>Ga0181344_1000975_pt1 | contig 10903 bp, 10 predicted proteins | sample Su13VDMLBDD_FD_130098 | JGI IMG/M metagenome (GOLD analysis project Ga0181344, IMG submission 130098) | Freshwater viral communities from Lake Michigan, USA - Su13.VD.MLB.D.D | ecosystem: Environmental > Aquatic > Freshwater > Lake | place: USA: Michigan | collected 2013-07-15
AGGGAGAGCATCCCTCAATTGTTGTTCTACCCAATAATATACCGGCAGTAACATCACAATTCTTAACAAATTTTTCAATATCAACAGTTGATTCAAAATACTTAACATGAGAATTAGACATTATCTGAGGTAAATAATTTGAATGGTTTTTTCCAACCAACCAAAATTCTTTATTATTTTCTTTGGTGTATTTAATCAAATCAAATATTGTCTCCATTCTCAAATAGTCAAGTGTACCAACAAACAATAAGTAACCATCGTTTCTTTCATCATTTGTATTAAATCTTGTTTCATCAATTGGATTATATATTACCTCAATCATTTCTGAAGGTAATTTAAAATTTTTAATCAAATGTTCTTTAATCTCAGGTCTAATTGCAATGTATTTAAAAATTGAGAAATGTTGTACGGGATTCTCCAAACTATTAACTTCAGAATGAATGGTACATATTTTCTTTGTAATTGGAAATAGTTTTATCAACTCCTGAGTAACAGGTAAATGTTGACAATGTATCAAATCAAAATTTTCTTTTTTATTTAGAGTATTATAGTTATAGACTTTAATTCCACAATCAATTGCTAATTTAGTTAGTTTACCCCCCATCATCGGAGATACAACTGAAACATCATAGTTAAATTTTAATAACGATTTTGCTAACTCGTAAACATATAATTCAGAACCTGTTAATTCATTAAATGATAGACACCCTATTAATATTTTAATTTTTTTCATTGGGTAAACAATAATTTAGTTTTTAATTTTTCTAAGTTTGAATTAATGAATGAAATAAGATGAGTATTGAAATCTTCCATAGATTCAGTTAATCCTCTATTAATATCTCTTGTTTTACTTTCATAATGATAAGAGTATTCCGAACTCAGTAAATAATTGTCAAATCCTTTTAACAATAATTTTAGACTCAATTCAACATCTTCAAAACAATGCCTATAAGATTCATTAAACATTCCAATTAACCTGAATGTATTTAAATTCATCATCATTAACGCCGCAGTATTTCCCATAACATTTTCAATACCTATGGTATGATTGTAATATGAATTTTTGTTTTTATGAGTTGCAAATATTTGTTTGGTTGACATTTTTAAATAAACCAATACCCCATCATGTTGAACCGTATTATCTTCATAATGTAATCTACATCCAACACAACCCACCTTATTTTTAGTTTGAAATATTTTCAACATTCCTCCGACAATATCTCCCATTAATTTGATATCGTTATTGCAGAATAAAACATATTGATATTCTTTCCCAATATGATTTTTTACAACATCATTATTTATTTTGGCAAAATTATAATAATCATATTCGATAAGTTTTATATTTTTACCATCAATAAATTTTTTGATTAGTTCTTTTTCTTCATCAGATGATCCTGTATCCGCAATAAAAAAATCAAAGAATTTAATATCTGAATGTTCGTAAAAAGAATTGATACAATCAAATAATAAATCAGTTTTTCCTTTGGTTGGAATGATTATTGCAACTTTCCCGTACTTTTTGTTATATTGAACTTTCTCATTCTTGGAATATATTTTATCAGGTTTTAAATCCAAGGGTAATCTATGTCTATATTTTTCCAAGAATTTATTCTTTGATTCCCAAAATTCTTGATTAGGTTGTCCGACTGATTCATGTGTTATTTCAAAAGAAGAAGTTACACCAATTTTAACTTCATCCAAATAATTTGGAACACAAAATCCATGATCGTAAAAATGGAATTTACCAAAACTCTCATCAAATCTATGTTTGATTTTTGTTTTGTCAAATGAGATAAATAATCCATCTATGGTTACAACAGGAATTATAAAAGGTAATTTAGGTGAATATGTACTTAACCACTTCTTTTGTCCACTTGGATGATGATAAACTTGTCCAACCATTGTTGCATTCATCCTCTCCCAATAAACTCCTGATTCAGGAAAATAACAAGAACCTGCTTTCCCAATTACTCCGAATTCAGGATTATTAGAATAATCTTCTAATAATTTAACCCCCCAATTTTTTTCTAATCGGATATCATTATGACAACATACAACAATATCATATATTGATTCAGTTATACCACTATTATAAACTTGGGCAAGAGAATATTGATTATTGTTTTGATATTCTAATATCTGAACATTTTCAAGACCCACGCTATTAGATAGGTGAGCCTTGAACTTGTCATTATAATCTTTGTCTTTATGTGTTGAGTATATTATTGTTATCATATGCCTGTCGATCCGAATCCTTTATCCCCTCTATCTTTATCTTCGATTTTAGTTCTTTTATCTAAGTGTACCCATTTACCATTAACAACAGAAGAAACAACCGCTTGAGCCACTTTCATTCCTTTGTTAATTTTAACTTCATGGTTGTTCACATTGAAAAGAATAACTTTTATTTCTCCTGTGTATGAATTATCCACAGTACCAGGTGAATTTAAAACCATCAATCCTTGATTAATTGCTAATCCGCTCTTTGTTCTAACTTGAATTTCATATCCATCTTTAATATCAAATGCAAGACCTGTTGGTACTAATGTTCTTCCAAATGGAGGGATAACAATTTCTTCTACTGAATATAAATCGAATCCTGAATCACCTTCATAATTGTAAGATGGGTCAACAGCATCAGGATGTAATTTAGCATACCCCAATTCAAACTTAGGGGAATAATCCATTAAATCAGTTTCCAATTGTTTCATATCAATTCCATAATTTTCATAGATAATATTATAATCTAACTCATGTTCATTTTCATCTATGAAATCTTGGATATGTTTTGATTTATCTAATAAATCCGTAATATTTTTAAAATTCATGTTATTCTAGTTCTTTTAATTTTTTTACAATTTGTATTAATACTTCCACATCTTTTTCACAATATTTTACAATATCATTAATATTGTCTTTATAATATTCATCATGCACATTTTGTCCACTTATATTACCGGTTTTAGATGTTTCAATACCCAAGTTTACACAAAGTAATTCCAATGAACCAATAGAACCGAAAGAACCATATTGCCATACATCTTTTGTATCAATTACTTTCATCTCCCATGGTTTAACATCGAATGAGGGTAACATAAGGGAGGGTGAAATACCATTAACAATCATTCTTTTTGCAATTACGGGAATATCAAAATTCTTGACATTATGTCCGCAAAGATAAAAGTCCATTTTATAACATTTATCCAAAGTAGTCTTAACATTTTTGAGAAGTTCTTTTTCATTTTTGTTTGAGTATGATTGCTTTTTAATTTCACCATTTTCCATTACAAATGCAAGACTGACACAAACAATTTTATTAAATTCAGGAACAAGTGCCGCCCTTCTTGAGAAGATAGTGTTTAAATTATCTAAATGGTTATCAGATAATAAATCTGAATCTTCAGGAAATCTTTTAATAAACCAATCAAAATATTTGATAAATTGTTCGGATAATAACGGATTTTGTTTTTGACAGTCTTCAAAATCTTTATATACCCCGACAGTCTCAATGTCAACAAATAATAGTTTACTTAGTGGTGTTTTTATCATTTTTTTATTTTATTAAGGATTTGTAAAAATCTGCTCTTGTTTTCGTTTGATTTCTTAAATCATACGTGTCTTTCACTGTTTCATATAATTTCTCACCTAAATCGGTAACCAAGTTAGGGTTATTCACTAAAATTTTAATGTATTTCGCCCAATCACTATGATTTCTTTTTTCATCAATCAATAAAGCATTTCCACTACCAAATGTACCATTATTAAATGAATGTTTCAAGTCAATTGTATAAGGTCCTATTTCAGAGGCGATTAATGCTTTTTTATAAAATCCTGCTTCAATTACTTTAAGTTGAGATTTAACTCTATTAAAAATATGATTTTTAATTGGGGCTAAAGATATATCAAATTTGGAATAATTTGTTGCATATGTTGTAATATGTTTTGTCCATACTCTACGATAAGCAAAATCTTTTTCACCGTCAAATTCTGATTCCTTAAATTGTAATAAAAAGTTTTTATATTCTTCGGGTATAATACTATACTTGTTTGTGAAAATTTCTTCATATCGTGCCCAAACTGTTTCTTCAGGTTTGATAGGACGTTGTTTCTTTTCTCCTGTATTTTGATTTATTTCGGTAACTGAACCTCTGATATCAAATCCACAAAGAACATATTGCATTTTATCCTTTAATCCAATATTCTTTGAAACAAATCCATCTAACAATTTCAAGTCGTGTAAATGACTTGAACCTCCCAACCATCCAACTCTAACTCTGTTAGATTCTTCTAATGGTTGACTATATTGAGGTTCAGTTGGATCAATTGCATTTGGAAAAATAAAAACATTTTTATTTAATTTTTTAATCTCATCCGCAAATATATTTGTTGTAGTTGTAACACAACTTGCAACTTTTAAATTTGCCATGATTTTTTCATTAATTTTTTCCTGTACAATTAATGAATGGATTGGGTGTTCAATACCTGGTAACCAATAATCGTCCAAGTCAACAATTACGATAACCCCAATTGATTTAAGAAAATTTATAATATTAATTGTTTGTTCATAACTGTGTCCAATATTTCTATGAACATGAACTATCTGATATTTTTTCCAAAAGTTTATATCATTAACTTGTGGTTCAAATTCTATATCAATATGAAAATCATCAGGATACATATTTTGTAACATAACATGGGGGTCGATAGAACGGAACTTTCCAACTCCGGTTTTATCGCTGGGGAGTACGAGAACATTAATTTTTGACATATTTTTTTAATATTTTATTTAATTTTTTAAAATCTGAGAATTCATATTCCCATAGTATTTCTAAATTATAACCTAAATTTTTAAGATAATCAATTCTTATTTTATCGTCATTCCATATTTCTTGAGCGGTCTTTTTTTTGTGTGGATGATAATAATTTGGTTGATATTTAATTGGGTTACAATGCCAATAATCACCAAAAAATTCAATAATTAAATTATATTTTTCAATAAAAATATCACAAACAAATTTATCAATTGATACTGTTCCTTTGGCCATAATGTTTCTATCTTTAATTTCTTTTAATAATTTTTTTTCTAATTTTGAAACTGAATTTTGTTTTGGTGGGTTTTCTGAAATTTTTTTTGAGATTAAATTTAATGATTGTTTAGTGTGTTTTTTACCAAAAAATGGATTACCACTTCCTATTTGTAGTTTTAGACTACACGGTTTACAATGAGTATTATTATTATAATAGTTTCTACATAATACACTTTTGTTGTTAGATGTTTTTTTTATTTCTTTTTTACACATATTACAAGTCCATAATACTGTAAAAATACCATTTTCTTCTTTTATGTTTAATTTTTTACACCTATCTTTATGTCTTGTTAGATTATGTTTTTGAATTATTTTTAAAATTGTAGGTTTCGATAAACCAACTTTTTTCGCAATGGTTGGAGAACCAATACCTTTCTTATATTCCTCAATTATGATTTTTTCAGTTTCAGTGTCCATAACTTTTTTTTAAAAAGTAGGATATTTTAGAAAAAAAAGAAACCCACAACTTCAACTTTGAGTTATGGGTTAATTATTTATTATTAATAATGAATTATCTTACTTTTTTAATTTTTGTTACTTTTCCTTCAAAGATATGACTTCCAACTCTAAATTGAAATAATTCATTTGTTTTGGATGTACTTTCAGTTAATAGTCCATTTTCACTTAATACTTCTTCAATAGTTTCTTTAATTAAATTTTTCAACATATTTTTATCCAGATTTGAAGTTACGTTTTGTGAGTTTTCTTGAACTTGTTGTTTGGGTTGTTTAAAATGAGAAACATTATTTGCGACATCGTTTTTCATCAATCTTGACGCTTTTTCAACTAAATCATTTGATAATACAGATTGAGTTTGTTGTTGAGGTTGATTAATTGGATGTTCAATCATTAGTCTTTTAATTTCGTCAGGTAATCTTGATGACATTACCTTATCTTTTGTAATAGGACCGCTTGATGTAATTGGTTTATTTTCCGTCATATATTCTTGAGGAAGATTGTATTTGGCGGCAGGGGCTTCATAATCTTCAACATTGGGGACATTAATCGTATCTTGGGCTTGTCCCCTTGGAACATTATTGTGAATATCCATAATTTTTTTGGATATCATCAATTTTTGCATTAAATCATTTTCGCTTTTCATTTTATACTAAATCTTCAAATTTTGAGTTTATTATAACTTGTGTCATACTTTTATCCCCTTTTGGATTATAGTTTGGTCTTGCTTTATTAAATCTTTCACCTGTCGCTGATAATGAGGTTATTTTATCTAATCTAAATAATCTCCAACCGGGTAGAGGTTTTATCCCTAAAAACCCCCTATGACTTGCACCTTCTAAATCCCATGCTCTAACAACTAAATTACCGGCTTTACTATAACCGAAACAAACAGGTTCAATTTCCCTTAGTCCACGACCACCTGGTTCATCTCCATCGTAATAAATTATAACTCTTTTTTTTCTCCCAATTGCGTCAATAATATTTTCTATTGATGCTACTTCAAGAATAAGAGATTTTGTAATGTTGTAAAGTTTCATTATGCTGTTGGTGTTGTATACGGTTTGTTTGGTTGATATTCATTGACAACTGTTTGTGCTTTTCTTTCTCTTATATCTAAAGAAGAACCAGCATTGGTATTAAAGATATCTAAATAACCACCAGTACCTTTACCTTTTAAGTCACCATCTGATAAGGCATTTTTATTTGTTGCGGAATAAAGATTATTGGTAAAGTAATCATTTTTAACCAAAAGTTTTTTTCTTTCGGCATCAGCGATTGATGTTAAGTCATTTGCCGGTTGTGAGAATTCTAACGGTTCTAAGGTTGGCATATTAAATTGTTTTTTTAATTAATTGGTTTATTCTTTCAAGATGTTCTTTTAATCCATATTTTCCTAAAGTACTCTGGTGAGAATTATTTGGATTTAAACTATTATTTTTTGTATGAGTTTGAATATGTTGATTTGGTAATACAATTGATTTTATATCTTTACTTGTTTCAATACCATCTCTCATTGAATTTAATTTTCTATTAACCCAATCTTTAACATAATATCCCCCATTAAGTATAAATGGTTTATCTTTTTCACTACCATTAAAATTATCAAAGAAGTTTTTCATTCTTCCCAATTGTTGATAAGTTACATAACCTGAATCTCTTAATTCTTGATTTCTTTTAAATCCTTCAGTATTTGTATCAGCATCAGGCACTGCATCACTACATTGTTTTAAATAACCAATTACATCTTCAGGTAATTCAATTCTTTCTCCGTATAAATCTTTATTCACCTTTTTTTAGTATGTTAATAAGTTTATTTAAACTGATACCTTCTTTCTTTGCTAATTTCTTAATTGATTCCAAGTTTTTCTCGATGAGCTTATTTAATGGTTTTTCTTCTTTGTCCATCACATCATTATCTCCTTTTTTATTGGTGATAATATCTTCCACCATTTTTATCATTTTCTCTTTTCGAATCTCATCAAGTTTTTCTTTTTCAACCAATCTTTGTTTTAAAACTTTTTTACCACTTTTTGTTTTTTTAACTTTTTGTTTTTTTAATTTACCAAATTGTTTTGCTCTCTTAACTCTTTCCTGTGGGTCATCAACCCCCATTTTTTTCAATGTATTAATTGTACCTTTATAGTCTTTATCTTTCGTTTCTTCATATCCGAAAGCATCTTCAAAATTAATCTCATTAATTACATCATTATCTTCGTCAACACTTTCACCATAAAATACTCTAGTTATACCTCTTGACATTGATTTATCCGCTCCATGAGCCGACATCGTTCTTTGGTCTAATGTTTTTAACACTTTAATAGACAGGTTTGGTATTTTTGAAGATAACATTGTTCCATCATCATCAACTAATTCATCTAATTCTTTTTTTGTTACTTCTTTATTTTGTTTCAAAACTTTTTGAATCCTAGACACAATATTCTTTAAATTTTCTTTTTTAAATTTCTTTTTTTCTGTCTTTGTTTCATTTAAAGAATTATTAACTGCATATTTCAATGTGAAATATTCTCCATACCCCTCAATTAAAAAGTAACAGTAGTTATTAAAATATTCTCTTGTGAATGATTTCATCATTTATTTTTTTAAATAAATACTTTCAATTAAACTATTTATCATAAAAAAATATTAATGTCCTATCAAAATATAAGACAATTCACTCCAAATAATTTATTTCCACAACTTAGTTTGGAAATATTTGATATGTCCTTAACTACGGATGAGTTGGGGTTTAATCAGGAAGTTATATTTTCTCCATATCTTATTGCTCAAACATATGGGAATAAATTACCATTTAACTTTGATATAAATAATCTTAACTCCGCTCAAAATTTAGTCTTAACATATAAAAATTATAATTTCAATAATGTTTTTATATCACAAAATTTTTATAACCCAAAAGATGAAAATTTGAATTGTTTTTCCTCATCAACATCTTGTGATATTGGGTTTACAGGTATTGATAATGGATTAGTCACAGGATTTACAGGGCAAACAATATTATTCACAAATGGATTATTATCAGGAGCAACAAAATTTGATAGATTGAAATTTGATAGAAGATTAAAATTATTTCAAGTTACAGGTTATACTAATTCTCCAAATGTTAGATTCTCAGGTTTTAATAAAACTGTTTTATATGAAGTAGTTAGTAAATCTGATCCGTATATTGGTAGATACCATGAATTATATGGGGGATTTTATCAAGGATTTTATAAGTTACATGGATATGATTATAACATCTTTCCTGAAAGGATGAATAAAGGATGGACAGTTGAGGTATTATTAAAACCTAGATTAACAAATGAATTTTCAGCAAGTACTAATGAAACTACATTAAATGAAATTTATCCAAATAATAAAAATATATTTTTCTATCTTGGCACAAGGGCTGAAAATAAATTTTATCATCATGCGGATGGAACACCAAAATGTTTAACAGGTTATACCAGAGTAACATCAGGATTAACAAAATTACAAACTTGTGCTTGTTGTGATTTGACTGTAACAAATAGTAGGTGTATCTATCTTTATCCACCTCGTTCTGTTGATGGGATTCATGATTCTCATGTAAATTATGGTTGTAATAAGTGTGGTGGAGACCCATCTATGAAAATATCTTGTGGATGTGGTTGTGGGGAAATTGGATGTCAAAGTTGTGGGTGGGAATGTCAAACACATGAATGTACAACAGTTATTTATCCTAGTGCAACAACAACGACAACAACCACAACTATATGTGACCCATTTTCTTCTACACCCATTTGTACTCCGACTTGTACAAATTGCGAAACATGTTCAGATTGTGATGTTTGTACAACAGGATTTACATCTATTGAAGACACTTGTGAGAAGAATCCACTATTGGATAGTATGAGTAATGCGTTTGCATTAAGACTATGTGGTGACCCTAAAAATCCATCAATAGGTGTTAGATTTTTAAGATTAACAGGAAGTTGTGTTACAACAGGTACATGTATTACAGGTTTAACATATCAAACAGGTTATACCATAACTGATGTTTGTACCCCACCAATATACCCTGAATGTCAATTAATAAACCCTGATTGGTTAAATGAGGAACACTGGGTTCAAATTGATGTTGTATGGAGAAGATATGATTATTATGAAGAGTGTAATTTGTTGTGGAAAGGTGGTTTAGGTGATATTACCAAAAGAATGTTTTTGGAAAGTTTGGCGAATAATGCGACATCATTAATTGCCCCACCATATACAAGAGGACAAACTCCTTTACAAATAGAATTAATCAATCTAAATGAAAAATGGATTAGTGAAGAGAAATTTAGAAAAGGTAGATTAATGTTTTATGTTAATGGTAGAAAAATATATACCATTGAAGATTTTGAAGAAATTATTCCAAGAGCATTGAATACCGATAAAGAAAAACAAGTTGGTGTTCCTTTTAATATTTCTTGGGGTGGAGGTACTCAAGGGTTAAGAGAAAATTTAACTTTGTCATCAATGACAAGTAATGTTTTAATTCAAGACCCTGAATTGTTCCCTAAAAGTGATTTGTCTGGAACTACATTGAGTGGTTTGACTACAAACATATTAATCGAAGAAAATTTTGCGGGCACATTTGAAGGTGCAATATCTCAATTCAGAATGTATATTGAACCGTTAACCGCACCGGAAATTAAACATAATTTTCAATTATTAAAAAATACATTTAGAACATTTAATCCTGATTGTCCTGATTGTGTAACATTTGAATGTCCTCCAAATGATTTAACATATACTGTTACAGAATTTACAGTTTCACCTTTGGGGGTATTAATTATTATTTCAGTGACAACTGGTTCAATTATAGGGAATTATACAATTAGAATTAATAGAGTTTTAACTGAAGATGTTCTTATAACATTTACTTGTGGATTTGTTATGAATGATGGTAGTATTATTTATGATTTACAAAATGTTATAATACCAAAAGGACAAACTATTGGTTACGGACAATCTACAATTGAAGAATCTTATGATTCTTTTTCAAAGGAAATTTTAGTTTCAAAACCTGAATCATCAGTTAGAAATGTTGAAGTTTATTTTGATTTTGCGAGTGAGACAGGTGAAATTGTAAGGATGGAAGAGTCACCTACACCAACTCCAACTAGTACATCCACACCTACTCCGACTAGTTCAGTAACTCCTACACCTACTCAGACACCAACCAATACACCTACACCGACTTTAACTCCATGGCCGACATCTACATCTACCCCAACTAATACACCAACACCTACTAATACGCCAACCGCGAGTATTACAAATACTCCATCACCAACTCCATCTGTTACATCAACACCTGGATCGACACCAAC
>Ga0181344_1000976_pt1 | contig 10895 bp, 24 predicted proteins | sample Su13VDMLBDD_FD_130098 | JGI IMG/M metagenome (GOLD analysis project Ga0181344, IMG submission 130098) | Freshwater viral communities from Lake Michigan, USA - Su13.VD.MLB.D.D | ecosystem: Environmental > Aquatic > Freshwater > Lake | place: USA: Michigan | collected 2013-07-15
GCCGTACAGCGTAGCTTGGGTGTCCGTGAACGGGTAGTTCTTGAGCACCTTCACTTCGTGGTATCTACGAGGGCAACCCTCGTAGTCTTTGAGCGCGGAGTGCGACCATTTGATTGTCATTAGAACCTCGCTGATTGAATTGCTTTGTTGAGCTTGTTGCTGAACTCTTCGACGAAGTTCTCGTCGTTGTTCAGGTCAGGGCGGTCCATGCTCTCAAGTATGGCGTGAGTCAGCTCATGCCAGAACGTCTCTTGCAGAGCCGAGAGTTTCAGCGGTATGCCGTGATACGACTTCCTTGCCAGCGTGATGGTGCGCTTGGCGTAATGCACCTCGCCCATATACATGCGCTCTCTCATCGACTCCGCGATGTCAACGCTGTACCAGTTGTCTCCTACCTTAATCTTTTTTGGTAGTGTCAGTGTGCTCATTTGCTTTCTCCTTTCGTTGTTAACCTTTTGCCAAACCATAACGGCGGTTCGCACCGACATCTGAGTTCAGCGGTATGCCGGACATGTACTTGGGCTCCACAATCATCTGTTGCAGCACCCAGTCAATAGCACCCTTGACCTCAGCGTCAGGCACGACACAGAGCAATTCATCATGCACTGTGCCTACCACGGGGTACTTCTTGTCCACCCGTAGCATGCCGTCTGTCATCACCACACGCGCAGTTCCCTGCACAATGTTGTTCGTTATCTTACCTGCATACAGCTTGGTGGGCTTAACGCCTACCTCCCCGTACACCCAATTGCGTTGCTTTGTTTCTTTATCGACTTCGTTACGTAAGTTCGGATACTTGAGCTTCATGCCCGAGGGCAAAATGATCTCTTCTTTTCTGAACGTGACGCATTTATACACCACCACCTCGCCGCCGTAAAGCGACTTCTCCATCAGCTTGCTGCACATATCCCAGAAGCTGACCACGGGGTGCGCTGTGCTGCGGTAGACGTCGATGATCTTCTTGGCCGCAACGCAGTGGATCAGCAGCTCACGCTCCGTACAGGTGTGCGGAATCAGCGTGAGCTTGGCCACGTTGTCTTCCCACCCAACGAAGCGCTCGATGTATTCTTTGTCCACCCCGAGCTTCTTTGCAAACTCTTTTCCGTAGCGCACAGGCGGTGCACCAAGGAACCCGACAAGCAACTGCGCAGCGAACGAAGCCCACCCTAGACCATAGCCGCAGCCCAGCAAAGCGGACTTGGCTGACTGCCTCAAATCGGGATGCGTGTCTTTTGTCAGGCCGGGGATGTTGAACATCTGTGCGCCAAACTGCGCGTAAGCGTCTTGCCCCGACTTGAAAATATCCAGCAGGTCTTCGTAGTCGGCAAACCATGCCAGCACCCTCGGCTCGATCTGAGACAAGTCACCCACCACAAGCTGGTGTCCCTCGGGAGCCATGATCGCCTTGCGCAAGAACGAGCCGCGCTTCAAGTTCTGCATGTTTATGGCCGAACCCTTGGCCGCAGTCCAGCGCCCTGTTGACGCGCCGTAATACGATAGGGGGACAGGAAGCGGACCCCGGCCGGAGATGTCAAGGAACCTTTGTGCACGAGTTCGCTCGGTTGTAGACTTAACCCGAAGACGCGCTTCACAAAGAAGGGCAACGTCTTCACGTTCACCATTGAGCAGCGCCTGAAATAGCGCGTCATTCTTTGCAAAAGCAAACGCCTCCTTCCCAGTGGTCTTGCTGACTTTCGTAGGGGGAGTGACGCCCATGAGTGTGAGTACTTCCGCAAACTTCGGGTTCGACGCAAGTGCAGTTTCTTCCACGTCGAGCTTTTTGAGTAGACCTTCACGTTTTTCTCCTTCTTCTGTTAGTGCATGGATGAGCATCTCCCTGTCCAGCTCAAGGCAGGCGTTGGTGTACATGCGCAGAGTCATGTCGATAAGTCTCAACTCCTTGGCGGGGTAGCCGCAGGAAAGCCTGTCGAAGATTTCTTCACATAGAAACACGTCGTGCTTGCAGTATTCGGCAAGTTCGTGTTCGATCTCTGGGGACAACTCGTGCAGCCCGTCCGTACTGTGTACCGCTTGCCCTTTGGGGGGCAGGCCGAAGTCCTGCGCTAGCTTCATCAGAGAGTTGCCAACCTCAACACCGCGCAGTGCACGGGCCATGGACAGCGTGTCAAAGATAAACGCAGGTTTGATACCGTAGCGCCAGCTCAGAATCGACACGTCGAACTGGGCATTATGGGCAAGCACCGCTGTCTCGCTCCAATCAAAGGAGGCGAGGTAGTCCGGCAGATCGGCATGGCTGACCCACACAACGGGGTCGTCCGTTCCGTACTCATGAAAACAAAACCCAAACGCTTTGAAGCGGGGGTCTCGTATGTACTCCTCTGTTGTCATCTTCGACAGCGTGTAGTCCCGTTTGTCCCACCGCGTTTCTGCATCCACAGCGATGATGCGTTTGTATGGTGCGCTCAATTAAACATCTCCTTGGGTGGGGCATCGCGCAGCACCATTGCTTGCGCCATATCGTTTGCTTGTCCGACCATCTCGGCCAGTTCCATACCATCAGCGCCAACGCAGAACGTCAGCATCGCTTCTCCAGTATCGAATAGCACAACTGCCTTGTTAGGCAGGTCGGGGTTGTAGCACTTGGCCAGCATCAGGATCAGGTTCCCGAAGTGGTCGCGCAGCCCTTCATCACGGCCGCGTAAGTCTTCGATTGCTTGGGCCCATGCCTCTTGTGTCAGCTTATCCATGTCAACAACCTTTCTTCTAGTTCATCCATGCAGGTCTCGTTCACCACGAACGTGAACCCACCAGCGTTGCAGATTGCAACCAACTCACGCTCTTGTAGGGCCGTGGTCTTGCCCTTGCCTGCCTTGCACTCGATGGCAATAAACTTGCCGTTCTTGCAGCCGACGATGTCGGGGATACCCGAGCGCCCAAGCCCCATACCCGGAGGCATGAAGTGGTAGACGCCGTGGCGGTCCAGCATCTTGCGCACTGCATCTTTAACTTTCTTTTCAGGTGTTGCGGCCATTGTCTTTTCTCCTTGGTCGTGCGTCTGGTCGAGGGCAGCTTTCTGGTGGCACGACTACGCACCAGATTGCCATGGGGGGATTACCGTACTCGCGCACCCATCTGTCGATGTATGCGTCCGGCATTTCTCTGAGCCTTGAGCGGATGTTGCTCGGCTCTCGGTTGAGTGCGTTGGCAATCGTGCCAACATCGAGTCCGTCCGGTGCAGCGCGAAGCATCTCTCGGATAGACTTAGTAGCGAAGGTTCTCATTGGTGGGTGTTCTCCTTTGTGGTGTTAGTTTGTGTAGCAACTTCATTATACTACACAATCTTTGTTTGTAACAAGCCTTTCATGTCGAGCGATTTCAATACATCCATGATTAAACGTGTTGACATCCGCAAACAATCTGTGCAGGACAGGCTGTCGGCACTTCAGAGCAGTTGCTTACCTTACGACAACCCGGTTGACACAAATTTTGGATGTTGGTGGATTGCTTCCGAAGATGGGCGTGATATTGGTTTTGCGGGTCTTGTGCGTACCGTTTCTTGGATTGATTGCGGTTATTTGTGTCGTGCTGGTGTCGTGCCTAACTGTCGCGGAAGAGGGTTGCAAAAGAAATTTATTCGCATCCGCATCCGACAAGCAAAAGCTCTTGGATGGAAATGGCTCGTAACAGACACACGTTTTAATCCCGCCTCCGCAAACTCCCTGATTGCTTGCGGCTTCAAAATGTTTGAACCTACAAAGCCGTGGGGGTGCAAAGACACTCTGTATTGGAGGTTGAAACTCTGATGCCATACAAAGACCCGGACGTTCGTAAAGAGAAACACAAAGCCTACTCCGCAGCCCACTACCAAAAAACAAAAGAAGAAACTAAGCTCCGCAGCAAAGAAAAGCGGTCGACCCTGCGAAAAGAGTGGAAGGCTTTTAAGGCTACGCTGTGCTGTACCAAGTGTGGGTTCAATCACACCGCCGCGTTAGATTTTCACCATACAGACCCCAGCACCAAGACCGGCAGCGTTAACGCCCTCGTGAGCAACGGGCAGTACGCGCTGGCTATGAAAGAAATGGAGAAGTGTGTTGTCTTGTGCGCCAACTGCCACCGCATACACCACCACGACGAGCACCATGCGGCCAAGAAGAAAAAGAAAAAGGGGACTAAGTCCCCTTAGGTGTATACACACTGTATATACATCTCTGTTGTTTATTCAACAGCTTGGCCAGACATAGTCTCTTCAAGCTCTTCCTCTTCTTCGTCTTCAGCTTCTTCGTCAATGGTGCTGAACTCGTACGCGCCAATCCAGCCCTCGCCCTCTTGGAACTCGATAAAGTCCTTGAGTGTTTCGATGATGTCGAAGTCGTTTGTTTCGATCTTGACAGTGCCGTTACCCAACCAACCAACTTGCATCTCAAATTTGAACATGGTGTTTCTCCTGAACAGCGGATTGCTGCGGGTTTATCGTAGGCCTGTCAGATGACAGTCGGATGTCATCGCGTTGCTCCCGGATGATGGCTGCTTGCACTTGTTTTTGTACGGCCATACCGTCCTCGTAGCCAGCGGTGTAGGCCGCGTCTTGGGACTCAATCAGTTGCCGGATCAGAGACAGTGACGCCTCACATACACGCACCAGATTTTCCAGCGCGGCTTTTTCGTTTACTTTCATGTGTTCTCCTTGCTTCCGCTGAGCGCAGCAACGGCCGTTGTTTTGCTTCCAGTTTGGGTACGGTCGTACCCGTTTTGGGTACATAAAACTTCGGCCTGCGTCTCAATCCACACACGAGCCCCGCAGGGCAAGGGCTTCTCTGAATAGACCACTTTGCTCGGCCCATTGATCGTGACCTCGTGGGCGTAGCGGTTCTCCTTGTAGTTCTTTACCGTCAGCACAGGGTCGTTCGTGCCGTTCTTGGCGTTGGCCTTGATGACGTGCTGGTTGACGTGAATTATGGTCTTCATAATTTTCCTTTAGGTAGTTCGTGCTTGTTGAGCGTGGGTTTAACGCTGGGTTGGGCGCGGCTGTATATACCGAACTGCTTGTATGCAATCATGGCCAACTCCTTTTGTTTGCTCCCCCTTCCGAGGTTTGCAATCGAGCCAGTCATCTTGCCCTCCTTGCGCTTGTCCTCCACAACAACCGATGCAAGTTGGGAGGTGGTTAGTCCTGATGACCCTTTGGGTTTGAAGACGGGGTCATTCATGAACATGCTGTCGCGTGGAGTACGGGCCCACAGGAACGGTGAGTCGGGGTGGCATTTACATTTCATGTGTTCTTCTCCTTAAGTTTGGCTTCGATGGCATTCCAAAGTAAGTAATCGTCTGAAGAATGCCCCGGCACATTCAGGTCGATGTTGTATGTCGCTAGCATGATTTGTCTGAACTCGTCGTATGTCAGCCCTACCCATGTGCGCTGTGCGGGTAAAGGTTCTTCAATGCTGTATTGCTTGCATTGCTGGCAATAGCCCGGTGCTGGCTCGTCGTAGCAAACAGGGCGCTTGAATTCGTCTTTGGTCATTTCTGTTTCTCCCTCAAGCACACACAAGTCCAGCCGCTTGAGTCGTAGCCCAAGCCGTGGCAGTAGGGGCAGTGCTCATCTGCCACAGCCGGTTTACCACGGGCAAACCAGCTTTTGATCCAGTCAATTATTTTTTTCATGCTTCCCTCGCTTTCAGCATGGCGTCTGCCATCATGTAGGCCGTCACAGCAACTTCGTGTTTGGGGTCTTTTTCCAAGTAGCAGTACAAGTCAATTAGTGCTTGATCTGCTATGTAAGTTTGCATCGCCTTGGCTGCAAAATAGTCGCGCAGGGTCATGCCTTCATAAGACGCAACTTGCGTAGGAAACGCTGGCCCACCTGTGTTTGTATTGCTCATGCTTGCCCCCTTGCGCGGATGGCGGCGGCTAACTGTGAAGCAGCCATTTCCTTCCCATCAAGGTAGTCTGGGTGTGCGCCTTCTATTTGCGTTGGAACTTCAAAAGCATCACACACCTTGGCGCACTCTTCGCGCTCCGCTTGTATGGCCCTTTGCCATGTGCGCAGGAACACGCTCAACTCTTCGGGGGTTGGCTCCCCCAGCATCTCGCTGATCTCCAGCCAAGTGACTTTCATTTCTTCGTTCATGTCAAGCTCCGAAAATGTTGCGCAGTTCTCCGTACACAGCCATTGCTTGGCGTACCGTGAGCTTGTCGATGACATCGCTAGTCTCCCAAGGCCTCTCTGGCTTGGGGTTGACGATCTCGCCTGTGCGTGTGTTGATGATCTTGACGTGCTTGCGCTCAGTGGTTGGCGGTTTCTGTTTGTGCACCGGGTTTGCGGCGCGTGCACGCGCCACTTTGGTGGACTTGATCGGGGTGTACTCGTTGGAGTTGGCGTACAACAACTTGTCGCGCTCGCGCATCATGCCTTGCCGCAGCATTTGCCCAAGCAGTGAGGCCACGGACTTGGACTTGAACCCTTTCTTTTCTAGCTCCTTGGTTATCTCTACACGAGTCCAGCCGGGGTTGTCGCGCACGAAGTCGAACGTAACGCGGGTCACGTTGTTGGTGGTCTCAAAGTATTTTTTGGGCATGGTCTTCTCCTGTTGTGGTTGAATTGTTTGATGGGCTTCCGCTTCTGCGGCCCATGCGTTGACTGTCTGCGCAAGCGCCTTCTCCAGCGCTGATTTGATGTCTGGCATTGCTTTCTCCTTTGGTTACTTAAAGCGGCGAATGAACGGGGTGAAAGGTAGTGTCTCCTCCATCGGGGGTGGGGGCGGCGTAGCACGACCCTCAGAGGGCGGCGTCCAGCCATACTTGCGCCATGTGGCTTGCACATCTGCGCCTGACGTCCATTTGAAGTCGGGATGACCTACCGGAACTAACGGTAATGTTCTGATTTCACTCATAGTTTTCTCCTTGGAATGGTGATTATTTGTCGAGCGTTAGACATTTGTCAATACCCGTGTGCAATTCTTTTTTAAGTTCTGCAATCTGGTAGTCGAGGCTTCGCCTCTTGCGCCATGCTTGGTCTTCGGCTTGCAGGTCAGACGGGCAGTTACGCACAGCGTGCGCGGGTCTTGAGTAACGCTGGCACTCTTTGATGGCTTCGTCTAGCTTGGCTTGCAAGTCAGAAAGAGTTTGTTGATAGGGAAGTCCGGTCATAGTCACTCCAAGTAAAGGTACACGGCCAAGAAGATGGCCAACAGTAGGAAGATCACGCGCTCTGCTTTGTCGCTGACGATCTCGATGTGGGTGGGCACGCCCCTTGCGGGGCCTGTGTATCGTTTCATTTGCAGTCCTCCGGTACTTCAGCCTCAAGGCCAAACGCTTGGGCCAACTCTTCGATGGTTTGCAGGTGTGCATCCCAGTCATGTAGCCACGTATCCCGCCCCTCGTGTGCTTGTAGTGCACCGCACAGGTCAGCAAGGGCGCAACGTATCGCGGACATTTGTTTATCAGTCATCTTCATTCTCCTTGGGTTAATCAAACGGCGTAGGACTGGTCGAATATCTCGGCCAGCACAGCGGTGGGGTCATAGGTAGCGCTCTGCTTGAGCGCATGGGCAAGCACCGCCTCGTCGATCTTGTTGCGGTCGATCAAGCGCTCGGCCATCTCTGGGTCTTCGGGCCACACGGACTCACACATCAGCTCGATGAGCCACTGCTTACTGCCAGCCTGTGCGTCATACAGCGCCTCTTGCAACTCGATGGTGTACGCGTCGTAGTCATAGTCAAAGTCGTCATCGTCAAGGTGATGCCATGCCGAACTGACACCCGTCAAGGCCGAGGTGTACCACGATGAGTAGTCGATGTGCTCGACCACCGTAGGGTCACGGTCAGTAGGCAGGCTGTCCCAGTCGATGAGCGCCACACGATCAGCCAGCGCTTGGAAGTGGATGATGTCGAGCGACTCCTTGTCGCTGTGCTCATGGTAGTAGCCCACGCTGATGTTGGTGCACTCGGGTATGACCTCGATGAACTCGGCCGTGTCTGTATATACACCAGTGTTGTCGGGCAGGTACATCAGGGTATCGTCGGCGTTGAGCGCGGCACTGAGAGCATCGGCAAACGCATCGGAACAGCAACGCCCACGACCTTGGTGCGTGATGACACTGTCGATACCCCTGCGGTCAAAGGCAATAGCGCGGTCGAACTCGGCAAGGCCCTCACCCCAATGCTTGGCCAGATACGCCGCACCGATACCGCCGCACTCCTCGCCCTGCGTGAAGATGTAGTAGGCAGGCACGCCGCTGTACATCAAGTGCATGAGCATCGCAACACCCGCGCCATCGTCCGCACCGAGAGCTGCCCCGTCAGCGTACCAGTAGGTAGGCGTCTGAGCAATCTTGTTGGGGCCTTCCTTGCGGTGCACAGTGTCAACGTGCGCAACGAACAGCGTCCGGTTGGATGAGTTAAGGCGTGTGTCCACGTGCAGGTTGCCCGCACCGTCACGACCGATCATGGCGTTGGGCAGCTTGTGTGCCCGTTCCTCCAGCCAGTCAGTCAGGCGCTTGGTTCCCTCGCTGTTGTGTGGGCGCATCATTGAGAGTGCGCGGGCAAGGGTCTTGTACAGGATGGTTGATTTGTTCATTTAGTTTCTCCAGCAGTTTCGGTGGTTGCTTCTTCAGTCTCTGGCGCATGGTCAGGGTGGTACTTAGCCCCGTCTATGTCAACGGGCTCCTCGTCATCGGTGTAGTAGTTGCCCGACTCCTCACAGCACCAGCAGTCCTCACGTAACTCGTACTGGTTGGTGTTCTCGGCGTAGCAGATGTCGCCGTCATCAACGTGGTAGTACGCATCTTGTGACTCGATGAACACCGCGTTGTCGCTGTGCGCATACTCGCCGTTGGCTAGCTCAACGATGTTGTTGTCCGACAGGTACTGGTCGTGATACCACTCGCCGTCCACATACACCGCGTTATCGTTGGATGTGTAGTACTCGTCACCCCTGCGGCCATAGACCGTCGTGTAGTTGTCGATACAGCAAGGGCCAACACTGCTGTCGCCGTGGTAGCCGATAGAGTAGCTGTCGTCCTCGTCCATGCCCTGACCACAGTCATCGCAGGTGCAGTTGTGTGCGTTGATGTGCCCGCTGGTGTTGGTCGCCTCGAACCCGTTGTATTGGCTGATGCGGAACGTGTCGTTGCGCTCCTCCACGTGCTGACAGTTGCCGTCGATGTAGGGCATCAAGTACCCGCCGTGTCGAAGCTCGTAGCGCATGAGGAGTACGCCCTCTGGCCAGCCGCCCCACTTGGTGTAGCCAAGCCCCTTGAGATACGCCTCGATGGACTCGTCAGCACCTGAGCTGGAGCTGTACTCACGCTCACGTTTGTATGAGCGCACAAACCCCATGCCGACATCCTCACTCGCATACACAAGGCAACGACCCAGCACCATACCGTCAGTGTCAGTACGCACCGCCATACCCCAGCCAAACGCCGGGTCATACACAGCGTAGGGATGGCGCTGCTCTCTGTCGTCGCACAGCAGGTCGAACCGAGGACTCATACACGAGCGAGGCCCGTGTATCACAGCACCAATCATAGCGTCCAACTCCTTGGTGATGGCTGTCGAGCCGCCGTATGTGTACTGCGCAACCACGTCACGGATAAGGTTGGATGGTGCGTCAGGGAAGTGACGCGTCAAGTACTTACCGATGGTAGTCACGACAGCCTTGGCATCGCTGTCCCCGTTGTGCATAGCTGACTTCTCGTCGCGTGTGTAGGCTAGGCGGTTGGGGTCAGTGATGGACTTGTGTGGCCACTCAAGCAACAGTTGATGCCAGTCCTGTGCACGATACATGTGTTCAGTCATCATCTTGTACACAGCAGGGTGCAGTTGGTGACGCTGGCGCTGTTGGTTGAACCACTCGCGTCCAGCTACAGTCTGGCGATACTCATGGCGGAAGGTACGAGGCCCCGTGGGGATCATGACCACCTCGTGTGCACCATCGGCAACGATGCGTGCGGCTTTTAAAAACCAGTTGTCTGCGAAGTCATACGCTTCGTTCAGTGTGTTCCATGTAGGCATTTTGCTTTCTCCGTTTCAGATTTAGGAAGTGATGGGTATTGCCGGGGTTGGCCGCCACCCATCAAGGCGTCAGATAGAAAATCTATCTTGATTACTTGCGTGCTTTCTTCTTGGGCAGTGTGAACGTGCCGAGGTACTCAGTACCCGCCACTTGGGGTTGGTACATCTTGATCTCGTAGTCCGCTGTGTATGGCACAGGCACACGGAACAGGACGTATGTGTACCCGTCCTTGTCCATCAGTTCGAGCAGTGCAGGCAGGTCACGCTTGTCATCTGTCGTAGCCCATTGCGCTACGCTTGAGGCGTAGAAGTGGAAGTCTTTGTCTTTCATCTCATTCTCCTTGGTTGATCTCATACAGGCGGTGCTGGCGGTAGAACTTGCAGAACAGCCCGTCGAACGTAGAGAGAAGTTTCTCTCTGTTGGTACTGTCTGCTACGTAGAACGCCCGAGCGATGTGCCCTGCGAAGCTCCCACCTTGGGACTCCATCAGTCGTGCCGCATCGAGCAACATATCGTGGTCTAAGTCCATTGCTTTCATTTGCTTTCTCCTTTGTTACGTTCAAACTTAACGCCCTCACCCCATGCGTGTTGGAATATCCTGTGGCACTCAGAGAACAGGTACTCTTTCAAGTCCACCTCATCCCACACACCTTGGCGCACAAACTCGTACGCCAGTTCAATGTCCAGTCTCATTTGCTTATCTCCTAGTTTCAGAAGCGCCGCCCGTTCAGGGTAGGCTCGGTCATGCGGGCGGCGAAGCATGACCGAGCAGTTGGTGAGAAATCTCACCGGCGGTGGGACAGGGTGTCCCACCGTTTCTTTAATCACTGTCCTCCTGTTTCTTTGGGGCAGGGGGTGTCTGTAAAAGTTTCTTGATGGTCTGTTCAAGGGGTTGGCGTGTCTTTGCTCTGTACTCACGC
>Ga0181344_1000977_pt1 | contig 10892 bp, 20 predicted proteins | sample Su13VDMLBDD_FD_130098 | JGI IMG/M metagenome (GOLD analysis project Ga0181344, IMG submission 130098) | Freshwater viral communities from Lake Michigan, USA - Su13.VD.MLB.D.D | ecosystem: Environmental > Aquatic > Freshwater > Lake | place: USA: Michigan | collected 2013-07-15
ATCTTTGTAGTGCTTCAGGTAATTCATGATAGCGCGTACTGCTGTAGTCTTACCAGAGCCGTTCGTACCGCGGATGTTGATGATGTGATTCAAGTGTTCTTCTCCTTGAGTTTGGCTTCAATGGCTCGGGCAAAGTCTTCAACCCAACTACCAAAAAGAATGCGGTACTCATCGGCAATTGGCTGAAGCTCATTGTTTGTCAGCCCTACCCATGTGCGCTGTGGTGGGGGTGTGTAGGTCTGCCCACAGTTGTGGCATTGCACAACATCATTAAAAGGATTCCACTTCACTGCACTTGCATCCCTATAACCGCAACAAGGCAACGTCACAGGCTTTTGGCTTTCCAACTCTGTAATGGCTTGGCGACCTGCTTGGATGGCATTTTTAATTGCTGGCGCACAGCAAATCTCACTTTCGTAGCAACAACTACAAATTCTTGTTTCCAATGCTTCTATCATCTGTTTTAATACTTCAATCATGCTTCACCTCTGGCTCTGATGGCGGCGGCAATTTCACGATAGTCATAAGCCCACACAGCACCATCAAACATTTTTGCACAGGATTCACGCTCTTTGGCGGCTACCAGTTTGGCAAACATCTGCAACGGTTCGCCAACACCAGCCCAACACCATTCGGTGTCATTACACAATTCTTTTGATACTTGCAGGTACATCTCAATAATTTCATCTTGTGTCATTCTACAATCTCCGTATCGAAAGGCTCTTCAGGCATGAAAGATAAGATGTGCTCAGCGATATCGCCGTAGCCTTGTAAGTCAGCTCGCTTCTCAAGTATATCCTTACCGATAGGCTTCTTACTCTTGTAGTACGACTTAGCCATACAGCATACAGTTTCAGCTTCTGCTATGCCGCAACTACGCACTCCACGAGGGGGTGCATTTAGATACTTGATACCGTCAACTACGCGATGCAGTGCCGCTGCAAAGTCAGGCTTGGCTTGCTCGTCTAGCTCAGGAAACATGATGCGCATGCCCTGCGTAGGCAGTGTTACCAAGTGATGCTCGGCGCCAGTCCAGTCAACATCATAGCCAAAGACCGCCTCACGCAAGTCCATACACTTCCAACTAAAATACGTACCGATCTGTGGGATACCCTTGTTCAGCAGCTTCATGAAGGAAGGCTGCATACAAGCAGCGAAGAACTTCTCAGGGGTCTTGTATTCTGTAGCCCAGCTACGAATCGCCTTACGCCCAGCCTCACCACGGAAGTGTCTACGCTCAGAAGCTCGCGGTGCTTTGTCGTACTCTATCCACAGCTTATGCCAGAAGTCGCTGCCCTCAAGCTCACACAGCTCACAAGCAGTACCCATGTGGTAGTAGGTCACGAAAGCCGCACACCAACGCATGAGCATAGCCTCAGGCATATTAGCGCGATACAATGCAACGTATACAGGATCAAGGTCGTCAGTAGCGATGGTTTTCATCGCAAAGTCTTGCCACGACAAATCAGGTTCATACTTCAACATCGATGTATCCTAGGTCTTTGAAAAATTTCAGGTTTACCATCTCACGAGTGTCAACCACGTCAAACGAGTCTGCAGGTGCAGTGCTCGCTTCAAACAGAATAGTGTAGTTGATACCGTCATGAGCGCATGATTTGATGTGATAGCCGTAGGTGGAGCGGAAATACCTATCTACAGCGCGTAAGTAGTCAGCTGAGCTGCTGATGGACATACCGAAGAACCTAGAGTACGTCTGGTAGTGCAGGTGCTCTTTTACTTTCGCGCTATCCACGAATACAACATACCGAGCTCTTGAGTTAAACACCGCGTCCATCATCGCTTTTTCTTGCGGCTCACGCATCGCTTTGTACGTCGTCATTGCATTGTACTCAAGCAGGACATAGTCAAACTGCTGGAACTCAATGACCAAGGGAGTCATGTAGTACGAGTCGCCCTCAAACACTTTAGCCTCGGGGCGAAGGTGCTTGAAAGCGGTCGTGCATCCTGGATCAATATCAAAAGCTACGTGCTCTATGATACGAAACGGATCTATTGTAGCTGTGCTCATACCGAAACCGCAGAAGACCTCTAGCACGCGAAGCAGATTGTCTTGAACGCTACGGTTGACCCACCATACCTGCTCAGCGTAGGTGAGGGTTGACTTGAGCGAATCGTTGAACCAATGCTGCATGCCGACGTCAGCTGCGTTCACGTCTTCTGAGGCTTCTTCTTCCGGAACGTAGAACTGAACACCCTTGTAGCTGACGTGACGTAACCGCATTATGCAACCTCGGCGTAGCTATTGTACGCAATGGTCATGAAAGCGGGCACAGAACCCAGTTTCCACTTGGCGAAGCTAGACTTGTATTTTTTGTAGTAGTTGCGGTAAGCGGTAACAGCATCACCCTCAACCTTGCACTCGTCAGGCATAGCCTGTGGAGGCTCAGCCCATATGTAAGCACGCTGAGCGAGCAGGGCAGGAGGAGGCGAGCTGAGCACGCCTTTGATGTATTGTTCGCATTTGTGACGACGACCCTCATAGCGCAGGGCGTACTCATTGCAAAGGTAGACGCCAAGCTGTTGTAGCCAATCGTACTGAACCTTGGAGGCAGCAGCCCAGCGGGTGGAGGGGTGATGTTGATGTGTAGGCTTGTAAGGCACAGCCTCACCGTTACCATGGATGTGATGCACGGTGCAGAGCATCTGCGCGGTTTCTAGGATCATCTTGACGACGTGTATGTCGCAGTGCATTCTAGCAGCTAGAGGGGCTGAGTGATGGAGGTAGAAGATATTCATTTTGTACCCTTACGCGCAGTAACGCGAGTAGTGACAGACTCAGTGACTTTAGTATGAGCGCGAATAAACTGAGGGGAAAGGTGATTGCGTACGGCTTCCATGTCTAAGGTCTCACGGGTAGTCGTGGAGATAGACACACGGAAAATAGAGCCTTCGTGAGCGCCAAGACCCGCATCTTCGATTACAAGAGCTTTGAGTTTGTCGTACTCAGCCTCAAGGTCAGCCATTTGAGCTTTGAGGTCGCCCATGAGGTCGATGCGTTCTTCGAGAGTGAATTTTGTATAATCAGTCATTGCAGTTCTCCAGTTAGAAAGTTATGAGTGTAACACTGTATTTAGCAGCGTTGAGGTTATTATAACGCGAAATCTAAGCAAACCATTATTGTATTTTTATATCGGTTTGTCATTCTTGATAGTTTTAAGGTCTCCACAGCCATACATCCAAGATGACGACTAGGATAGCTAACAGGAATACAAAGCGAGAAATCAGCTCGCCAGTCTTATGTTTGTGGAAAGGTCCTACATTCATGCTTGCCTCCTCAGCAATCAGGGTTAAAATCTAGCCACTCTTGCATCTCGCCAGGATCATCATAGCTGGGGGCGATAGCTTCCTCGAAATCTTTTTGGATTTCTGCCTCAAGCTGTTTTATGTTCAAGCTGTTAAGAGTGTCAGTAATATCTACACCATCTAATGTGACAGCGTAGGGGAAAGAGTCGTCAAGACCGACATCAGGGTCGCCTTCTTCAAAGTCGTACTCAACGATGAAGGGAGCGGTCTCTTCGGGGTCCCACTCGTCTTGCCAGTAGTCGGGGATGAATTCAAAAGTATAGGACATGCAGTTCTCCAGTTGAAAGTTATGACTAAATTTTAATAGATATCTAAGCAATTTATATTAGGGCAAACCCTTAAAACCTCTATTTTAAGATTTAGAGTTAAAATTAAACCTTGAGTTTTAGGATTTGAGACGCTTCCATAGAGAAGCGATCTAGGTTGTGTTAACACGTTAGCCACCGTAGAAAAAGAGCCCCCAGAGCGCATTCTGAGGGCAAAATAACAGCCATGAGGACGTCTGGCAACTGCAAAATTCCCCGCACCCCACCGCTGTATCAAGACGTTCAATTAGATGATGCGCCATCACGTCTTAGATCTTCCACACGTCTTGTAAAGACTTTGACTTGTAACCTTTCTGAAATTCTTTCTCTTCAGCGACCGTCAATCGCTTCTTTCTGATTTGAGGTATCGGTCCAGTGAACGCGTCTTCTTTGGTCTTGAACCGATGAAAGCACAACTTGCAGTAGCGCCAGCGGTACACCGAATCCTCATGCTTGGTCGTTTCCACCACCGCCAACTGATCACCCTTGCAACTTGCGCATTTCATGCTTCCCTCGCTTTCAACATTGCGTCTGCCATTTCATAAGCAAAACCCGCCCAATCGGAATACAGACCGACTTCACCTCTTGTTGCACATCCAGTGATAGCTGCTTGCATAGCCTTTGCCGCAAAGTAATCACGCAATGTCATGCCCTTATCGTGGTTTTCCCAATGAATTGGAAATGCTGGTGGGTTGTTCATTTCTTCATTTCCCTGATGTATATTGCAAAAGAGTCGATAGTGTCCTTACCGAAGCCTTTCAACTTCTCGATATGTTGTGCCACTTCTTCGATGACTTGATTGCGTAACCAAATTGGATATTGCGCATCAAAAGCCTCCTCCGCTTCCAGTTGGTCTATCTGTCGCTTTCTATTGAAACTACTTTTCATCACGACCTCCGTTCTGTAAGAAGAATATCGCCCAACCAACCAAACCGCAGACAGCGATAGTAGCTACTGCACCGAAAGCCATGACAAAGACTATGACAATTACATCCCACATATAGCCTCCTCAGTGAAACCAAAGGTAGAACCCGTGCAGGATTCCAATCGGAAAGAAGATAGCTCCCGCCACCAAGAAGCCCCACATTGCTTGAGCAAAGCAGGTAAAGATATGTGTAAGCCAAGCGATCAAACACGCCACGCCGATAAATGATCCCCAGTTCATAGTTCACCTTTCTTTGATTTAAATTCACCCTCGTACCTGTTACCGTACCCCGCACGCCAAGTCAACCTATACCCCTCCCACTCAGCACCTCGCAGGTTACCAATCGCCCGTCCAACAGCAACGCTAGACATAGAGCGCATACGACCAAGCGATAAGACGATAGCTTCCAGATTACGGTCAAGCCCGATCTTATCCTGCACTGCGTGTGAGGTGAACTTTGTACCTGCGGGGAACTGCTTGAATAGCCAGCTGACAAACTCGTCCTTGACGCTCATTTCCTCGTCCATCACCCTAGCTCTCAGATCCTCACGCATCGGGTCTATCAACCCCGCAGCTAACACCGCGCGTCTCACAAACTGATCCCACTCATAGAAGCGTGAGGGTTTGAAGATAGGCACGTCTTTGGAGGCTACACCGTTCTGCAGTAAACGCAAACAGGCTTTGATGATAGTACGACGGTGGGCTAGTACGTGCTCTAGAATCTGTGGATGCTTGAAGTCGTCCTTGGTACGACGGTCAAACTCTACGACGATAGCGCGGGTCATTATTTCCTCGCTTGGACGTACGTTGATGCCGTTCACGATGATAGAAGTCTTAGGGGTGAACTGGACGGTATCGTTCTTGCCAAGCAGTCGTGCTTTGAACTTACCTGATGTCAACAGCTCGGTCAGGGCTTGGCTGTGGAAGCGACCGTTCTGATTGTCAAACACCATCAGGTCAGGGTCTTCTAGGAAGTACGATGTGAGCTGCTTTATCTGTTCTTCTTCGTTGCCAGATAGACTGTAATTGGAAGGCTCCTTGGTAAGGGCTACCTGCGGTATGTACGACCAAATCGTTTTACCATCTGCAGGGTAAGGGGAGGTAACGATGAAGGCGGGAGCCTTGTCTATGACCTTGCGGGCGACCGCTGATAGTAAACACGTAACTGATAGGGATAACCCGATTTTTTCGGAATGGAAAGGGAAATCAGAGTAAAGATCTTGTATGATAGCCAAGGCTTGAGGTATAGAAATGCTCTCAATTTCCGACTTTGTGATGCCTAGACCCTCGCCGATGTACAATGACGTGTCACGATGGAAGCCTTCCTTGTTTATGATCTCGCCCGTCTTGCTGACCAACGGATACATGATCACACCACCGATCTTAGGCATACCCCAGTTGATTGACGGATCCATCATTCGCCTGACAAGGCGGTGATCAGCCTCAACCAACACGTCAACCTTCTCTTTACCGTCTTGCTTTACGAACTGAACATGTCCTTCCAGATGGTGGGCAAAAGCGTCAACACCAGGACGCAGTAGAACAGTATCACTATACCCCTGAGTAGCCCGACGAAGTACAACAACAGGAGCCCCGCCATAACTGAATAAGGTCTTTTCGTGATCCGGTACAGCAGCGATAATCTTAACGGCTTCATTGACAGCATCCTCCATGGATATGCGAGATAGGTTGATCTTAGGTTTACCGTCTTTGGCTACCTTGCCAGACTCGCTCATCTTTGATGGGAGCCACTTCTTGACTCGGTCAGTTTCCCACCCGAACGCTTCTAAAGACGCGAAGCCCGCAATGGACTTGCCGTCGGCTAACTTCTTGTAAGTATCATCAACGTCGCCTTGCTTGTCCTCATCATCGTCGATGAGGTAGGCGATAGCCTTCACCGCCTTGCGGGTTACGTCTATGGGTACACCAGCCTTGGCGAAACCGCCTATGACCCGTAGCATGGAGTCGTGACGTATACCTGGAGCTATGGAGTACTTGACCCAGATCACCGTCATGATGACACCGAGCGCAAGCTTTAATTCTTCCTCAGTGATTAGAGGCGGCTCACCTGTGCAGTCAATCCATTGTACTGTATGCTCATGAACCGAGGGTGGAAAAACTGTTTGACTATCATCGCCACGATACTCAATACATTTGACAATGGACCCTCCTGTTTCTTTCTTGGAGAGTCGCCAGTCGGCACTTGATTTGGTGCTTCCTTCGATGTGGTAGAGGAAGTGGGAGGCAAGTACTGAGTCACCTTCTCCTGCATAGACTCGACCAAAGCGCCAACCTGTTGGAGGTAGAAACCATCCGGCAATCTTACGAGCCAGAGGGTGATCAAGATCGATATCAATGAGATTACCAGATACGGCACCGAGTTGTACACCAATGTTAGCCGTTCCTTTGAACTCGTCAATACCGAATTCAGTAGTCTGCCAAGCAGTTCGGCGTATGACCTTGCTCTTGCTCTCGATAGGAAGGCACTTCCATCCTTTTGCTGTGTATGTTTCATAGGCTCTTTTTATGGACTCGCTGTGGGCGCGAGCATCATCTAGGTTTGCAGTTGACAAAGGGGGTCTCCAGATAGAGGGATAGTTAGAAGAATTCTCTCATCACGTTCATGTGCCCATCCTGCCTACGCACTTGAAGCCGTCTGGGTACGGGTAGCGCATAGCATTCCACACGAGCCTTGTGGGCGTCTCTTGGAAAGGCTGGGCCATTAGTATAACCTCTTCGCTTGGCCCATTGTTCAGCGTGCCACCTAGCACCGCCTTCGTACTCGACGCAAACGAATTGTGTGACATCTATGCTGATGCCTTGATCAGTCTCGCAGTCAAACACCGCGAGCAGGATGCGTTTTCCTGGCTGTCGACCTGAGGGACGAACCACGAATGAGCATTTCTTAACATGGATGATCATACCCTGCGCACGGTCTAGCATCGGGTCGATTGCTTGCAGGGCAACCTCACGCGGACCTTTCTGCGGGGCAGCGCGGTCTTTTACTTCTCTTGGCTCTACGGGCTCTAGCTTACCCTGCTTTTCTTTGGACCAAGCTTCCATGGTTCCAACTCCGCCAAGCCTCGCTAGATTTCCAACGTAGTCGAGTATCAGGCAATCGGTCTTACCCGCTGCCAGACGCATACCTCGTCCTAACATCTGCACCCAAAGTGAGCTAGAGGTTGTAGGGCGAAGGCAGACGATGGCGTCAAGGGCAGGGAAGTCAAAGCCTGTTGTCAGGATATCAACATTGCACATGAAGCGTACCTCACCCGCTTTCCAAGTGCTCAGCTGCTCGTCACGATCTTTACTATCAGCACTCACGAACCCTGAGCTTTCTTTCATCTCTGATAGCATATCAGCGGTAGATCTAGCAGTCGCCACGGTGGGGCAGAACACTAAAACATGCTTACGCCCTTTGAGCAGGGGCAGAGCGTTCCTCAGGGCAGACTCAAGCCAGTCGTCAGAGCTGAGACGTTCGCCTACCTTGGACATCACGTAGTCACCAGCGACCTTGACCAACCCCTTCGTTTCCATCTGCCACTCAGTCTCAACACCCTTCAGCGGGGACAGATAGCCCTGCTCTACTAGGTCAGAAGGGGGCAGTTGATAGGCGAGCACATCGAAAGGCTTGTCGTCGCCGTAGATAGCCCCACCGTCTAACCGCCATGGAGTGGCGCTCAGCCCTAGACGTCTGACGTCAGCATCTTGCAGGAACCGCTTGTACATCAGCCCCTCACCGTCAGGCGGCACCATGTGAGCCTCGTCGATGACGATGATGTTCAACCCTGCGTTCTTGAACTCAGCACCCCTTTTGAATACAGACTGGATAGACGCAAATACGATAGGGGCTTCAGCTTCATCACGGTTCAATCCCGCGCAAACTACACCCGTAGCAGTGGTAGGACTATACCGCTTCAGCGTCTTTTCGTTCTGGTCAACCAGTTCTTTGACGTGCGTCAGCACGATCATACGCCCACCCTTGGCTTCGAACTTGGATGCTAGGTGAGCGATGACAAGGGACTTACCCGCCCCTGTTGGTAATTGGATAGCAGGGTTCAGCCCCTGCTTGAGTGCTTGTACGGAGGCAGTAACTGCCTCACGTTGATAGGGGCGAAGCTCCATGTTAGCGACCTACAGCGTAGTCGCGGAGAGCACGATAGTAAGAGCGACGAGCGCCCTTGCGGGTGTTGCCGTACCAAGCAACGACGACGGAGCCTGAGGGCTTGACTCCAAAGTAGCGACCCTTGTCGGCACGATTGCCAGCAAAGACCCATTGTCCTGGTTGAAGGGAGGCGATTTGATTCGGGGTCAGTGCCCAGATATCTATTGATTTTGTGAATTTCATTTTGCAGTTTTTCCAGATCTAGGGTTAGATTATAACTCAAATGGTCTGCCGTAATAGGTCTCGTCCCACTTGATCATAACAGGAGTAATGGTCATATCAGCCACGGTCTCATCGTCCTCAAGACCGAACGGGATGATAAGAGCCCAGCCGACGTTCTCTTTGCCGTCATAGATATTGATGCCAGCTTCCTCAACTGACTCGATCGCGTCGATGATCAGCTCTTTGTCTTTGGACTTCATGACTGGCCAATCTTCACCGTCCCAGACGCTGATTGTAAGACCGCAGTCGAGCATGTAAGAGACGAGGTGACTATACGCTTTCATTTTGAGCCTCATTTGATTTTGTAACTGACTGGTTTGAGCGATTAGATGGACCAGCGCGCAGCTTTTTGATGATACGCATGTAGCTGCCTTTCAGTGGGTCTATGCCTGCCTGCATCACGTCCACCATCGTCGGTTCGTATGCTCGTGCGGCACTCAGGGTCCTGAAGTTGCCGATGGTGTGGTTGTTGATCTTGAGTTCGTACATGATCGTCTCGCTTACGTGAAAAGGGCGGTTAAGGCGTCGGTACGGTTGATGGTGTGCTGTCCTGGAACCAAGCAAGCAGCAACCAACTGAACGGCAGCATGGTTTTTACCGCCCACGTGCCAGTTGTATGCCTTCATAGGGGTTTCAGTTTCTTTCCAATCATAGATCGTGGCCACGGTGCCGTCAGAAAATTCTATGATCCACTGAGCCGTGCACTTGTCAGCGTCACGGTCAGGTCGGCCAAAAGCCTTAACTAAATCGTCGTACGTCGTGGTGACGTGGCCGACTAGCCCCGTACCCGCAGCTGCTGGCCATAGGGTGCGCTTGAAAATGATCGTGTTCATTTCTAGTTCCTTAGTTCTGAAGTTGTACAAGACCGCCTCACGGCAGGTTTCGGCTAATCAAGCCTCGTCAGTTGTACTTTTGATGCCGTGCGCTTCCAGATGAGCAATCGCTTGGTCAAGGATTTCTACCCATGATGCGATAGCTGCGGTGCTGAACTGAGCCATCAAGTTGCTGGTGGGGGATGTGGAGAACTCGGGGTACTTGGCAGCATGCTTGATGCGATCAGTCGCGCTATCGCGCAAAGACCAGATGCTGAAGCCGTCGCTGCTCATTTGCTTCTTTATGGCGGTCGCCATCTCTAGGTTAGCGGCTTGCTGCATCACGCTATGACCCCAACGGAAAGCGTAAGCAGGATTGTCGCCCTTCAGCTCAGCGGCAAACTTTTCAATCTTGTCATTCGCTTCGTTGATCATGCTATCAGCGCGACGGTGCAACATGCTGATCACGGTCAGTGCCGCTTTGGCTTGCTTGTATTCTTTGGTTTCAGTTTCCATGCAGTTCTCCAGTTCTAGGTTGATTGTACAAGACCCTATCACTAGGGTTTCGGCTATTCTAAGCCTCATCAGTTGTACTTAGCTATAAGGGCTAACCCTTATTGCTCGAGTGCGCTTTCTAAGTCGTTAGCCGCGCCTTCAACGTCGTCGATGGCCATGTCAAGGGTATTGATCGCGTCGTCAAGAGCTGAAGCAATGGCTTCCATCTGCTGGCCACGTTCGGCTTGCTGCAAACCTTCGGGCAGGTTATCAAAGGCTTCCTGCTCCTCGTCTTTCAGGCTATCCAGTTCGTTGTATGCTTCACGCAGTTCGAAAGCGGCAGTCTGCACGCGGTCAATCAGCTTCTCAATGGCGGCACGTCTATCTTGGTTCATTGCAGTTCTCCAGTTAGTGAGTTTGTAGAAGACCCTATCGCTAGGGTTTCGGCTATTGAAGCCTCGTCAGTTCTACTTGAAGTCGGGGAACAACGCATCGACGTAAGCCTCAGCGTCGTCCATCAGGTGCTCATAGCCGTAACCCTCGGGGTACCATTCGTATCCTTCCTGCAGCAAGTCTTGCAAAGCTTCTTTCATTATACGGGTGCGGCTCAGTTCTGCGGCTTTCATCGCGTCGATGTCGCCGTC
>Ga0181344_1000978_pt1 | contig 10891 bp, 20 predicted proteins | sample Su13VDMLBDD_FD_130098 | JGI IMG/M metagenome (GOLD analysis project Ga0181344, IMG submission 130098) | Freshwater viral communities from Lake Michigan, USA - Su13.VD.MLB.D.D | ecosystem: Environmental > Aquatic > Freshwater > Lake | place: USA: Michigan | collected 2013-07-15
CGGCTTGCGCTCACTGGCGGAATCCATCGGCAAAAGTTTCGCCCGACTATGGCAGGAGTTCGCCAAGACACCGGGCATCGAGCAGAACGTGAAACAGCAGTTTATTGCTGGACTTACAGACGGGATGCTGAACGACGAAAGGCGGGGGCAGGCACTCCCACCACCGATTACCGCTAAAAAGCCCAAGGCGGGGCGCAGGAAGCGTGCAATCGGGCATCCCGCAGGCGTTGCCGTCCACCCTTACAGCGTAGCCGTGGAAATGGGGCGCAGGGTAAGAGTCGCGGCCCCAATAGGAACCATAGTCGAGGAATTGCAGAACACCGTAGCGGCATTGCAGGAGGTAGCAGCATGAACTACTACCCGATAGGCACAAAGTTCACCCCGATAGGCAAGCACGCAACGGAATGCACCGTGACCGATATGCTGACAACTCGGAATCTGGCAGGGGAGATCGTGTCAATCCGATACGTTGCAACGCATATTTTTATGGGGCAGACAGTGACAGATAGAAACGTGATCCCGACAACCATAGCGCGAGGCATAGGCGGGGAGGTAGCAGCGTGAGCGCGATGAACTACCAGCGCGGAAGCGTTCAAGACTTAGAAAACCGGATCGAGCTAAGGCGATTGAAACTAGAACGCGCACTTGAGCGTTGCGATTACGACGAGGCGAACATCGCCAGCGCACAGCTTGACTATTGCAAAGAGGAATTGCGCCGGATGCAGGAGGTTGCAGCATGAACCTACTCCACTTCATCCTCGACATCAACCGCGCCCGCGCAGAGGCTATACGCCGAGAGAAGGAGCAGCGTGACCGTGCAGACGAAAGCCCGACAACCGAGCAGCCGGAACCCGCAGAGCAGGAGGTTGCGCCATGAAGATCATAGGCCGGGTATATGCCGACAGCGGATACCGTGTTGCCGGAGTTCGCGCATACGAGCTTGGAATCCCTTGGGATCGGGCATTAAGCAACTGGCGAACCTATCAACTGGCGGGGAGAAAATGGAAAAGGAACAGCTTATGGATTGACGGCGCGTTGCGAGCCTTTAGAAGTGCTGGCGGATATGTCCCGAAAGAGATGATTCCTTACAGACCTTAACCTTTCATTGTGGTGATGGATAGTCGCCTCGTCTGTGTCTCGACATGGGCGGGGCGATTTTCTTTTAATCCTCCAACAGATTCGTTTCCCCAATCTCCTGCCACTCAGCTTCCACCGCACCCTCAATCGCCTTGCCGTTACCCGTGATGGACAGCGACACCTTGTTCACGGGTCTGGTTGAATCCCAAGCATGGGTAATGGCGATGCTCTGCACCACGGATTTAACCTCAGTCGCTTTTTCCACGACTTCGATTCCGTTCATTTGCCCGATTGCCCGCGCACCCTTGTTCAGTCCACGCGCCAGGTTGATCCGACTATCCCCGTCCAAGTCCTTGAACTCCTGCACCAGCGCATCGCTAGGCTTCATCTTCATCTTGTTCCTCCGGCGAGTCGGAAGCAGGTGCTTAGGAATCTCCTTGAGCCAGCCGTAACGATCCACCCACGATTGCAATGTAGTGCGGGGGATGCCTAGTCGGTTGCTCGTTGCCGTCACCCCGATCTCGATTACGAGAACCTTGAGCGCGTCTTTTTGCTCATCCGAATACTCTGATCTGGCGGGGACAGGCGTTACGTCTTTTTCCATAAGCCCGATTCAATCACAGCTTCAATGTGCTTGCAAGCCCTGTTCGCAGGCGGGAACCCGCGCACGATCAAGGGATACAGGACATAGCGGAAATGTGCGCAGTCGCATTGTCCATCCGGCCACTCCGGATCAGAGAGATCAACGAGATAATCCTTCCCGCTATTCGTGGAGTGGACGAAGAACAACCCGTGACCGTAGATGCGGATTTTACTGGAATCGCTCATTTTACTGGACTAGTAAAAAGCCGCTTTCCAGTAAAATGCAAATTGGTTGTATTACGGGAACGTCAGGTTGTTCAGCTTGGCTAGATTCCTGCACGCATCCTCCTTATCCCTGCCAGTGGCGCATAGGTTGCGCCGGGCGCACGCTTCCATCGAATACCGCTCCACAAGTTGCACGAAACTGCGATGCTCTGGATCATCTTTCGGATGAGCAAACCACGCGATCCACGGGTTGCCGATTGTCCAGTTTTTCGAGTAGTAGGTGCATACGTCATGGCGGATCAGGAAGTCGGAGAGCTTCGGCTTTGAAGCCTTGAAGATTGCTACGAAATCACCCTCCTGCAGTGGTTTTTTCATGTAAAAAGGGGTCGCGCCACCCGCATCACACGATGCAGATGCACTTGTTCTTTACCCACCACTTTAGTTCATCCCTGTGACTCTTTTCAAAAGACAGGAACGGCTTTAGCAGCAGACAAGCGGGATAATTTACCCAGCGCGGTTATTAAGCTCTTTCAGTTCTTCGGCTTTAACGAGTTCCGAGTATCGGTTCACGGCGCGGCGATACGGCTCAAGCTCAACCGAGTTCTCTTTCCATCGTTCGCGCTCAGTGGCGTAATCCCGTTCAGCATCAGCCAATGCCCTACGAGCGGATTGCAGGGGTGAAGGTTGTGACGGGGGTAGGGTGAATAGTTCGTTCATAGCGTTATTTCGATGATGGTTTTTTCGTTTTTGTAGCTGCTGACTCGGACTTGTTTGCATTCGCCCGTGATCTGATCCTCCCTGTCTCCCGGTAGGAGGTTAGCGATGACAAGGCCATCGAGCAAATCTTTAAGAACTCCGTATTTGGCGTCCCAATCGAGTAACTTGACACGGCAGAGCGTAAAGCAGACATGAGGGCGTCTTGTGCTTTGTGCTTTTCCTTCATCTGCTGCACCCAATGCTGGCGCAGGTTGCGCGGGTTTGGTGGTCGGTAATCCAGTATCAGTGTGAGCTTGTCCATAGTCTTGTAGGTTGGCTTGTATCAGGGATGCAGAGGCATTCGGGAATAGGCGTTTAATAGTTTCCTTGTCCATGTTATATCATTATTGCCTGATGCGGTTTCGGAAGCGTTTTTCCCTTTCGTATATTCTCCGCAGCACTCATCGGCTGAATGTTGGTATAATGAAAGCATATCCTTCTTTGGTCTATATCAGTTAAGTCGAAATGGGCGCATGGAATTATATGGTCGAGATGCCATTTACCGTAGTTGTCCCAACTCATTCCGCCCGTGAACTTGGCTGAAATATAGCCCTTGAAAAACTCAATATCGCACCCAAGATATTCAATCGTCCTTAGTGATTTTCTTCGCCCCACAACCCTGAGAGCGTTTCTGATTCTTAGGGAAATCTGTTTCTTGATTTTGTAAGACGAATCTTTTGCCATCCTGTTTCTGCGATACTCCCTTTGATATTTCTGTAATCTCTGTCCTCTTGCAATTAAAAGCAGCCTTCTTTCCTTTATTTGCCCTGGTGTTTCTTTGCTCTTAATTTTTTTCTGGATAGCCGATCGCCTCTTTCTGTATGCCCTATTTTTTAGGTCAATCTCTCCCCTTTTTGCCGCATACCTATCCTTTGATCTCTGTTTGATCTTTTCTTTGTTTTTCTGATATTTGAGCCTATCCCGTTCGCGCAATAGCTCCTTGTTTTTATCCCTCCATAGACGGCATCTTGCTGCGTTCTTTTTAATCGTGTGCGGGTTCATCTTACGGGCAGTTTATTGCACTTCTTAGAGCAGTAGTGGTTGCCTTTTGAGGTTATTATCCATCCGACTTCCTTGGCACATTGCTTCCAGCATGAAGGCGAGAAGTGTTCAGCGCAACCGCATCCATCGCAAATTATCTCTGTCCAGTTACGCTTCATTCGCTCTCCACTTCCTCCTGTTTCTCTGCATACGCGCCATTGCACTTCCGGCAATCTGCTGCCCCGCAAAATCCATCCGAGCAATCGAATCCCCTGCGCTTCGGCTTCCCGAACTCATGGCGCAGGTTATCGGGATCAGGGTCGTCGTAGTTGTCGTATGCGTCGGACATGGCGGTTATTTGCATGGGAATATCGGTTGATTTTTAATCCAATCATCCACCCATTTTGTTCTGATTGATGATAGCTTCTTTCCGAAAAAAGGCTTTTTAGGCGGATCAATATCCACGTATCTAGCACCCTCGCACATCGGAATTACTAGCTCTCCAATCTTAAACGGCCAGCCAACCGCGCCATCAATGGCATCTATTGCTTCTTGAATTGTCTCCGCTTGAACCAAGGCGTATCTTCCGCCAGTGGCTCCCGCGCCCCAATCTATGATGTATGTATTCATTATTTTATAGGTTCAAACTTGGTTAAAGGCCCATTCCATTCCAGCGGAACCTCGATACCCGATGCACCCTCGCGCTGCTTCTCCACGCGCACCTTGCGCTCCCCGTCCTCCTTGTTGTAGTCAATGGCGATTACAGAGTTGGCGTCGTTCTCGATGTCCGCAGCTTCACGCGATACCCCGTCCTTATTCACCTGTGACGGGGTGATGATGATGCACTTGAGTTCGTCGGCCAGCCGCTTGAGCGTTTGTGTCGCGTGACCGATGGACAGTTGGCGAGTCCCGAAATTGCCTTCAACGTGCAATAATTGGATGTAATCTACGAGCACCACGTCAAGCTGCTTCTCCGCATTCGCGCTACGGCACTCCCCGATAATCGAGTTGAGCGTCCTGCACGACTTCGGCATCCGTAGGTTACTCGCCATCAGCTTTTGCACGGCTCCGGCGACATCCTGCTGCATCTCCTGAGTCCCTGACATATCGCCTGTCCGCAGGGCGCACTTCATCAGAAACCGCGCAGCCTCCATGTTGTGACCAGAGATACCCGCGATAGCCCGTTTAAGGCATTGCTTCGCGCTCATCTCTAAAGGGAAAAACAGGTTGTTGCTACCCCGGATAGCCGTCTCCACGATTATCTGTGACCCTAGAGAGGATTTGCCGCTACCCGTGCCGCCCTTGATAGCTACAAAGTCAGAACGATAGAGCTTCAAGTTCTGGTCGAGTGCCGGGATGTAGGTCGGCAGATTCGATTCATCCTCTTTCCCGCTGGCTATCTCCTGCAAAATCTCCTTCAAGACTTCCTTGATAGGCTGATCCTTGATCCGCCCCTGCCCCAGCAGTTCACAGACTTCCCGATGCAGTTCAGCCGCGAGCGCATTAACCCCGCCCTGCTCGTCATACGCCTTCGCCGCATACTTTGTCCCGATGTGAATCAAAGCGCGAGCAATCGCCTTTTCTGTCAGCAAGCCGAGATAGTATTCAGCGTTAGCGGCAGTCGGCAGGAACGTGAACAGGGAGGAAACGGCAGCAGCCCCACCCGCTTGATCCAGCTTGCCCTTGTCGCGGAGGAACTGTGTCAGGGTGATGAAGTCCAGCGGCTTCCCTGCTTTCCATAGCGCGGTTGACGCTCTGAACAGTAGCGAGTGAGCGGGAATCAGGAAATGCTTGTGAGTGATACCCATCTTGCTGCATATCGCCCCTACCTCGTTTGGCGATAGAACCAAGCACGATAGCACCCCTTTTTCGGCTTCTTCGGATTGAGGAAGCATCCGGTGGATGTCGGGAAGATAGGTTTTCTCGCTCATATCGTCCTCCCCCATACCGCGACAATCGCAGCATGACGCCTGGGCTTCTGGCTTTTCATGTAGTGAACCACTTGCAGGTTGTTGCTGACGGCGAATGACCGCATAGCCGCACCAATGACGTTAGGGCTACCATCCGGCTCGCCTATCGCCTCAACCACTAGATCGCTGGTAACTGTTCCACGCGCTTGCACGATCATCGCAGCAGCCGTGAAAAAGCGTTGCTTCCATTCCTCGTTATTGGCGAGAACCTTGGATATGCCACTGTCGCGCAGCGCGGGGCCGGAAAAGTCGAGTTCGGGTTGAGCGTTCATAGTGCTGGTAGTTGTTTCCTCCAATCCGCATCCCCGACTTCATCGGGAGTCTGATTACTGCCGTCAGGACGTTTAGGCCAATCATTGTAATTCTCCAACAGGGCATAGCGTTGCCCTGCTTCCCCGATACACTGTCCACGGGATTTCGCGGGTTTCTGTAACTGGAAGTTCGTCGTGACAGACCGATCCGCGCACGCACGATTGATCCAATTCACAAAGAAAGGACGGGAACATTTACGACGCTTCGCTTCACACCAAACTTGAGCCTTTTGCAGTTCAGCGGGAATGTTGATGCCGCGATAGGCATCCATCCGTTGCAGTCCAGCAATCCAATCGGCATCAGGAAGCATCGCAGGTTTGCGAGTTGCAGGAGGCGTAGCCGACTTCTTCTTTTCTTCTGTATCTAATTCTTCCTCTGCATCTGCATCTGTATGTGTTGACAGTGTTGACTCCGTTTGACAAACGTTGACATCTGTTGACACAGTTTGACGGCGAGCGCGGCTTTCCTGCTGCTTGATTCTCATGTATTCTTTCCGCTCGTCAGCACTCATCAGGTTACGATACTTCTCATGGTTGAGGACATACCAGCCGCCGCTACAAGGCTCGACACGCCTTCCGTCAAAATCCCTTGTCCGGCTATACTCATCCGGCGACATCAGACATTCCAGCGCAGACTTGCACTCGTCAATCGTGACTCTCGACAAATCAGCTAGACCGGGAAGCGAAGCCTCCACTACTCCATCTTTGTTCTTAACGGCCAACATCGTGATCCATACGATGCGAACCGTGTGAGGCTCGCGCCAGATCGTTGATGCTACGATTGAACCAAAGAGTTTTGTGTATCCGCTCATTTGCATAGGTATATATCCTGTTTTGCTATCTGTCAAAGAAATGTTTGACAATCTTTTGACTGTAAATGTTTACAAAGTTTACAAGTTTACGCGAATGGATTGACGTTACAGGTTTTGATAGCCCAACTCGGCAACCCGATTTCCGATACTTCATCGGGATAGATCGGCCACGAATTATGCGAGGCGCAGAACTTATACAGTTGCAACAGGCGACGGTATTCGTTGCGCCCCTGCTCCACAGCAGCATCGGATAGACGGTAGATTCGGCAACCGTGAGGGGGTTCAGACTCAACCGCGACAAAATAGAACGACTCAGCCTTTTTCTCCGCGAACTCGTTGTAGAGATCAAGGTAGAAGGCAGCTTGGATGTAGTAGCCGTAGGTGAAGATGCTTTTGCCGAATCCTTCCGGCCTTGCATCATCGGTGGACTTCAAATCCCAAATGTCACCAGCCAGCGCATCCAGCCGCGCCTTGACCTTCACCCCGTCCATCTCCCCGAACACGGAGACTTCGGTTGCCTCGAAAGTCGGTAGAGCCTGATGCTGGCGCACGGCCATAGCCATGCCCTTACTCTGTTCCCATTGATCCAGACTCACGATTTCCCCCGTCTGCTCTGCCCGCCACGCCTTGCCCTCCTTTGTGGCGAACGACATCCCATCAGGCTTGATAGCCCACCACGGGGCTACGTCAGGCGTGAGAGCGAGATGATGGAACAAGCGTCCCATGATCATAGCAGGGGTTCCGGTGCGCGGGTTCTCCTGTTGATGTTTGAAGTGCCCCGGCGAGCGCATGAGAGATTTCATCGCGGATTGCGAGAGTCCTTCGATTGCGCGGTATGCTGGATCAGCCAGCCCTTTGTGTATTCCGTTATTGATGTGCATAAAAAGTAGTGCCGTCTCTCCGGCTGTCACGCATTCTTACCACGGCAGCGTTTGCCTGTTCAGCAGCCACCCCGACTGCTAAAGTGTTGTTTCGACTACCAAGGGATGTCGTCGTCAGCAGCGGCAGTTGTTGTTTCGGGTTTCGGAGTGGACTTGGCAGAAGGCTTTCCCGCTACCGCGCCGAACACATCCACCGGATTCAATGGCGCATCCCCGAATGCCTCGCCATCTTCGACAAATTGGATGCCCGTGAGTTGGGCGTTTATCCTTTTGCCGAACTGATTATCTTGTGCCCATAGGCGGATGCTGGCGTTGATGACGCATCCGGCATACGGTTTCCCATCTTCCTCGACCAGCGCAACCGTTGGATCAGTGTCCACGATCACGGGGCGTTTGTCGGATGACGCGCTGACGAACATATTACTGTCGTCGTAGCCGTCATAGTCTTTGCTGTTGCCCTCCTTGAGACATGGGGTGCAGCCCTTCGGGATTCCGGTCGGCCACTTGGCTTTGCCCACTTCCGTCATTGCAGCTTTGACGGCGGCAATGTCCTTGGCGTTGGTTGCTTTGTCCAGCAGCAAACTTGCGCTGAACTTGAGTGTGCCGCCACCTTGCGCGGCTTTCGGCTTCCAGATTGCAGGGAAGCTCAGTCTGACGTTACGTAATACGATGTTACTCATGGTTGTTGTGTTTTGGTTGTTGTTGTGTTGTTTGGGTTAAAGGGTTTCGGCTCGTCGCCGGGTTGCAGGAGTTCAGCTTTGTCGTAGCAGGCTTTCATCGAGACACGACCTAGCTTGAATCCGACTAGGAAATCGTCGTAGCGCATCAGCGATCTATGTGACGGCTGAAATGCGCTCCAGACTTCATCGGCAGCAGCTTGATGCGGATCGTTCATAGTGAGTAGATGATTGCCACCATGATGCCGCTAAGGATAACGGCTATCAGCAGCAGGGTTGTGATGTTGCGCACTCGGCGGTATTGCGCGAGTGCTTGATTAGCTTCGCGGGCTAGCTGTTCAACGGTTTTCATGGCAGCATCGCTTCCAAGGCGAACTTGATCCATTGCTTGATAGATGTCCCCTCTTGCGCAGCCGCAATGCGAATGCGCTGATGCAGGGAAGCATCAATGTTGAGGGTCTTATTGACCTCTTTTTCCTTCGGTTTTTTGTCAGTCGTTTTCACGGATTCCACTTAAAGCAGAACCTCGAAATCTCGTCAATAGGAAAAATGCAAAAAGACTTAAAAACTTAATAACGATACCTTGATAATCGGGTATATCAATCAACCTTTTTACGAAGTATTGAGCCTTTGCCAAGGCCGATTTCACCTATAATCTCTTGTTTCATTTTGCGGGCCATGTTGTCAATTGATCCGCTGCTCTTTTTCTCATCTTCGATGCGAGAAGTGACGCCGATAAGGTTCAGCATTTGCAGAAATGCGCCACGGGTGATGCCCTCTTTTTCCAGCACCTTATCAAAATCGCGCCAAGCAAGCGGAACCGACGACTCTTTTAAGTAATCCAACGGCCCTTCCAGCTTCTTGTCGTAGGATTTCCCGTCCAGAATAGCCGTAGCCATTTTGATTTCACGGCTAAACCTTCCAGCGAGGAACAGCGCAAGCCCTGTATTCCTGTCGCGCTTGACATATTTTCCATCCTCTTTCGTATAGCCAGTAAGGTATCTCGCAGCCTGCGTGACGTAAGCCCCGCGCCCCATTGATAGGTCTGTCCGAGTGCCGTGCTTGCCGACGAACTTGCCGAAATCGCTATCCAGCGGATTGATGTCCTGCTCATCCCTGTCTCCGAGTAGATACGCGATGCTGCCAACGGTAACGATAGTGGCGATTGCGCGAACGTATTCTTCCGCCATAGCCGCCGTAACCTTGCCCTCGCCAGCGAAAGCCGCTTCCCTCATATCCCAGCCCGAAAGCCCTTTCATAATCGAAAGGTAATAGTTAGGCGCAAAGAACAGCCGATTTAGCGCACCACCGTTCTTGATTCCGCCTTTTCCTGAGAAGGTATTCGCCAATTTCCCAAGCAGTTTAAGCTGTGCGTCTGTCGCGTTTCCGTCCGGAAACCAACGGCGCAGAAGCGACTTTGCTACAACCAGCCTCATGTGACCAGCGATAGCACCGAATGCCACGTTACTTCCCTTGAGTCCGCGCCCTAGCCCCTTGGCCGCGAGCTTCGTTATATCGAAAGGCCCACTGATTATATTCCGAACACCGCGCATCCCGATCAGCTTCTTCACGGCTTCCGGCATATCCTTCCAGCGCGTCTGAACGTCAGCTAATCGCTCCAACACGTTCGTCATGTTTTCCTCACGCGCCTCGCCCATCGTCTCGCTGATTTCCAGCCCCATCTTCTTAAACGTGCCGTTCTTGTATAGCGGTTCCTGACGCGCCCGCTCTTGTAACTCATGCGCGTAACGATCTGAGAACAGAGTGAAGGCAAACGCCTTGACTCCTTTACCAAGTGCTTTCCCGGCTTCCAACGGGTGCGCTGCTGCCGCTGCTGCCGTTTGTAGGAATGCGCTGAAATCGAATGAGAGGAAAAGGTTGCGGGTAGAATCCCAAGTCTTACCGAGATTGATAAGCCCGCGCTGCACGGATGTCAGATTCGCTAGTCTGTATTTCTCTACGCGCCTTGCGAAATCAGCTTTTTTCTTTGTTAGCTCTGCCGCTAGTCTCATCGTATCCGGGTCTTTGGATATATCGAGTGCGGGCTTTTTCTTGCGCGGTTCAAAGTCACCGCGAGCCGTGCGATCCGCTAGGTCTGCCATTTGGCGAAGGATTGCCGCTTTCCTGTTGGCGATCTTGTGCATATCATCGTTCGCCCGAATCTCTGCCAGTTCAGCGCGTTTAGCTGCAAGCTGTTCCCGTGCGAACGCCTGTTGCTCCGTGTCCACTGTCATCTTCTTCTGCGGTTTAGCCCTGCCGACCATCAGCGATGCTAGTTCGCTTTCCAGCCGATTTAACTCCCGCAACTCCGCATCTGGCACAGGACGCGCAGCCTTGCGCTTCTCTGCCAGTTCAGCAGCGAGTGCATCCCGTTTGGCTTGCAGATTCGTGACGGCTTCCGTCTCCACGGTAGGATCGGATTCCTTTTCCTTCGGCGCAAACTTTCCTTCGGCCAGGGTGGATTCCAATTTCTCGATTTGCGATTCAAGAGACTCTACTTTCTTCGCCTCTTGTATCGCCGTATCCATGCCCTTCAACGCCTTAGTCTCAGCCCGCGCAGCTTCCGCCCTTTTGCGTATCGCCTCAACCTCAACGAATCGGCTGACTCCTTTTGTAGCA
>Ga0181344_1000979_pt1 | contig 10890 bp, 13 predicted proteins | sample Su13VDMLBDD_FD_130098 | JGI IMG/M metagenome (GOLD analysis project Ga0181344, IMG submission 130098) | Freshwater viral communities from Lake Michigan, USA - Su13.VD.MLB.D.D | ecosystem: Environmental > Aquatic > Freshwater > Lake | place: USA: Michigan | collected 2013-07-15
GAAATGGATGAAATGGATATGGAAGAAGGATTCCGTGAAATAGAACTTGATGAACCTGAAATGGGTTTTGAAGAAGATATTATGGATTTTGATTTTGGTCCTGAAGTTGCTGAACCAGCAATTGCACCTGACGTAAAACCAGATGTTAAACCTGATACTGATAGACCAGCACCAAGAATTCGTCCTGATAGAGACCCTTCAAGATTACCTAATCCAAATCCTGATACACACCCACAAGGTAGAAGAAGACATATGGATATGGATGAAATGGATATGGACATGGATGGTGACATTGAAGAATTATTTGACAAATAAAAAAATATGAATAAAAGAAGATTATTTTTAGAAGCACCTGTAGGTGACTACTTACCTGATGAGTTCAAAAAAAGAACCAAAGACGCAAGTAAAGCACTTTATGACGATCCAACAAATCCTGCACCTAGTAGTATGGCGTTTAGTCAGTTAATGATGTCACTACCTTCTATGGAACGTTCTAAAAAACAACAACTTATTGATTTAGCAAAAAGTAAGTTTTTTGAACTAAGACCTTGGGTTAAAAAACTTGTTGATGATGGTAAGGTACGTTTAGATGTTGATTTAGGAATGGGTAGTGGTGGTAGACAGAAGTCACAAACACCATCAAGTTCAGAAATAGAAAGAGCAAAACAAGAAGATCCTGATTTTGAAGAAAGAGTACAAAAAAGAAACTTTACCAACGCAAGAGCACAAGGTAAAGCATGGTTAGATGGTTTTGGTTCAATTAAAAAGATGGAATCTGAATTAAATTCTATTGATCCGTCATTATATAAACAATATATGAATTTTGTTAATGGTGCATCAAGATTCTATTGGGAAAATACTGATATGTTAGAACGAATGGCATCTTCAGGTGCTGGTAGAGTCGCATATTGTGATGTTTATCCCGATCCACAAAACCCAGGTATGTGGGTGTTTGAAGCAAAGGCACCTAATTTCCCACTTTTAATGCATGAACTTATTAAAGGTGCTGAATATTATGAATCATTATTTTCATTACCTAAAGATAAATCTGTGGGTGATGCATTAATGTCCATTACTGATACACACAAACACGAAATACAAAATATGAATTATGGTAGGGCAATTTGGTCCAAGATAAGATATTTTTTGGAGGAGTTTGTTGATGGTTATGATCCAAGTATGGAATCCGATGTTACATATTATATTGAACAAATGGAACCAAAAGAATATAATCGTATAATGCAAGGTATTATAAACGATGATAATAAAGTTATCGGAGAATTTATTAAATTCTGCGAAGAAGTTGTAAATGATTTAAACCAATGAAAAGAGTAGTAAAATTAACCGAGTCTGATATTCAAAATATCGTTAAACGTGTTATTGAAGAAGATAACGATTTTGTCACAGGAATTGCAGCGTCAGAAAGAACTGAACTTGTTGATGATGTTATTAACAGAATTAATGAACATGGTATGAAATATATTATGGATCTTAAAAGACTTAATTCAGAATATCCTGTTGAACGTTATAAAAGACAAGAAAGAGTAAAAAGACGTGATTTTGAATTACCAAAAGGGGTAAAAGTTTCAAAAACTTCTTTCCCTGATGATATTTAATTCGTATATTTACCATTATGGATGGTAATAAAACATTAGAATTATTTAAATTATTTATAGGTAATGATTTTATAGATATTAATGGTTTAATTTTAGAAATTAACCAATATATTGAAGAATCTAATACTATTGTTTTTGAAATTAACAATAAAAATGATATTTCGTATCATCAAGGTGTCGTTGAGGATTTACTATCATCACACCTTGATGATTTTTTTAATTATACAAGTCTAAAATTAAATCACTATATCACAACAGATACTAATCTTTACTTTAATAGTGAATTTAATAAAAAATTATCGGACACATTAAATAAAATTAATAAGTTAGAAATTATTGATGATCATAACAACTTATTAATAACAATTTTAGGCGAATCAGTGGATTTTAACGTGGTATATATGTCTGATAGGATTGTTATATACAATAATTTTAAACCATACAAGGGTATTATTACTGATTTAAATGAAGATTCGTTTTTATCCAGTAATTTAATAGATGCTATAACAAAATATAATGATTATTTTAAATTACATTCGTCAGGATTAGAAAGTGACTTATTTTATCTAGATTTAGATAAGATTTTAAACGAAATACCACTTATTTGTGAAAGTGATATTGCTTATTTCTACCACACAGACTTTAAATTCATTTAAAAAGGTTTTTTGTACGTTTTTTACGATGAAATGTTATTACAAATCTATGAACTTCATCTTGAATTGAACCTAAAAGGTTAAAAAACTTAGAATTCTCAAAATTTGTCATATTTCCGTCACTAAATAGGATTTTTTCCGATTTATGGTTTGAATTTTTACATATAGATATCAAATCAACCTTATTTGTTAATGATAAATCATCAAAAACCTTCTTTGCAACACTTAATTGTCCCTTACCACCATCAATTATAACGAGATCTGGTAAACTTTTACGTTCATTTAGTAATCTACTGAATCTTCTACGTAAAACTTCATCAAAAGACGCATAATCATCAGGTCCTTCAACTGATTTTATGTTAAACTTACGATATTCTGATGTGTTTTTTTTACCATTAGTGTATCTTACAAGAGCCGATACCTGACAATCACCAGAAGTATGGGAGTTATCATACATTTCTATATCAATCGGAGTGTTTTTTAACCCATATTTCACTTTAAATTCGTCAGCTTGTTGTAAATAATACGTTATTCTGGTTGATTCAACACGTAATATGTACTTATCAAGGGCATCTAACCTAAATTTAATGTTATTTGCTTCTTCAAATTCCATTTTTTTACTATAATTGGACATTTGTCGGTGTAATTTATTCCGATATTGTTCAAAATTGAATGAAATTACTTGTTTAATGTCATTAATTATACTTTTATAGGTGAATTTATTGATATTTCCGACACAAGGAGCATCACATCTACCCATATGGTACTCTAAACAGGGTGAAAACTTTGAATTATTGATATTATCGGGTGTAATATCATAAGAACATGTCCTTAAATTGAATATATCGTGTAATAATTCATATAATTCATAACAAATATTACTACTGGTTACCGAAATTAGGGGTTCTGAGTCTAAATTCGTGTCATTTTTAACCTCAAGATAGGGGAAATCGTCATTTGTTAGGATTAAATACCATTTTTTTGAACGATCATCCTTTAATTTTATGTTAAATTTAGGTTTATACGTCTTTATTAGTTCATTTTCAAGTAAAATAGCTGAATTTTCGTCCAAAGTAGTCAAAAAATCAACATCATTTATGTTATTTACCAATAATTTAGTCTTTTTTGGATGATTTTTATTAAAAAAATAGGATTTTACCCGTTTTGGTAGGTTTTTTGCCTTCCCAATATAGATTATTTGTCCTTTTTTATCTTTAAAAAGGTAACAACCACTAGTATTTGGTATATTTTTAAGTTTATCCGACAACATTCCAACAAAAATAAGGGTTTTTTAGGTAATTTACAACAATATTTGATATTTATTGATATGAAAGTTATAATTACAGAACAACAATTACAAAAATTAGTAGAAAATACATCAATTATTGACCATATTTTAGATAAAATTACTAATTTTGGGTATGAATCACTAGATGATAATGAAAAACACGTGTTAAAAAAGTACTCAGAGTGGTTAAATAGTGATAAAAATACCGATTTTAGTGACGTAATTAAACCAAAAACCATTGATTATGACAAAAAAGAAGGTGATAAATTCACTTTAACTCTTGGTAATGGTAGTGAATTTACCTTCATATATGAATATACTGATGAATTAAAGTCAGAAAACTTACATTATGGTGTTGTTTATTGGAATAATATGGAGTGGGTAGGACTTTTTGCTGTTAATAACAAGTATAGAGTAACAGAAATTGACTTTGTTTGTGATGAAGATTTTAGTGGTAATGAATTAAGACTACAAGATGAATTAGGTAAGTATGTTTATCAAGTTAAAATGTTCTTAGAAGATGAAGTTATTCCACAATTAATGAAATAAATTATTGTTTTTTAAGTAATTAAACATTTCTTTTGCCAACATTTCACCAAATTTAATATCAGATGGATAATGTGCTTTAGCCATTTGTCTTGAATAAACAATATCATCTTTTATTTTTTTTAAATCTTTTTTTAGTTTGGGGTATTTGTGTGATAACACGAGATAAAGTAGGTTAGATTGTGTTGAGTGTCCTGAAGGGTAAGAGAAACCTTTTGTTGATTTTAATGATGGGTCATTTAATGTTGGATCATTTCTAAAGGGTCTCGGACGTTTATAATAATTTTTTAAATCTAATACAATTTTAGCACAATCCCTATCTAAGTTTAACACTAAAATCTTTTCATCTATACCTTTTGTTTTTAAATAACCCAAAAAACTTCCATCAATATCATCCTTTTCTTGTACAAACCTCTTATCTAAATCTATTGTTTTTAAATAATCCAATTCCTTTTTTGTTTTTTTACTGGTGTCGGATGATGGTGGATATTCCTTAAATTTAGAATAATCAAAATTCTTAAATAAACTATCCTTTGATAGTTTATCTTCAAAAAGGAACATTAATTCCTTTATTCTGATTATTTCTTCTGGTAGTCGCATATTTATATTATATAAATATAAACTAATATACAGATTTTTATGATAACAAAAAAAGATTTTTTAAATAATGGTATTAAAAATACAAATGTGGTAACAGAACAAAAATCCACTAAAGACTTTTCTGAAATGATGTCATTATTATTACATTCAAGAACTCAAACACACATTTTACATTTACAAACAAAATCATATGCCGAACATATGGCTCTTAATGGGTTTTATGATGGTATTGGTGGTTTAATTGATGGATTAGTTGAATCATACCAAGGACAATATGGTATTATTGAATCATATAAATCATATGATATAACTTCATATAAAAGTACAGAATCAACAATTAAATATTTGCAAGATTTGTGTAAAAAGGTAACAGATCTTAGAGATTGTTGTAAGGATTCATATATACAAAATCAGATTGATACTGTGTGTGAATTAATTAATTCAACACTTTATAAGTTACGTTTTTTAAAGTAATTAAGATTTAGAATTTCTAATTACAACATCCATTGGGTTATTCCAATTATCTAAAATGAATTTTTTACACTTTTGACCTTCGGTCGCATGTTTATGGGGATTAACTTCCCCATGACCATAAATACTATCTGACGAATAACCTAAACTTTTTACAAGTCTATAAGCACTTAAACATTGATTTAATAATATATCATTATCGTTACTACCAATTATTTCAACACCTTGAGTTGTGTTATTATTCACATCGGGATGACTAACTGAATTTTTAATATGTGATGCTCTTGTCCCTTCTGGTAATCCTCTAAAAATTTTACCTTGTCTATCAATAATAAATTGAACTGATAATCCTCTATTATTTAATGTACTCATTACACCTTCAGCAGTACCTCTACCACCTGTGTGATGTAAAATAAAATATTTATCATTTTTAAGTGCTTCACCTTTTCTTTTATATGTAGAAAGTGAAGATAAATCACCACTAATTAATTCTGAACTAACCTTTTCTTCCGTTGAATTGGAAATATCCTTTAATACACTTTCAAATTCATCTGCATTTATAGATGCTTTACCACTATAATAACTATCCCCACGTTTTACTGATCCACTATTACCTGTGGTATCTTGTAATACAGGAAGTGATGACCACTCCATAGCTAAACGTTTAGCTGAACCATATAAATCTTTTTTTAAACTATCTATTGTAACAGAACGTTTATTATTAACAAGATACATAAAAAGTTTATTTTGATTAGTAGGATTAAATAAATCGGTTTCACTTAAACCAGCACCTTTTACCTTATCTAATAGGTTTTTAAATTGCCACCTACCAACAGCATTATTTGATATACCTTTTTGTGTTAAGAAATCTTGTACTTCCTTGAATGTTTTTGATGTTGCATTTACCAATCCCTTTTTATCTAACGTCGTACTTGGGTAAAGTGATGTATAACTTGAACTTTCTTTACTGGCAATTAATTTTGCCAATTTAACCCATTCACCCGGTATACCAGGGAATTCACTATTATCCACCACATCGGTGTCTTTTTGAACTTCAGGTTGAACCAAAGGAATGACTTTACCCTTTGTATCTGTTGTATAAAATTTTGAATCTTCACCATAATCGGAACTCATACCAATAGGTGCTTGCTCAAGTATTGTATTTTTAAGTATATCTATTAAATTTAATTTTGGCATATCATAATAAATATGTATAAAAAATGATATTTATCAAATATGGAACAAAAAAATAGAACAAGAAATTTAAATGAAATGAATCCCGAACTTCATGAAGGTGATAGAATTATATTAATTCAAATGGATGGTGAATCATATCCCGTGGGTTCAAAAGGTATTGTTAAAGGTAAAATAAATCAACCAAAATTTAGTGCAACTGATCCTGGATATGGTTATGCGGTTGAATGGTATGATCCATTAGATGATACCTTCATTGGTAAACTTCCTTTATTACCAGAATCAGATGCGTGGATATTTGATAGGGAATATTACCAATCATAAGATATTTATATAAAAAATATAAAATTATGAGAAATATGATTGGTATTACAAACAAAGAAAAGGAAGATATCCTAAAACAACATAACACAGTTTATGATGGTTATGCTGTTGGAAATGTAAATACAAATATGTATCCTTTAACTGTTAGAAATGATGCAAAAGATTCACAAGGGGTAACAGTTACAAATACAGGTGAAGTTAAACCTTATACGAATCATAATATTAATGAAATCGCTGCAAAACCATTAAATTATGATGAAATTGATCCAGCTTATGAATTTGATTCAGAAGGACCTGGTGATGAAAATTTGGGGTATAACGTTTATTCTGATACCAAAAACCCTTATGATTTTGATTCTGATGGACCAACAGATGTATTTAATGAAACGGATTGTGAAGAATGCGATGATAATTTAAAAGAACATGTTAATAAAACTTTGGATATGTTCAAAAGAATTAAAAAATTTAACTAATGGAAATAATTGAAATTATATCACATTACATTGATAAGACAAAAAATTTAATATCAGTTGAATTTATGGTACTTGGTGATGATGATGATATGGTTAGAGAAGATTTAATTGAATATTCCTATTTTGAGGAATTCGGATTTGATACAGATAATAACTTTGATATTTTTGAATCAATGATGGGTGATGATTATGACGAATGGGAAGATGAAGAATATGATTATATGGATGAGGATAAATTAATAACGTTTTTAAACGAATATTATGTTGTTTATTCTGATAAATTACCAAAACCACAATTTAAATAAATTGAATAAGTTAAACGAGAATATCAAAAGAATAAAAGACCTTATGAAGTTGATTGAATCCGAAGAAGTGGATACGACTGATGTAAATAAAGGTGAGGACGATCAAGAACCCATCCAAGTTCAAGGTAATGACGGAATGGATGAAGAAGTTATTGATGAAGAATTAAATGAAGAAGGTGAAGAAGCAACTGCAGGTACAACAGGTGGTGGACCATCACAAGGATATCCTTCATTAAACCTTTGGGGTACAAATGCTGCGAGAGGTAAGGGTAACCCAATAGGTATAACCAAATGGAAGTCAGGAAGAACATTCGGCCCAACAGGAAATAATTATAAAGACGCGTGAAGAATATACCTTTAAATGAAGAATTATTAAATCAATTAAGACTTATCAAATATGATAGGTCAAAAACTTTATTGGAACAAACATTAAAAAATGATTTACCAAAACCTGAACCTTTTAGACAGGGAGAATATACTGGTGATGTATTTATGAAAGATTTAAAAAATACAGAATATCTTGAATATAAAAACCTAAGTAAAGAAGATAAGGAGAAGTATAAAAATGAATGGTTAAATAAAGAATGGAAAGGTAAGTTATGTACTAAATCACCTAATGATAAAGGTAGTATACCTGATGGTACTGGTGGACATATTAGTCATGAAGAATTTTGTTCATCTTTTGGTGGAACCCAAATTTATCCATCCACAAGTTCTGCAATATTAGGACAAAGTTATTTTTGTGGGTGTAAAGTAAATGGTGAAACAAATATCGGTTCAAGATTAGTTAAAGTTAATGAATATTTAAATAGACCTTATTCTGAAATAACCTATGGTATATCAGAATTTATGGGTGATCCTCATAATTTAGCAATGGTGGGTTCGATAGCGTTATCCTTATTCGGTGGACCAGCAGGTGCCTTATTAGCCCTTGGGATTGATGTACTTGAATTTGGTTTATACCTTGAAGAAGGTGACCCATATATGGCTGGTTTATCGTTAGTTTTTACATTGGTTCCATTTTCTAAGTTGTCGGAAATATGGTTAAAGTCTGTACCAAAATTAGGTAAATTAACTAAAGATAAATTAAAAAATATTTTAGATAAATTATTATCAAAAAAAGCACTTAGTAAAGGTGAACAAACCTTTTTAGGTATGTTAACTGATAAAAGTATAATGATCAGTTTAACCAAAAATATGATAATGGCTCGTTTAATGGATATTATTAAAAAATATGATGTTATCTATTTAATTAGATTTTTTATGTGGTTAATTAAAAAGGGTGCTTTAACTGCTAAATTTTTAGTGAAATGGGGATTAGTTATTGGTGGTGTTTTTTATAGTTGGGGTAAGTTAGCTGAATTATTAGGTATTAAAGAGAAAGGTGAAACATCAAAAGGTGATACTGAAATAAATGAAGATGGGTTCGGAATGGTTAAAGGATATTTGGATGATTTTAAAAAAAATAAAAACGTATTTTCTACTAAAACAGGTTCAACACAAAAACCTTTTGTTGTTATTTTACAATATGTGTTATATGCTGGTGGTTATTTTAAACAAAAAACACCAACTTATGATATAAGAAATGGTTCTATTGAAATAACAAATAATGGGGATTTAATTAAAAATGTATCGATTTATTCTGTGAGTGGTACCTTATTGGATTCATATAATAATGATAACTATAGTAAAAAATTCGTATTAAAAAAGTACCTTAATAAGGGTACCAGTATTTTAGTTGCCGAACTTTTTAATGGTAAAAAAGTAAAATCACAAATCCTTAATGTACCAAATAAACAACAATTAAATAATTTAATTGGTAAAGAAACAAAACCTATTACACCTAATTGGGGTGTATTTGATGACATAACTAAAGATGCTGTTATGTTATTCCAACACAATAATAAATTAACGACTGATGGTATTGTGGGACAAGATACTATAGATAAGATGATATCATTAATTAATTCAGGTAATATAACATCTTCAAATATTGATAGTATTTATAAAAAAGTGAATTTTGATTTTAAATCAAATATTAAAGATTATATCCCATTGGAAACTTTAAATAAAGATGAACTTAAAACTATAGTTGATACTAAAATAAAAGAAAAGAAAACAACGATTAAAGATAGTTTTAATTATGTATTAGATGTGTCTAAATTTGATTTTGATATGGATACGGATAGTCTAACCATTAAATAATAACTTTTAAATAAAAATTTATGGATAAGAATATTTTAAATGAAATAAAAAGATTGAAACATTTAATGGGTGAATCTAACCTTTTAAATGAACAAGAACAATATATTAAAAGGTTTTTTGATTCTATTGATGATATGTTAAAGAAATCAGATGATTTAACTAAATATAGTAAAAATATTGATGATATATCATCTAAAGTTAAAGATGCTAAAATTTTAAAACAAATAGATGAAATTAAAGATGCTTTAAAAAAGGAATTTAAAAACAGGACGACATATGAAAAACAATTACTTGTTAGAGCAGAAAAGGTAGCACAAAAATTATCTGATGAATATATTTCATCAATAAGAAAATCATTAATAGAGGATGTGGTGGATTCAAATCAATCATATACTACTTTAATAGATAAAGTTGATGAATTTATTCAAAAAAAAGTAATTGATGTTAAATATGAAGATAGACCTATAGAATTTTTTGAAAATTCATTTAAGGTAAATATTAAAAATAACTTAAAAAAACAAACAGATTTGGTTGATAGTCAAATTGATGAATTAACAGAATCAATGTTTCAAAAATGGAAAAAAAGTGATGAATATAAAAATGTTTTAAATCTAAACAAAACAATTAATAATGTTGCCGATGATGTTGCCGATGATGTTGCCGATGATGTTACCGATGATGTGAGTAAGTTAGGTGGTGATTTAAATTCCGTTGAGGGTAAAAAAAAGTGGAAGATTAAACTTAAAGTAAATACTACATTTAATTTTATAGATGCTTGGTTTGAAAGTGTTAAAGCAGTTACTGATTATATAAAACCTAATAGTTATGAAAAGGCTGTAAATGATTTTAATAGTGAATTAAAAGGTGCGTTTGATTTACTATTAAAAAACCCAAATAATAATTTAAATGCGTATAAACAGGCGTTAAATGATTTATTTTTTAAATTAGGTAGAACTATAGATGAAGGTATAAATTATGAGAAGGTTTGGAAAAAATTTAGAACCGAAGTGGAGTCTCAATACACAGGAGAAGAATTGGTTAAAGTGAAAAAGTTTTTAAATGATTTATATTATTATAATGCGGGTGATAGTTTAGTTTCCATAAAAGAGGCTATCGATATGTTTTCTAAAGATAAAAATGAAGCGGCGGATATATGGAGTAAGATTAGTAAATTTTTTAAATCCATCGGATATAGATTTGCAAAGAAAACAACTC
>Ga0181344_1000981_pt1 | contig 10888 bp, 10 predicted proteins | sample Su13VDMLBDD_FD_130098 | JGI IMG/M metagenome (GOLD analysis project Ga0181344, IMG submission 130098) | Freshwater viral communities from Lake Michigan, USA - Su13.VD.MLB.D.D | ecosystem: Environmental > Aquatic > Freshwater > Lake | place: USA: Michigan | collected 2013-07-15
ATTCCCTGGAGGATGGTGGGGGTGGGTGGGCCCGCCTTATTACCTTCGGAGTCCCTATAGGATTGACCTCTCTTCGCTCGACTTCCTTCTCGCTTTATTCCTTTACCACCCCATCCTTCCAGGTTCGGCCCCTTGGCCCAGTTTCCGGCAGCCAGCCAGGTGGTCAAAACTTAACCAGTTAAAACCCACCCCCTTGTTTTGCAAATTGATTTCCAAAAAAATTTTTTGCAAATTTCAAAACTTAGCGTATGCTTGCGTCCATTACGTGCCGCCACACACGCCAGAAAGGACAGTACATTGTTTCACGGGAAACAAGACGCACCGGACGAAGAGATCCTAAAGCTGGAGTTGCGGCTTGCGCAGATAGAAGCGCGAGAGGGTGCTAGGAATGATTTCTTGGCGTTTGTTAGGTACGTGTGGCCCAGCTTCATTTGCGGCGAGCACCATAAAATCATGGCCAAGAAGTTCCAAGAGTTGGTCCATGGCGACCTAAAGCGGGTAGTTATTAATATTGCACCGCGTCACGGTAAGTCAGAGCTCACTTCGTATTTGTTCCTTGCCTGGTTAATGGGCCAAAAACCGGACTCCAAGATCATTCAGGCTACGCACACGGGCGAGTTAGCCCAGCGGTTTGGCCGAAAAGTCCGAAACCTGATGGATTCGGAGGAGTACAAGCAGATTTTCCCTGAGGTTTTGCTGGCGGCGGACTCAAAAGCGGCGGGCCGGTGGGAGACGAACAAGGGTGGGGAATATTTTGCCGCTGGTGTGGGCGGTGCGATGACCGGTCGGGGTGCGGATTTCTTGGTCATTGACGATCCGCACTCGGAACAAGACGCATTGTCGGAGACGGCGATGGAAAATTGCTACGATTGGTACACGGCAGGCCCTCGTCAGCGACTCCAGCCGGGTGGACGCATCCTAATTGTGATGACTAGGTGGTCTAAAGTTGACTTAACTGGTCGGGTATTAGTGGACCAGGCCAAAAACCCCATGTCTGACAAGTGGGAGGTCATTGAATTCCCGGCAATCATGCCGTCTGGCAAGCCCTGTTGGCCGGAATTCTGGAAAGTGGACGATTTACTGCGTGTCAAGGCCGCTTTGCCGGTCTCAAACTGGAACGCCCAGTGGATGCAGAACCCAACTGCGGAAGAAGGGGCGATTTTCAAACGGGAGTGGTGGAAAGTTTGGCAGCGAGAGGCCATTCCAAAGCTAAAGTACGTGATCCAGAGCTATGACACGGCGTATTCCAAGAAAGAGTCGGCTGACTTTTCCGCTATTACGACTTGGGGCGTGTTTGAGCCCATCGAAGGCGAGGAAGACAACCTAATTTTGCTCGATGCGAAGAAGGGACGGTGGGATTTCCCAGAGTTAAAGCGTGAGGCGATGGAGTTGTACAAGTTCTGGGACCCGGACTGCGTGTTGATCGAAGCGAAAGCGTCTGGTATGCCACTTACGCAAGAATTGAGACGAACGGGCATTCCTGTTGTAAACTACTCACCTGGTGGGCGCAGGTCTGGTACGGATAAAATCAGCAGAGCTAACTCTGTGTCACCTGTTTTTGAAGCGGGATTCGTGTGGGCACCTGACGAACCGTGGGCCGAGGACCTTGTTGAGGAGATGGCGGAATTTCCTTTTGGGGCAAATGACGACTTGACAGATTCAGCGGTTCAGGCGGTAATACGGTTTAGACAGGGCAACTTTCTCCAGTTGCCCAGTGACTTTATTGAAGAATCTTTGGGCCCTCAAACCTATGAGTACTACTAGTTATGGCACAACAAAGTAGCCCGGACGTCAATCAGATTTTGTCTACCATTCGTCAGGTAGAGTCTAGCAATAATTATGGCGCACAGGCAAAGGGTTCGTCGGCCTCGGGTGCGTATCAGTTTATTGATAGTACTTGGCAGGCTTCGACAAAGAAAGCCGGTTTGGGCACGGAGTACGCTAGGGCCAAGGACGCTCCTCCTGAAGTGCAAGACGCGGTGGCCGCGTTTGCTGTTCGGGACATCTTGAATCGCACGGGCAATGACGTGACGAAGGTGCCGCTGGTGTGGTATACGGGCAACCCCGAGGGTCGGATGACCGAGGATGCGCTCAAGGCCAATCAGGGATTGACTCCTGACAAATATAAGCAGAAGTGGTTATCTGTGTTAGGTGGCGGGGCTTCTACCAAGACGGCCCAAGCTCCACGGACCACGGCCCAAAGAAGGGCTCCCATGGGAGAGATGACGCTTGCCTCCTTGCCAGATAATTATCGAATTGCTTTGGCTACAAGTTACTTGGGTGAGACGGAAGATCCTGAGGAAGCGGTGGCGGAACGTGCGGTTCGGATGATGGAAGAAGCGCAGGGCGGAGGGGCGGCCAAGATTCAAAAGACCATAGCCCAGGCTGTTCCTGACGAGACAATTGATCCGTTTAAAGTAATGGCCCAAGCACAGGCTCCGCAAAAACAACCCTCCCGTGCTGTACCGAGGATGCCAAGAACGTTTGCCGAGGGTGGTGAGGCTAGCCTTAAAGAAAAAGACGATTTAAGGCAGGAAGATAAAGACGAAGAGTTTAAGAGAGCGCAGTCCATGTTGTTCAACATGCGTGCAAATGCGGGACCGGTGACTGGGCAGTTTGTCCCTGGCACGCGGGGCGTGGACGTAAGAGCTTCGACACAGGCTGGACCGGTTAGGCCTTATGTGGATGTGAGTCCAAACGCAAGAGCGGTAACCCAGGTGGGTGCGACGTATGGCAATGTTGGCCCGCAGGGTGGGTATGAGGTTGAGGTATCGAAGCGTGCTCCCATGCAAACTCCGTTTGGTAAGTTGGAGATGCCTGTTACTGCTCGTGGGTCGTACAGTGCCCCGGTTGGCAAGATGGGACAAATACAAGCTCAGGGGTACTACGTTCCTCGTCAGGGGCAGATGCCACAAGCGAACTACGGCGGGAACTTACGTTATGTTCAGCGATTCCAAGAAGGTGGCGAAGTAGACTATAACCAGATGATGGTTGGAACGTTACTGCCTCCACCGGAAGAGCCCGTTGCTCCCATGGTTAGGCCAGGAATTTCTGTACCCACCATGAGCGAAGTCCCGCGCGTGGATGCGCAGGGGAGAGTTATTCGCGAAGCACCGACCCCGGACCAGGTGTACACACCGCTTCAACAGGTAGTTGGCGGAGCGGAAGCTCTTGGAGCTACTTTGTCTGGCCTGACGGCTCCCGCTTCTATTCTGTATGACGTGGCACGGGGAGTTCCTGCCAAGGAGATTTCTCCGGGTCGGTTTATGTACCAACCACGGACCGAGGCTGGTCAAGAGTACACCCAGGGCATAGGCCGTCTTGCGCAAGATCTAAAGCTTGACGCAGCGCTGCCCCAGGTTCAACTGCAGCGTCCTTATCCTGTTGGAGCCATGGCGCGGCAAGCTGCGGACATAGCCACGGGGCCAATTGATCGCGCAAAAATTCGGGCAGCAGCCTCTCGTGCCCCAGAAGATGTTGCTTATGATCCGCTCAGAGAACGGCTAGAGTCGCAAGGTATTTTGTCCTTGGCCACCCGACCAAAAGGCTCGGCTATTGATACTAGAGAAGAGATGACGCTATTAAATACAGCGCTTTCTGAAAAAGGTCTTGATTTTGGGGATACTGCAGATTTAATACAACAAAGTTTTGTACCCAAACTTCAAAATTACTTAAACCGTCAATTTGGTACGGTAGATGATCCTTTGTACGAAGCAACTGTGTCTGGAAAATTTTTACCACAAGCTTTTTATAGACCTAATTCTCTATTCAGGTTTGATGAACAACAAGTAGCAGACGTCACCGGCGTCAAGTTAAAAAATGGCTCGTTGACCCTAGAGCACATGAACAAACTTCAGCAACTTGCCAAAGAAAAAAATCCAGGTGCGATAAACCTTCTTGGACGGGGCTATGATCTTTCTGGGGCAACAAGGGCGAGATATATTCCGTCGGAAAATAACCCTACTTTTCAGGAAATTTTTGCCACAGTAGGGAAAGAAGCTGGGGACAGGCCTATGACAAAAGGCGTGTTAACTCCAAATCCAACAGATCCAAGTTTTATGCAAAACATGAGCTCAAACCTAGCACAAGAATTAGTACGTAGAAAACCCGTGTATGAAATGCTAGGGTCCAAAGTTTACGGCGGAGTCATAGACTATGATAATTTAGTTAGCTACATGAGCGAAAACGACCCCAAAAAATGGACCAAAATGTCTGTCCCAGAATTAGTCCTTGCTTCTGGCCAAGACATTTCTAAGGAAGTAGACCCAGTTAAAATAGCGAAACACGCCTACAAGGGCAGAGAACTTGTTCCTTTCCAAAAACTTTTAGGAACAGAAACCTATCTACCACTAGAAAATTCTCCGGCCTTGGGTAAAGGAGCGGAATGGCGAGAAATAAAGACAAAAGAAGCGCTACTTACTGAAGGTGGACGCAGCATGATGGATCATTGTCTTAAAAGTAATACAGAGTATTGCAATATGCTTGAAAAAGGCAAAGCAAAATATTTTAGTCTAAGAGACGCTGATGGGCACCCTCACGCAACCATTCTTATTGGAAGAGATGGTAGTACAGGTCCTTACAGCATAGTTACACAAATAAAAGGATTTGAAAACTCAAATACGATACCTCTTTATGGTGAAGAAGTTTCAAACTTCTTAGATTCCTATCAGAAAACTTTGGGTACAAAGCTAAAGTTTTCTGAAAATCCTGAATATGTTCCTTCTAAATATGGGCCAAAAAACTTTGGAATTGCCGACCCAGAACAAAACAACGGTGGGGATGACTGGAACGTGGTGAGAAACGTTTATGCCAAGGGCGGCATGGTAGATAAACCTTTATATGATCGGGCAGTGTGATGGCCAAAAAGAATACATTGAACAACATCGAAAAAGCTCTAACCGCTTCTGAACTGCCTATGGGCGAAGAAGTGGATGTAGAGATTGAAGAAGAGGTGTTGCCGGAAGAGGAAATGATTAGCGTCGAGATTGACGAAGATGGCGGTGCAACGATAAGCGTTGGCGGTGAGGAAGAAGACGAAGAAATCGAGACCAAGCACTATCAAAACTTGGCCGAAAAGATTGACGAGAGCGACCTGACTGACATTGGCGCCGAGATCCTTGAACTGTTCGACTCGGACATTGCCTCCAGAGAAGAGTGGGAGAGAACCTACTCAGAAGGATTGAAGAACCTGGGATTCCAGTACGAGGTACGCACCAAGCCCTTCCGTGGAGCCTCTGGCGTTACGGTGCCCTTGCTGACAGAAGCGATTACGCAGTTCTCTGCTCAGGCCATGAAAGAACTCATGCCCTCGGGCGGGCCCGTGCGCACGCAGGTAATTGGCGCAAGCAACCGTAAGCGTGAGCAACAGGCAGATCGTGTCAAGACTTTCATGAACTACGAGATCACCACAGTCATGAAAGAGTACACGCCAGACTTCGACCAGATGCTCTGGTACGTGGGCTATGGTGGGTCGGCCTTCAAGAAAGTTTATTTCGACAAGAACAAGAACCGTTGCGTGTCGCCGTTCATTTTGCCTGACAACTTTGTCATGCCCTATCATGGATCGAGTAATCCTTGGGAAAACGAGCGTTGCATTCAGGTTGTGCCAATGTCAGCAAACGACCTTCGCAAGAACCAAGTCAATGGCACGTACTTAGATATTGACTTGGGCGATGCACCAATTACTCCCCGTGAGACGCCAATAACTCAAGCGGAAGACCGAGTATCTGGGCAAACACCTGGATATATGGACGAGGAATATACGCTCTTGGAAGCGCATATCCTCATGGACATCCCAGGGTTTGAAGACAAGAACGGGATCAAAAAGCCTTACATCATTACCCTTGACAAGGATAGCGGCAAGGTTCTGTCTATCTACCGTAACTGGAACGAGGACGATGAAACGTGCTGCCCGGAGCAGTATTACGTGCATTACATGTTCCTCCCAGGCCCCGGATGCATGGGCTATGGACTGGTACACCTGATTGGCAACCTGAATAAGGCGGCCACTTCTGCACTGCGTCAATTGCTAGATGCTGGAACGCTGTCAAACCTGCCAGCAGGATTTAAGGCTCGTGGTCTGCGGATCGCGGACGATGATCAGCCGTTGCAGCCGGGTGAGTGGCGAGACATCGATGCGGGCGGCGCGGAGCTATCTAGTTCTCTCTTGCCCTTGCCGTACAAGGAGCCAAGCCAGACGCTGTATACCCTGATGGGATTCTGTATTGACAGTGGTCGCAGGCTAGCCAGCATTGCTGACATGCAGGTTGGCGACGGTAACCAACAGGCCGCAGTTGGTACAACAATGGCATTGTTAGAAAAGGGTGCCAATGTTATGTCGGGCATCCACAAGCGGCTGCACTATGCGCAAAAGCTTGAGTTTGAGTTGATGGCCAAGTGCTTTGCCAAGTATCTGCCGGACGAGTATCCGTTTGACGTGCCGGGTGGCAATAGGAAGATCTTCCGGGAGGACTTTGACAGCCGTGTGGACGTGCTCCCCGTAGCTGACCCCAATATCTACTCCAGTGCCCAGCGGATTATGATGGCCCAGACGCAGTTGCAGTTGGCCCAGTCTGCGCCGCAGATGCACAATATGTATGAGGCCTATCGCCGTATGTACGAGGCCCTTGGAGCACGAGACATCGACATGATCTTGAATTATGACGATAGCCAAGAGCCACGGCCAAAAGATCCGGCTACGGAAAACGCAGAAGCCATTGACGGCAAGAAATTAAAGGCGTTTGCTGGGCAGCAACATGACGCTCATATTGTGAGCCACATGCTGCAGGGCATGAGCCCGATTGTTCAAGGTAACCCGATGGCGGCGACCACTCTGACTAAGCACATTCTTGAGCACGTTCGCATCAAGGCCGAGGAGCAGGTTGAGGCCCAGATCTTTGCCGAGTACGGTCCAGAAAATAGGGACGTGGTCTCTGATATGCAGAAGGAAGCCATGGTTGCCATGCTGGTGGCTCAGGGGATGAGCGAGTTACGCCAACTATCCCAGCAACTGTCTGGAGAGGGAGCGCCTGATCCGTTGGTGCAGTTAAAGGAGAAGGAACTGGCTCAGCGGGCACAGGTAGACCAGGCTCGGGCCCAGAACGACCAGCAGAAACTTGCTCAGAACGCCCAGGCCCTTCAGCAAAAAGCGGCCATCGACCAACAACGGATTGCGTCTAACGAAGATATTGCCGGTACCAAGGCAGATATTGCTATGATGCGCCTAGAACAAACGGAGAGACAAAATGCCACTCAAGAAAGGCAGTAGCCAAAAGACCATCAGCGGAAACGTTTCCGAGATGGTCCGCAAGTATAAGAAAACAGGCTCTATTGGAACCAGTAAGCCTGCCAGCAAGGGCAAAGCGGTCAAGCAGGCCGTGGCCATTGCACTATCTAAAGCCGGAAAGTCTAAGAAAATGAGTAAAGGCGGGATCCCTGGCCCCGTCAAAGAAGTAATGCGCAAAGACGCCAAAGTGCCAACCAAAATCTACTAGGAGCAAAAAATGCCGATGTACCGCAAACCAACACCAAAAGAGCGTGCAAAGATTCAAAAGGCACGGGGAATGACCATGCAGGGTATGGAAGGGGAGAAGGACATGCTTTCTCGCTTTTCCACCACTTCGGCCAAAGCCGCTCGTGATGAGTACAAAATGGGCCGCAAAATGATGGAAGAGGTTCCCGCAGAGGCCCGCGCGTACGAGGCTGAAGAGGGAAATCCTGGCGTGGGGACATACAAAGCTGGCGGGATGGTAAGCGTCCGTGGCCAGGGAGCCGCCCGCAAAACTAAGGGATGCAAGATCACTTAATGGAACAGGCCTTTGAGAAGCTATTAAAACTCATCCGATCTCGTAAACACGAGATCGGCGAGCAAATGATTTACGGTGGCATAAAGGACATGGAGCACTACCGCGAGCAGGTAGGCCATGTCAAGGCCCTGCAACTCGTAGAAGACGAGATGATGAAAATACTGACGAAAGTAGAAAGCGACTAAGTATTAACCCTAACCTCGTGGTGGATGCCACGCAATAATGGAGAAATTAGATGGCAGAAGAAATGACTGCACTGCAGAAAAAGTGGGCCGAGGAACGTGCTGCACAGCAGGAAGTGGAAGTAAAGGAAGAAGAAAGTCTGCGTCCGGAGAACATGGACCAGAGCGTAATCGACCGGATACCGAAGCCTACTGGTTGGCGCATTGTTGTTTTACCTTTTCGCCCGCCCAAGAAGACCAAGAGCGGTATCGTTTTGGCCGAACAGGCTGTAGATCGGCAAAACCTAGCCACTGTCTGCGGGTACGTTGTCGCTGTAGGCGAACTAGCCTATGGGGATACGGAGAAGTTCCCGAACGGACCGTGGTGCAAGAAAGGTGACTGGATTGTCTTTGGCCGATATGCCGGTGCTCGCATCAGCATAGAGGGTGGGGAGATCCGGATACTCAACGACGACGAGGTCCTGGCAACTATTGCCGACCCCGAAGACCTAGTACACATGGTTTAAGGAGAAAACTACCATGCCAGAAAACGAAGATGTACAAGATGTAGTACAAGTCCCATCTGGGGATGACCAACTGGAATTCAATCTGGGCGAAGGTGAACAGGGCGCCGAGATTGAGATCTCAGAAGACGGAAAGGCAGAAATAAAGGAGCCTGAAGCCGCTGCGGTCGAGGAAAAACCGGCAAAAAAAGCCGATGACGGCCAAGACCACGAGGAATACAGCGCCAAGGTTAAGAAGCGTATTGAGAAAATGACCGCCAAACTGCGTGAGGCAGAGCGTCGGGAACAAGCCGCTTTAGAGTATGCCAAGCAAATCCAGGCCAATCTTCAAGCTGCCCAAAGTCGGGTTCAGACGCTTGACGACGGCTATTTGCATGAATATAAGGGCCGGGTGGACTCTCAGCTAGCTATTGCTGAGGCAAACCTGCAAGACGCGGTTGAGCGTGGCGATGGAAAAGGTGTGGTAGAAGCCCAAAAGCTTTTATCCCAGCTTATGATTCAGCAAGAAAAGCTGACTCAAGCCACAGCGCAGCGGCAAAGAGCCCCACAGCAAGCCCCTGTCCAGCAGTATGCTCCGCAACCCCAGTACCAGCAACCGGCTCCAGCCCCCCGCCCAGATGAAAAGGCGGAACGTTGGGCCGAGGATAATGAATGGTTTGGGAGCGACACGGTTATGACCCATGCTGCCTTTGGTGTTCATTCACAATTACAAGAAGAAGGATTTGACTTGTCAAGTGATGAATACTATGATGAGCTAAATCGGAGAATCCGTAAGGAGTTTCCGCACAAGTTTAAAAAGGCTCAGGTAGACACCACCCGCAATATCGCCCCCGGTGTCGCACCTGCAACTCGCGGTACTTCCGTGAGTCCGAACGGGCGCAGGACCATCAAACTAACACCTAGTGAAGTGGCCATTGCAAGAAAAATAGGTGTCCCCCTGGAAGAGTACGCTAAGTACGTAAGGAGATAAACATGACTGAGCAAGTGAAAATTGATAGAACTACTCGCGCGGCTGCAACCCGTCAAAAAACGGAGCGTCGCAAGGCATGGATACGTCCTTCTGACTTAGATGCGCCTCCCGCACCTCCTGGATATGAGCATCGTTGGATTCGTAAAGAGTCTTCTGGCGTAGATGACAGCAAGAACGTAGCAGGCAAACTCCGTGAGGGGTATGAACTGGTTCGTGCTGAAGAACACCCAGACTTCATCGTTCCTTCGATTACAAACGGCGTACATGCTGGCGTCATTGGCGTTGGCGACATGTTGCTGGCCAGAATCCCAGAAGAGACTGCGCAGGAGCGTAGGGAGTACTACGAACAGCGGACTAGTGATCAGATTCAGGCTGTTGACAATGACTTGATGAAAACCAACGCTCACGACACCATGCGTGTAGTCAAGCCAGAGAGACAGTCAAGGATTACATTTGGTGGCCCTCGTAAGGCCGAAGACTAAACTTTTTAAGGAAGAATCAAATGGCTAACGTTAATAAGCCTTTTGGTTTTCGTCCTGTCGGCAAAGTCGGCAGTAACTACGATAACCAAGGTCTAACGCAGTACAAGATCTCCAACAACTACGGTACCGCTCTGTATCAGGGTGACTCCGTTAAGTTGTCCGGAGGATATTTAGCAATCTCAACAACCGGTGCGGCAATTGTCGGTGTATTCCAGGGCTGTTATTACATCGATCCCACAACCGGCAAACCAACCTGGAAAAACTACTATCCTGGCAGCATTGCTCAGGATGGTATTGTAGCTCTGGTCAACGACGATCCTAACGCTGAGTTTGTAGTACAGTGCTCCGGCATTGCTGCTGTAACTTGTGTGGGTCGTAATGCTGACTTGGATACCGCCGTCGCAGGTAGTTCAACTACTGGTCAGTCTGGCCAGCAAGTTGGCGTTCCCGCTACTGCTAATGCTACGTATCCGTGGAAAGTTGTTGGCGTGTATGAAGACGCAGAAGACAATGATGTTACTGCTGCTTACGCTAATCTCATCGTTATCCCGAATAACCACCTCTACAAAGGTGGCACGGGCACTGCAGGAGTTTAATCATGGCTATTTCACGTTCGCAACTAGTACGAGAGCTTGAGCCCGGTCTTAACGCTCTGTTTGGCTTGGAGTATTCCAACTACGAGAATGAGCACGCAGAAATCTACGACGTAGAGACATCTGACCGTGCGTTCGAAGAAGAGGTAATGCTCTCTGGCTTTGGTAACGCCCCTGTAAAGTCTGAAGGTGCTGGTGTCGCTTATGACAACGCACAAGAAGTCTATGCGGCTCGTTACACCCACGAAACCATTGCGCTGGCATTCGCGCTGACGGAAGAAGCCGTTGAGGACAACCTCTACGATCGTCTGTCTGCTCGTTATACCCGCTCTTTGGCCCGTTCTATGGCACAA
>Ga0181344_1000983_pt1 | contig 10864 bp, 9 predicted proteins | sample Su13VDMLBDD_FD_130098 | JGI IMG/M metagenome (GOLD analysis project Ga0181344, IMG submission 130098) | Freshwater viral communities from Lake Michigan, USA - Su13.VD.MLB.D.D | ecosystem: Environmental > Aquatic > Freshwater > Lake | place: USA: Michigan | collected 2013-07-15
ACACTAACAACTTCTACCTTGCAGGAGAAGTACGAGACCAAGCTGAACAACTTGAAGACGAATCAATTGGAGGAGCAGGAACAACACCCGAATCAGATGGACTTGTTCGGGCTGTCCTGACTCCAGCAAAAGAAAAGAAACGTCAGCGTGGTCGTCGCATGAAGGAACACAACGAGCCAGCATTTACGTTGACTGCGCAAGACAGGCATGGACTTATGGTCGGTTCTGAGTTGAGGCGTCTCACACCTTTGGAATGTGAGAGGCTCCAGTCGCTACCTGATAACTGGACGCGCTGGTATGCGGATGGTTCAGAGGTTCCAGATTCACAAAGGTATGAGCGTTGCGGACGTGCGGTGACGGTCAATGTTATTCACGAGATAGCTAAGAGGTTGCCAGCATGATTGACGTCAGAAACATTTTACTCAGGAGCGCAGGCACACCACTGAATCCTGCCGCAGTTTTGTTGAGTGCAGGTATTGACTCCGCCAGCGTGTTGTTCTCTTTGCTTGAAGCTGGTAAAAGCGTTACAGCATATTCGTTTTGCTTAGAGGGGCGCGTATCTAAAGACGTGCGTTATGCGGAGATAACCGCAAAAGAATTCGGTGTGCCTTTTGTACGCATCGACTTACCGACAAGCATTGACGTGTTGCGTGAGGACTTGATTGATTTGGTGAGGTTTGGTGCAAAGAAAAAAACGGACTTTGAGTGTGGTTGGCCAATGCTCTACGCATACCAAGCAATCAAGGAGCGCGAAATTTTTTCAGGCATGGGCGCGGACGGTCATTTCTGTATCAGCAAAAAAGGAATGATGCATTACAAAAACAGGATTGACGAATTTAGGGACACGTTATTTTCAAATCCCTCATATGGTCAAGAGCATATTCACAGGAACCTCAGCACCGTCTACAAGAAGTGTTGGGTTGCACCGTACATGACACCAGACATGATTGATGCATTTAAAGGCTCGACGTGGGACGAGGTCAACAGACCAAACCAGAAGCAACCAATACTCGACGCCTTCCCTGAGCAGTTCAAACGAATCAAAGTATTCAAGCACCAGAACTTCCAGAAGGGTGACTCAGGTATCTCTGACCACTTTGAGGCGTTGCTTGACACAGACCTGAATGTAGGTAACCACAAGTCGGTGGTCGGGGTCTACAACTACTTAGTGAAAAACTTATCAAAGGACAAAGATGAACTCTTGGACATTTGAAACACCAGAGATTGCCGCAGGCTTTGATGCCCATGTGCGTGAGCAATTGCCTTGGTATGACATGGTGACTGACGCAGTGGTTTACATCGCACGCAACTATATGCCCAAGGACTGTGTCATTACTGAGATTGGCGCATCAACAGGCAACATGACAAAGGCGTTGTTGCCAACCTTCAACGAGCGCGATGGGGTTAGTTATCAAGCCGTCGAAATAAGCGAAGAAATGTGTGACGTATTTAATAAAAATATTCAGCACCCGCTAGTTACCTGCCATGAAGCTAACATCTTGGATTTTTCAGACGCCAACATGGATGAACTTGATACAAGCCATGTCACCATTTTGTTTTTGACTTTGATGTTTATTCCTGTCAATGAGCGCGAAAAGTTAATGAAGATGTTGATACGCAATTCATACAAGGGTGGATGCATCATTGTGGTGGACAAGGTTTGTGACCACGGCGGGTACTTTGCGACCGTCCTGAAGCGCCTCACGATGCAGTTCAAGCTACAGCAAGGAGCCAAGCCAGAAGATGTGCTGAACAAAGAGATGAGCCTTGCTGGGGTACAGATACCCCTTGACCCCGCCATGCTGGGGGGTGACGCCAAGCTGTTCTTTCGCATGGGTGAGTTTGCTGGCTGGGTAATTGAGTGTTAGGGAAAGTCCCTAGTTTTTGCGTTGTTTAATTTGGTGTTATACTAACCTCACTGCAATAAGCAGGTAACAGCGAAGGAAAGCGAAATGAACACAGCATCAAACCCCTTCAGCGACATGGCAGACGACTTGGGTGCAATTTACGCATCTACACCCGTTGCCCGCGCAACTAACGAAGTGACTTACTTCGAGCAAACTTGCCCTAAGTGCAACGGCTCTGGTCGTTTTACCTTTGGCTACATCAACGTGCGCTCTGGCGAGTGCTTCACCTGCAAGGGTAAAGGCAAGCTGTCCTTCAAGACCTCCCCTGCTACCCGCGCCAAGGCTAAGGCTGGCGCACAGCGTCGTGCAGTTGCCAAGGTTGACGCGCAAGCCGCTAAGGCTCAGGAGTGGAAAGATGCCAACCCTGCTGAAGCCGCATGGATGGAGTCCAGCGCCCCTCGTTTCGAGTTTGCCAAGTCTATGTTGGATGCCCTCAACAAGTACGGTCACCTGACTGAAAAGCAAATGTCTACCGTTCAGCGCCTGACCGTGCAAGATGCAGAGCGCCAAGCCGCTCGTGTTGTAGAGCAAGCCGCCCGCGCTGAGTCAGCCCCTGTGGTGTCAGTCGAAGCCATCGAAGTGGCTTTCAACAACGCTAAAGAGGCAGGCGTGAAGCACCCTAAGTTGCGCCTTGAGTCCTTTGTGTTCAGCCCTGCTGGTGAGAACAGCAAGAATGTTGGCGCTATCTACGTCAAGTCCAAGGGTGACGGCGTGTATTTGGGCAAGGTCATGGGCGGTCGCCTCTTCACCTCACGCGACTGCACCACAGAGGCGGCAGAACGCATCACAGCGGTCGCCAGCGACCCTAAGCAAGCCGCTATAGCCTACGGCATGGAATTCGGTTCCTGCTCAATCTGCGCTCGTCAATTGACTGACAGTGACAGCGTGGCTCGTGGCATCGGCCCCATCTGCGCAGAGAAGTACGGTTTCTAAGGGAAATCACTTAGAAAGTATTTTCAAAAGGGGGTTCACAACCCCCAGTTTGTTTATGCTAGAATTACACCACCAACAGCAATAACGCAGTTGGGCAACCAAACGAAAGCGAATTATGAACTTCTTCAAGACACAGCAAAACCCCCACGCCCCAGCCCACATCATCGTTGTGGAGGTCAGCGACCAAGTGCAACGTGCAGATGGTTGGGTATCACGCCACGACTTCAAAACCTTTGAGCAGGCTCAAGAGGTGGCGGATGCCGCCAGCCGCTTCGATGGCGTGGACTACATCGCCACCGACGAAGGTGAGTGGTGTTCACCACGTTACGATGTCATCAAGGCTCCAGAGGTTTTAGACCCAGTCTCTTACACATTCAACGGTGACGCATACCCATGTGGCTTCATCAAAACCATCAGCAAGACCATGAAGAAAATCACCACCACCACTGGCAAGACCTTTTACCGCAAGCGCAACACTGGCTCGTGGGTGAGTTCACCTTGCTGGTCTATGGTGATGGGTCACATCAATGAACGTAACCCACACTTCTGAAATCACGGGGGCGAAAGCCCCCAATAACCCATTCATAACCAAAAGGAAAGCGAATCGCTATGTCACACTTTGATACCATGAACACCATTGTCAGCAAGTTCTTTGACAACTTGCCTAAGTCCTACGTTGCGTATTGCGACTACATCGCACACACCATCGTGAACAACCTGAAGGCGAACGACACTGAGCGCCTGCTTGCCAGCGTGAGCAAGCCTCAGTACGACTTGACCCAGTCGGGCGCGTTTGCCAGCACTAAAAAGACTATCGACGTCGAAGACCGCAACGGTCGCAAGTACCGCGTGACTGTGGAGGAGGTGAAATGAGAGAAGAAACCTTGCTTGAGAAGGTCGTCATTGGTATAATGATGGCTCTGGTTTTTGTGCTTGCGGCATGGGTTCCAGACTTCACATTGAGCGAAGAGGATTGCGCAAAGCAAAGCCCTCGTGCATACGTCGGAAGCCTTTGTAGCGAAGCGAAAGCGAAATAGAACCGAGTCGGTTTCCACGCAAGTGGAACCAAGACGCATGGGGGTTGTGACCTTGGTCGAAACGAAGTGAAGCGCGTTTAGCCCCCAGTTGTGTTGGTCTGGCGAAATGAAAGCGAATCGAATACACTGACGTCATTCATTCACGTTCATGGGGATTACGGGTTATGCCAGAAACCGCTAAGAAGCCTGCCAAGGCATCCAACGCTACCAAGCCAAGGGGTAAGGCTCCCGCGCCCGCAAAGAACCCTGTAACGCCTAGTCCTGCGGGACGCCCGACAACATTCAACCAGAAGACAGCAGACCTCATATGCATGATGCTTAGTGAGGGAATGAGCCTACGTCAGATACTGAAGGCTGATAAGGTAGGAGTGCTTCCAGCGCAGTCTACGGTTTACGAGTGGTTGTTGCGCCACCCTGCTTTTGCGGAGCAATACGCACGCGCACGCGAAGAACAGGCTGACACCAACGCTGATGAAATCTTGGAGATTGCCGACGAGCATCCCCCTGAGTACACGGACGAGAAGGGGCGCACCAGCCTAGACGTTACCTACATTCAATGGCAGAGGCAACGCATCGAAGCCCGTAAGTGGACGGCTATGAAGCTGAAGCCCAAGAAGTACGGCGACCGCGTGGCGCTCGAAGGCGTGGAGGGTGGAGCCGCCATCAAGACCGAGGACGCCAACGCCAACAAGTTCCTTGAGGTTATCAAAAACATGGAGATGACCAAGCGTGCTGGTTAATAAGTATTACACCGATGCCTTGTTGGTGTCGAAAAACACGGGGTTATACACCTCGTGTTGGAACTGAGTAATACTTGTGTTATCAGATTTGCTCGAAGACCCAGCAGTACAGGCGGAGTTCAACGCCTTCTCTGACCATGACCGCATTGCCTACATCGCCCACGCCAAGTGGGTAGCCAGCGCCCACCGCTACCAAGTCCCGCCCCCGTTGGAGATGGACTACACCGTGTGGATGATGCTGGCAGGGCGTGGAGCAGGCAAGACCCGTAGTGCCGCTGAGGCGCTCTGGTGGTGGGCATGGACGAACCCGCAGTGCCGTTGCCTTGTCCTCGCGCCCACGTCCAATGACATCAAGTTCACCTGCTTTGAGGGTCAGTCAGGGTTACTCGCCTGCATCCCTGAGCAACTTGTGGTGGACTACAACAAGCAAGACCACCAGATAAAGCTATCGAATGGCTCCATCATCCGTGGTATCAGTGGCGACTCATACGAGCGCCTGCGTGGCCCTCAGTTCCACTTTGCATGGTGTGACGAGTTAGCCGCCTTCCAGTACCTCGGCGCTGGTGAGGCGTGGGACATGATGATGATGGGACTGCGACTGGGTGACAAGCCTCGCGTCATTGTGACCACGACACCGCGCCCCAAAGACCTCATCATTGACTTGGTCGGGCGCGAAGGTGACGACGTGGTGATTGACCGCGCCAGCACCTACGAGAACGAGGCAAACCTAGCCTCCACCTTCCGCAAGCAGTTGGAGTCATACAAAGGTTCCAAGCTGTATGAGCAGGAGGTTATGGGTCAGTTGGTAGACCTCGAAGATGGCAAGGTGGTGAGCCGCTCCATGTTCAAGATGTACCCGCATGACCGACCCTTCCCTAAGTTTGAGTACATCGTGCAGTCGTATGACTCAGCGTACACGGACAAGACCTACAACGACCCGACCGCTATGACAACGTGGGGTGTGTTCAAGCCGCAGGATGGGCCTATGTCCGTCCTGCTCCTCGACTGTTGGGCTGAACACCTGACGTTCCCCAAGCTGAAGCCCAAGGTGTTGGAGGAGTGGCGCGTGTCTTACGGTGAGGGCAGAGAGGCGAAGCGCCCTGACCTGATATTGGTGGAGGCGAAGGCGTCGGGGCTGAGTCTTGTACAAGAGTTGCAGGCGATGCACTTGCCTGTACGGGCGTGGAACCCGGGCAACGCGGACAAGATGACCCGCTTGCAGATTACCGCCTCCATCTTCGCTACTGGCAGGGTCTGGCTCCCTGAGTCGTCTGTCCACAAGGGCTATGTGAAGGATTGGGCTGAGGGTTTTCTGTCGCAGATATGCGCCTTCCCTGATGCCGCCCACGATGACTACGTCGACTCAACCACTCAGGCGATGCGCCTGCTCAAGGACATGGGCTTCCTCGACATCAACCCTGAGCCTATGTATGATGACGATGATGACTATGCTTATGCCCGTAAAGAGCGGGTCAACCCATATGCGGTGTAACTATGGCTGACAAAAAAAAACTCGGCGCACTTGGTGCATTAGGCAAGCGCCTGTTAGCAGAACGCCCAGATGAGGTTGCTCTGACCGCCGCTCAACGCGCTGAGGCTGGTCGCAAGGCGGCTGAACTGATTAAGTCCCAGCCCCAAGTCAAAGCGTCTGAGGCTCTTGGTCAACTCATGGAGAAGGGTTTCAAGCGCACGACCACCACGCAAGCTGACCGTACTCGTGTGGGTGGAGGCAACATCGGTGGAGCGCCCTTCTCTGCAATCAGCGAGGCTGACCCTGCTTACGCTGGCAAGGTGTGGGGCGTGATGGATGAGGGAACCGCCTCTCGTTTAAAGAACCTGACAACACCTGATACAGCGTGGACGACCATGCTTGGTTCCGCAGACCAACTCAAGACCAACCCTGTTGTGTTCGACAAGCTGAAGCGCCAATTCATTGATGCAATGAAGCAAGGCAAGCTGTCGCCAGAGTTGGAAGCCAAGATTAACCACAACCTTGCGCTGAACTTTGGCGAAGGCGCACAGATTCGCGACCCTCAAATATGGAAGCAGGCGGATACGTTTGAGAAGCGTGCCGCATTGGCTGACCTGATGATGGGGCAAGGCATAACACCTAAGAAGGGTGGGGTTCCACTGGGTGGCGAGAAGAGCGGCAAGGGTGTTATCTTCCGACCAACGGATACGTTGATTAAGGAGACGGAGCCAACGCTGTTGCATCCTGAGCATGGGGGTGATGTGTCGACGTTTGCGGCTGGCCCTCGCCTGTTCACGTTAGAGAATGAGTCGGTGTATAGACCTGACCTGCACCCCGGCTTCCCTACGCTCCTTACGGGCAAGGACTTGAAGGTCAACATGATTCCCACGCCAACCGAGGTGTACCTGCCTGATTGGCACAAGGATTTCAAGAAGAAGAAGCCAGAGCGGTTCCAAGGGCCGTGGGCAAAGGACATCATTGAGCGACGCAAGAACAAGGCGTATCAGTTGAAGGGGGCAGAGGGTCCGGGGTACTACGACCTTGCGCTAGGACTCAAAGGCGAAGGGTTGCCAAGTCAAGACCTCAACGACGAATACATTCGCCACTTGTTGCGCGAGGGGTTCAAGGACGGCGGAACCGTCAGCATGGAAGAAGCAGACGCACAACTTGCAAAGGCAATCGAAAACCGAATGGCTAAAGGTGGCGAGGTTGATATGGCGGAGGCTGACGCTCGTTTGACTGAGGCTATCGCTCAACGCATGGCTGGTGGTGGCAAGGTCAAGGGCGCGGCTAAGGCGTTCAAGAAGCTGTTTGCTGATGACGTGGTAAATGGAATGCGTATTAGGCAAGACATTCCAAACCAATCTTCAATTGGCGCATCCCTGACTGACTACTCTACGCATGGTTTGCAAGAAGTTCCAATGAGCGCCTTTGAGACTGTTGGTAAGCCAAGATACAGAAGTGTGCAAGAGGAGAAGCGCACCAAAGAATTGGCGCGACAAATCCAAGAGAACAAAGAACTGAACCCTCTGATTGTTGTGAAGGATGCCGAGGGTCATTACATTCTTGAGGGCGGTCATAGGTTTGATGCGCTGAGAGAACTGGGAATAGATTCTTTCCCTGCCTTGATGGTGCATGACTTAGAGTCCTTGGGAACTATCGCCAAAGCCTCTGGCGGTCTGGCTATGGCTAAGGGTGGAAATTTGGCGGCACTGGGCAAGCTAGGCAAGCGTCTGTTGGCTGACCCTGACGCCGTAACCCCTTCTGTCAGTGGCGGAACCCGTAAGTTTGGTAATGATGCCAGCGGACTCAACATCATCAAAGAGACTGGTGGTAATTGGTCTCCGTCTGGTGACTTGGTTTACCAATCCAAACTTGACCGAGAGTTGGCAAAACTTGAGCGCGGGCGTTTTGATATGCCAATGAATTACATCCAAACCCAGATTGATGCCGCAAAGGCAAAAGGTCAAAGCACTGCCGCTTTAGAGCGCACAATGCAGGAAGCCATTAGAAAACAAGCCGCTAACAAGTGGGTGCAATCTAACCTCAAGAACTATGTCACCAAACAGATGGCGACCAAGGACGACCCTGTGCGTGAGTTGGCTGAGGAGGGTATCAAAGCGTTCCCTGTGCGCATTGACGAGTATGGCGACCCTGAGTTGCGCACCTATGGTAGCCATCGGGCAAAGGTCAATCGTGAGGCTACTGGCAATGACCCAAAAGGAGTTGCCAAGTCTCCTCTTGCCAAGCACTATGAGACGATGACGGATGAGGCGATTACTCCAACTCCCGCCAAACATTACCAGAGCGTGCAGGCTTTGCCACCTATGCAAAGAGGCGCGGGTGTAATGGATGCGCCTTGGGTGAACAAGCTAGACCCAGAAACTCCTATCTTCTCAATAAGCAGAGATGCAGACTTTGATTTTTATAAGTTTGGCTTTGACCACATCATAGATGTCTTGCACGAAGACCTTGCCGCTGGTCGCATCCGCCCAGAGCAATTGAACAAGATAAGCATAGAGCAGGCGGTGCGTCGCACGCATGAGTATGACGAGGCGCTGAAAGCAAAGATGCTCAATGCAAGGATTGCAGAGCAGGCTAACGCTAACGTCCACAAAGAGTACCCAGAAGGGTACAAGTGGGTGCAGTTAGATAAGCCGGGGCAATTCGCCCTCGAATCCGACATCATGGGTCACTCCGTGCGCGGCTACGAGCCACCACAAGGTCATGCGGACTGGGCTGACATATCTGGAGACTCAGGCTATAGCGGCTACGGTCACGGTGGTTATGAAGCCATCAAGTCAGGCGACGCCAAGATTTATTCATTGCGTGACCCTAGAGGGTTGTCTCATGTAACAGTCGAGGTTGGTAAGGCTCCATTGCGCACATGGGACGACGTCACCAAAGCTGTCGGTAAAGAAAAAGCCGCCGCACTGCACAAAGAGTTTTATGACATTGGCGCAGACAAAACAGATAACACCGAAGCGGCAATGGCTATGTTCCTCAAGAACAAAGGTGTTCAACCAACTGAGTTCATATCTCAAGTCAAGGGCAAGCAGAACGCCGCGCCCAATGAAGAGTACCTGCCATTTGTCCAAGACTTTGTGAAGAGCGGTAATTGGTCTGAAGTTGGCGACATCAAGAATACTGGCTTGATTCGCCGTGACAACAAGTACCTGACTCCATCCGAGGATGCTGACTGGTTGCTAAAGGAACTTGGTCTCAAACCTGATGACGGAATGGCTGAAGGCGGTGGCGCATTCAAGAAGCTAAGTTTCTACGGTAGTGGTGGCATCACTACAAGCGGCGGCACGTTCTCTCCTGAAGAGTTGGGTGTCAGCCCTTCTGAACTACCGCCTGACATCAAGTTTGCTGATGTGGCTAAGTATGCCAAAAGAATTGGCAAAAACGCCGCAGATTTAGCCGTTGAAGGTAAGGAGCAACTTGAAAAAGAGTACAAGCGACTTGGCAACAAGGGCGGCAAAAAAGATGCCCTTATTCGCGTAGGCTCTCAAATAGCTGGTAGTGGCCCAGACACCGTAAACTTTGGCTTATCGCTACTTGATGATTTGCAAAGCCTCGTTCCCGCACTCAACAAACCTGCGTCCGTTATGGACACGGCTGGCACTGGAGACACTGTTCCTAAATTTAAATTGGCTTTTGACGAGACTCCTTTTGGCGGTGAGCATTTAATAAGGAAATTCAAAGAAGCACAATTGCTTGGTGAAAACGAGTTTCCGTTGACTGAAATTGTTGCCAATTTATTTGCGCCAGCCGCCGCCACAAGTGCTTTAAGAAAAAGCAAGCAGGCTTACAAAACCGCAAAAGATTCAATGAATACACCCAAGAAACGACAAGGCGGATTGACCGCAATGGCACGATAAGGATTACACATGGCAACAGATTACCCAATTAGCCCAGACGAAGACCGCTTCATCGAAGGTATACGCATGACTGAGGAGGGGGGCGCTGAGGTGGATATGTTGCCCGGCGAAGACCCAGAGGTCGAGGAACTGCCTGACGGTTCCGCTGTCGTCAAGTTGGAGGACTTCAAAGGCCCTGCCGAGGACGAAGACTTCTACGCCAACTTGGCTGAGGAAATTGTCAGCATCAGCGATTTGGAATCATTAGCGACACGCTACATCGACCTGATTGACAACGACCGCCAAGCACGCAAGAAGCGCGACAAGCAGTACGAAGAGGGACTTCGTAGGACTGGCATGGGGGATGATGCCCCCGGCGGCGCTCAGTTCCTTGGAGCCTCCAAAGTCGTTCACCCCATGATGGCTGAGGCGTGCGTCGATTTTGCCTCCCGTGCCATCAAAGAGATGTTCCCACCTGATGGGCCAGCCAAGACCAAGATTCTGGGCGACGTCACCGATGAGAAGACCGAAGTTGCCGAGCGCAAGCGCGACTACATGAATTGGCAGTTGACCGAACAGATTGAAGAGTTTAGGGACGAGCAGGAGCAAATGCTGACCCAATTGCCGTTGGGTGGTTCACAGTTCATGAAGCTGTGGTACGACGACAAGAAGCGCCGACCTTGCGCCGAATTCGTTGCCATCGACAACATCCTGCTTCCTTTTGCGTCTGCCAACTTCTACACCTCACAGCGTGTGACGGAACAGCAAGACATCAGCGAGTGGGAGTTCAAGCAACGTGTTGACCGTGGTCTGTACCGCGACATCAATTTCATCCGCACCACGTCAGAGCCAGAGCAAACATCGGCTGAGAAAGCCAACGCCAAGATTGAAGGCAAGCAGTTTGAGGATGGTC
>Ga0181344_1000984_pt1 | contig 10843 bp, 23 predicted proteins | sample Su13VDMLBDD_FD_130098 | JGI IMG/M metagenome (GOLD analysis project Ga0181344, IMG submission 130098) | Freshwater viral communities from Lake Michigan, USA - Su13.VD.MLB.D.D | ecosystem: Environmental > Aquatic > Freshwater > Lake | place: USA: Michigan | collected 2013-07-15
GCCCCGGGGGACTCTACGCCCCCGGGGACTGAGGTGCACCCTACCTGCACCCCTCTGATGGCTTAGAAGTCCTTGGATTCGACCACGGTGGCGTCCCCTTCGCCGTGGTCAGACTCATCAGCCATCATACCGTACAGGCCAGTTTCGCGTACGCTGAAATACATCTCGCGACAAGCCGTGTACATGTCTTTCGAGTCGTTCACGCCGACATAGGAGAACTTTGGAACCAAGAACTTCTTGCCGTTCTTACCGGTCGTGGTGACTGACTCGACTTTGTACTTGAGAGCGAAAGAAGGCCCACCGGATGCACGAAGCTTGATGTTCTCAAACATCTTGGATCCGACCTCGTAAGCCGACTTTTGGAAAGACATCACACCAAAGGCATGGGGTCCAAGTTCGGGCATCACGACAAGGAAGTTAAGGGACTTCTTGCCGGGAGGCGGGGCGGCGCCCTTCTCGCGGGACCACTCAACGAGCTTGCTTTCGGCAACGGACCCCTTGGTGTCCCAAGTGACCTTCTTACCGCCGTCAATCACGTCGAACTTGGTGTTGCTCGGGTCCCATACCCATACGCCCTTGGAGTTCTTGCGACCACGAGCCAGAGGGGCGTTGCTGTCGTTCGAAGGGTCCCAGAGAGTAAATCCATCCTCCGCATAAACGGGGATGACGACGATCTCGTTGCCAATATCTTCGCGCAGACCGGTATGGTAAAAATTGCCGGGCTTGGCCTCGCCATTGGTGACGGGGACGGAGGTGGGGTGCATCAGCGAGATGCGGGGCATCGACATGGAGGACTTATCAACGCCCTCCGTACCCATACCAGCGTCTTCCCGCATGAAGTCGGGGAGGACCATCACTGCGTTTTCGTCGTTAGTGCTTTTAACCATTTCCATTGACTTAATCATTGTAGTCTCCTTGGACTTTTTCGCTGTTGTGGGGGCTTTCGTAATCATCCCTGCCCTCCCCCACCGGTAGAGCTAGGAATCTTCTTAGCAGATGCGACCACCCGCAATTTTTTAAGGGGACTGACCTTGAACACATCCTCTGGCACCACTACGCCATCCTTGTACATGCCCTTGATGGTGGCCTTGAGGGTGCTGGAGTTGATGGTGTTAGTGATGATGTCGCCATATCCATTGTTGGAGAGCCATTCATACGCTTCCATTTTGTATTCCGGAGGAATGGACACATTCATATCGTCCGCAATGGTGATGTTGTAACCATTGAGGGTCTGGGTCGTGGTGACGGAGGCCATGTTAAACAGGTCCGGCAGCACATGAAAGGCGTAACCGTTGTAGATATGGTAGACACGAATGCGAAGCTTGTCGATCGCGTCTTCGAGATCCACGACGTTCTTGTAGTGAGTCGCGGCGGGAGCCAAGACCGACTTGGGGCCAATCTCGCCGAGACGGGTCACCATGCGGTCCATCTCAACGAGGGTTTGGTAGATGGAGTTAATGAGGATCTCGGCCTCGTTAAGCTCTGCTACATCGGGTGCGTTGTTTTCCATTTGCGTTTTCCTTACCAGTTATAAGAGATCTTTTTGACTTTGTACGCGTCCGCTTTCTTGCTATACCGGCCTATGTAGATATAGTCACAGTCCGATAAGAAGAAAATCATCATCGCCAAGATGAGAGGGTCGCCGAAAGATATCAACACGTCCTCGTCCGGGTTGAAATTATCCAGCGCCTTCTGGACTAGGCTAGAGTACATATCCGACAGGCTGTCGTCTTCGATCACTTCATCGAACATGGGATTGGGGCAGACATAGAGCATGCGGTCCGCCAGTTGGTTCAAGCTCTCCACGTTAAACTTGGGCACGGGGTTAGCCGCAAACGCCCTCTTGAAACGCGGCATGTCGTCAGAACATGATTTCATCGATAGGCCCCACTGGCTTGTCGTACTCTTCCTGCGGCTCGTCCACCTTGAACGAGAGCGACAACATGGTTTTGCCACCGTTGGTGGATTTCTTCCATCCAGCTATCTTGTAGTCAACGCCTTCGACCTTGCAAGAACCTGTATAGTCGGGATGGTTCTCCTTGGTCTTGTAACCATTAACAAACAGGGACCCGGACATTTCTTTATGTTCAAATTTCGCCATTTTTGCCCTCTGTACCTATGATTTGCATGCGAGCCCACATGAAGACGTCGAGTTCGGTCCACACGCTGGGGGTGATGATGTCGATGGGACGACCTTTCAATTCACAAAAGGCCACCCACATGCTGGGATTGCACTCGGAGCATGACTCCAAGCGAGGAGGTCTGGCGGACAGGGCCTCCACTTGTCTGAAGCCGTAGCTAAGTGGGAGTTCAAGCTGTTCGTCCATTACGTTCTCCGTTTGCTGTTTACCCGGGTACTATACCACGGGCCTAATGTCGTGTCAAGTCCTGACGGAAGAAGCGTCAGTCAGCGTCAAGATTTAACAGCCAAAGTATCGTTAGAGCCAGCATCGCGTTTCCGAACAAAAGGAAGGATACTAGCAGATACATTACCAGATTCTTCAAGTACTCCATTTCTACTCTCCCAGCTTCTAACTCCAGACAGAATGGTGGTGTGGTCGCGATTAAAGAGGTGGGCTATGCGAGTGTAGGACCATCCTGCGGACCGCAGACGCACGTACATTTCCTGCCTAGCGTCGCTATAAATCTTCTGGCGGCGGTCGCTCACCATTTCGGACCAGAGCACCACGTGCTTCTTCATGATGGGCAGAAGCATCGCACGAGCATTGGGGCCGGGCAGACCGGCAAGCATATCGACATCGCTGGGTGGATTCTTTTTCCTAGCGTTGAACTCTTTCATGAAGTTTTTATAAGAGTAACCGGGCTTCGTCATTTGGTAAGATCCTTCATCAGCATGAAAAGGAACATCAGCAGCGCCGCGAGACCGGCGACAGTAAACACTGCGCCGGATGTCAGCACAACGTCTAGCAGGAATCCTCGATAATCAGTCATTAAGCTTTCTCCCGATGGTGATGTTATCTTGCGCTCGTATCTCTTGGTTTCTCCATGACCAGCATTCTTTGGTGTCGCTTTGGAAGCATATCCATATGAGATCATGTTCTAGTCCATAATCTATCCACCCCACGCAAACGGCTTTGCCTTTAGGCGTCTCCACCGGTATTGGTGGGTTTAGCTGTATCATCATCATTTGTCGTCTCCACTTTTTTGGGCAGAATCTTGCGATAGTCCGCCACTTGCTCCAAGTCCCGATGCTTTTGCTGCAAATAGCTACCTTTATAGGAGGAGCAATACTCCCACTCATCGAGCGCATCTTCGAGAGCGTCTTCTAGCTCCTTGGTGCGGCGGTTGTAAATGCTCATAGCGGACTTGAGAGCGTTCCAAAGCTGTTCGATTCGGTCGGCGGCTTCGCCCCATTCAGCGGAGTAGTAACCACCGTTTTTAGCGCGTTCACGCATTCCCTTGACAAGATCATCGCTCATTTTCCCACGCCTTCTTTACGGGTTCATATTCGGGGGTGTAGTGTTGCATCCAAGCAGGAACGACCTTAACAAAATCTTCCTCCGGGTGCCAGACCAATTTCATGCCTTCTGGTGCGGTCAAAGACCACCGCTCGATGACCATACGCGGGATCCACAGCCCCCTCGTCAGGCGAGCCTTCCAATGCCGTTTAGATACTTGTTTGATTCGCATCGTCTTTCCCCAACGCTTTAAACACGACCCAGTCTATTTCTGCACTAAAACGGTCGCGGCGGTTGTTGATGTTGGCGACTTCGCGCAGCGCCGCTTCTAACTTCTCGATGTGGTCAGCGGCTTCAAACGCATTGCGGCACTCTTCCTCAGCCCCACAGGGGGTGCTTTCAAAATTACAACTGCAATTATTGCGCAACCGCTTCACAAGATCATCAGTCATATTTCCCCTCCAGTGCAGCAAGAGCGATCTTCCGGTGTGAAGCAAGCAGGATCGTTAACGCTTGCGCCATGTCTCCGCTATGAGCCACATATACCTTCGAGACAGACGTTATCTCCCGCAGCGCCGCCTCCAGCTTCTCGGCGCGAGACTGCCATGTTTTGTCACAGCGCAAATGATATTCTAGAAGCTCAATATAGTCGGCGGCATCCTCCGCAAGCTGGCTGCAAGTGCTGTCACCATTCGATGCTTCTTCGCGCAGGCCAATGACGATGTGGCCGCGATACAGTTCTCTCATATCAAGCATCTTTCCCCTCCTTTGGGAATGCGCCAAAGCACATGCATGATGGGATTGGCTCCATGTAGTGCTTGCAGTCGGCGGAACAGTCGCAGACCAACTGGCGCAAAATACGCTCCAACGTCTCGATGCGGTCGGCTGCCTCTTCGATCACAGCATCGCCACACATCACGTTTTTACGCAGCCGCTTCACAAGATCATCAGTCATGGCGCGCTCCTTATAATCGCGACCAACGTCCATGCGGCAATGCCAAGAATGGCAATCAATGCCAACGGCTCCATGAAAGCCTTTATCATTTCAGGTGTCATGTTAACTTTCCCCCGTTTTTTTAACACGTTCTGCGGATGTGTTAAGTTTTTACAGACAGAAACTTCCCATAGCCGGGATGCTCTGCATACATCTCGTCAATCATCTTTTCTATACCGGGTCTAAGAAGCTCGCGCAGTTCGCTGAGACGGATGCCACCGCCTGTGCGAACGGGATGCGCCATGCTTTGCAGTGGGAGACCATCGCTCAGATACCACTTCGGCTCAATCACCTTCACCGGCATGATGTTGGCAGCTTTGACAATCGCAGGCGCTGCTACAAGGCCGAACAAGCCGGTGAGGAATTTGCGGCGCGGTATGAAAAGTTCAGTCACAGTCCTTCCCCCTCTTCAAAATCCAACTCGACCTTGATGCAGGCGATGCGGTTAGTGATTTCGTAATATGCTTCTTCAGTGGCGCAGACTGTGCTGTTTTTGAACACATGTAACCACATCGTCCGCTTGTGGCGGGGGCGGACTTCGATGAGGTCGCCGCTGTTATTACCAGTGCTGCTAAGACTATGCAGCCCATCCACAGTCCAGCAGCTTTGTTGCCACCCGTGTTCTTGAAGTATCGCGCCGTGAATAGGGTAAAATGCTCTCCCATCCGTCGCATAGATGCGGACTTCGCGGCCATCGCGGGTGCGGTACTTTTTGTTGATGTCGATCATCACTCATTTCCCTTTATATTCAGGATCAGGATTGTAGATGTAATAGGGGAAGTAGTTGCCCATGATCTCCTTGCGGGCGATATGCTCCCACCAGATCGTTATATCTTCGTTCGTCGCCTGATTGGTGATGGTGATCGGCCACCAAGCAAACCAGCGGTGCCACTCATGCTTTCCGTTCGACCAGCGCATCTTTCTTCTCCCTTACACGTTCTCCGGGGCGCAAAGCGTCCATCGCAATTGCTTGCAAGTCGTGCTTAGCGATCTTTTTAAGCGCCTCCTCTAACTTTTCAATATAGTCAGCTGCTTCGTATGCGACCAGGCTAACATTACCACTTGTCATTATAAACACTTCTGGCGAACGTAACCTCTTCGCGATGTCAGTCATCTTTCTTCTCCATCAGTGCTCGCAGCTTCGCCTTGTTTTCGTCGTTCATAAAATAGCCCATGCCCCGGTATGTCTTGATCTCGATGCCGTAGGGGCGAAGTTTTTGTCGCAGCTTCCACACTGCCACCTTGGTGCGAAGGGTCTGGTGCATCTCGCCCTCGTAGCGATTGTACTTGCCGTATTCTTCGGTTATGTGGTCTAAGTATTGGTATGGCGCAAGGTCGAGCTTGCTTATCGCCACCAGCAGCGCGGATTGCTGCTTGGACAAATTGCCCAGCAACACCCAGTCGACCTTTACAGTGTCTTCTCGAAGCTGGCGCAGTTCTTCTTCGAGTTCGGCGACTTGGATGCGAAGCTCTCGAATGATGTTGCTTTCGGTCGTCATTGCGTTTTCCTTTAATGTTCGCCTTGCACGATTTCACTGGTGTCAGCATCCCACTATAGGAGGGGACCAGAACCGTGCCTTGTAGCGCCTTTAACGCTCGCCCGTTGACGGTAGCGGCTGCGGGGAGTGAGTCCCCTCCTAATCCTGTCTAGCCTTGAAGGCCTTAACTGCTACGCCCTTTTTACCAGCGGCGGAGGCTGCGGCGCGATTGTTATAATAGCGCTTTTCCGGGGGCACCGAGAGGCCACCCTTGGTGGCGATCTCTTTGCGCCTTTCGGGGGTCATGGCGGCGAAACCACGAGGGCGGGTCTCAGTCATTTCTTTTCTCCCTTATCCGTTCGCCGGGACGTAAAGCGTCTATCGCTATGGCTTGCATATCATGTTCAGCGATTTTCGTTAGCGCCGTCTCTAACTTCTCGATGCGACTCTTAAGCCTATCAATCTCGGCATTCTGTTCAGCAAGAAGCTTTTGAATTCGCGAAGCTTCAGTCATTTTTCACCTTTTTCGGTGGTGGGGGAGGAGGGGGACGGCGCACCGGTAGGCGCACCGTGGGGTAGATGGGGCGGATGGGGGTGACTCTCACCAGCTTTTTCCCGTCAAATGCGCTATTCTAGCATTAACATTTACGATAGTAGCGTTAACACCACCAATCTGCTTCACTAGCGCCTCTTGCATCGACTCCAATTCTGATATGCGATTTTTTACCTTCGCCATCACGTCGTTAATGCTTTTAAGGTTATTTTCGGCGTTTTCGACCAGTGTTTTTAACGATCTGAATTCGCTGTCGGGGTTTTTCTCCGGACCGAAATTCTCCTCGCGAATGGTGCGCACCCATGCCAGCGGGACTTTTAGGCCATCCGCGATGCGCTTGTCGTCGTAATTGGCGGCGTATCCGGTGGTCTCGTCGAGATAGTGCGTGTCGATCTCGGCGAAGATGATGCGCCAATCTTCTTTGGTCATTTCGGGTGGCAACCGGGGGTCATGGTTCATAGGAGCGGAATCCGTTTGAATAGGGGCAGATTTAAACTCGTCGACTTTGGGAGTGGGTTTGGGCAATTGCAGAGCAGCGCGGGCCTTGGGTTCGCCAAATATCTTCACCAACTCCTCGCGTTTAAAGAACGTCTTGCGAATGCTTGCCCGACGAGAGGAAAGCTCATTGGTCTTCATACGAGCGTTTAAAAGACTTTGACTTACCCAACCACTCCTCACGACCTCTGCATATCGAATTTCGTTAGGCAGCGCGTGAAGGGGGCCAGTGAATTCGGGCTTCGTCGAGACGGGCGCTGGGGTAGGTTTATCTTCAGGGGGTTTGGGAGCGGGCGCAGGGGTGGGCTTGGTGGCGAGGACCGGCGGGGTGGGAGGGGTCATTACGGTGGCCAGATCTTTGAGGGAGGGGAAGGTCTTGGGCTTTTCGCCGGGAGGAGTGAAGGCCAGCAGCACCGCCGGGGGCAGGGCTTTGGCCGGGGCGGGCAGCAAGCACTTGGGGCATATGTCCTCATTGCCCTTCTTGCTAACGATCCAGCCTTTCTGGCGAAATTTCTTCGCCACGAATTCGGGCGGCAGGATGTTATGAGGAGCCGCGACTTTTTCGGACTGTCTGCAATGGTTGCAGATGATCTTGTATGCGGGCGTCTTTTTGTCGACGTCCATCGTGGATTTGAGGAATTGCCTATTCATCGTCTAGCTCCTCGTCTTCGAAGCCGAACAAATCGTTGGCATGGGCCATGTCGGCGACTTCGTCTTCGCTCATATACTTTAGGCATGCCATGATGAGCATATCCTTGTCGATGAGCCCGGCCTCGACTGCCTCGAGGATCTTGTTAGTCATTGTGCGGGTCGGTTTGTAGGGGTGGGATTGGTACTGCATCATTTGAGCGTTTCCTATGTGAAGAGCATTGCGGCGAGGGCTCCCACCGTCGCCATTGCAACGGCGGTGAGAACGGTTTCGATCGCGGCGATCATGACGCGAGGTCCTTCTGGTAGTGCGCCTCGACTAGACAGGCGTCGTAGATGTCGTCCATGAGGCGAGTGTCTGCGTGGAGCTTGTTGCGCAGTATCTCGGCATCGGTGCCGCGAGACTTGCCCGTCTGAAAATTCGTGGAGATGGCTTCGCCGGTCTTGAGCGAAACGCGGTCAACGTACATCGCCCAGATATAGGGCAATTCGTCGACGTTGCATATCTCGATTTCGAGACGACCGGAGAGGAGCCACCCCTCCATCTCGTATTCGTCGAGTTCGTAGGAGATCTCCGCCAGTCTCATCGCCGCCCCCTTAAAACGAGAAGGAGTTGGCGACGAGGAATTCGCATTCCTCGCGAGTGGCGAGGCAGATCGCCATGGGGTGGCGCTTCAGATAAGTCTGGAGCTTCTCGCGGTTGCGAAGGGTGGGGGCTTTGCGGTAGGTGTTGAGGAGCTTGGTCATTGGGGTCTCCGTTTGCATTTGGCGTTTGCGGTCTTTCTCGACCGTGATTTAAGTAAACCACAGCCGAGAGATTGTGTCAATATATGACGGAATGAATCTGCATTGCGACAGGGTGTCGCATTACGGCACTAGAATTCGACGGGGTGTTGCACCATGTCGAACAGGTCAACCGGCCTCGCATCTTCGTGGTCCTTGAATTTCTCCTTGAGGCAAAACACGGTAATGAAGCGCACCCGCCCGTTAACCTTCTTCACCGCCTGCTTCGGCAGTACTTCGTAGTCCATCTGCTTGAGGGCGAGGCGGATCGGGTAGCGTGGCGAGCTTCGCGGAATTCGCATAACGTCCTTGGCGATGTCGGGGGCCGAATCGCGCAGTTGGTCATATAGCGGCCCCTCCGCCACCACGTCCTTGAGGCCCATCTCTTTGAAGATGTCGCGCACCACCGCCACGAGATTCTCGTTCCGGGTCATGGTGGCGTCGACCATCTCCGCCTTGGCGAGCGTCTTGGGCGGCGCTGCCTTAATGTTAAATTTCGAGACGTCGCGCTTCAAAAGATAGTCGTATACGTGCGACTGGTTTTCGGGATCGCTGGCCCATAATGCGAAATCTTGGTAGTACTTCGACTCCATCGGTTTCGTCTCGCTCCAGATGACGAAATACCGCCGATCCTCCGCCGCCATCGAGACTGCGTCCTTGTGGTTGGTCAGCATGATGGTCGCGCAGACGTTCGGGATGGGGTAGCGCGAGACGTTCTTCTCGTTAACCATGATTTCGTCGGGCGGCGACGAGAGGAGCGGCTTCAACTGGTTCGATAATTCGCGCCTCGCACCGGTCCAGATCTCCTGAATGATGATGAGGTGCTTATGGGCCAGCCACTCGTTAAACGAGGAGGAGAGGGAGTCGGCCCCGATCTCCGAGACGTTGAACTTGCCAAATGCGGCTCGGACCGGCTGGAGCCAGAGGTCCTTGCCGACACCCTCGAAATGCGAGCCCATCAGAATGGCGTGGCCCGGCTTGATGGACGGCCTCTGGAGCGCATGCGCCAGCCAGTCCAGCAGATGCTCGACTTCGCTTTCTTCGTAGAAGTGCGAAATGTGGTTCAGCCAGATGTCGACATTGCCCGCCTTGGGGTTAAGCTCCGTTGGTCTCCACATGTTGATATGGTCTTCGTAGATCGGCGGATAACCGGGCAGGTAGGTCAGGCCCTTTTTGATGCTAGCATCGGGCCACTGGACATAAAGGTTCATCGCCCGGCGGACATGTCTCCCCATGATCGCGTCGAAGCGGTCCTTGTCGAGGATGTCCTTGGTCATCACGTTGACCATGCGGTTAATATTCACCGCATAGTGCCAATCCACGAAGAGTTCGGATAGGTCGGAGTCGGTGAGATCCTCGCCATCCGCCGCCTTGCTTGACTTCTTGTCGAAGCCCTTCTTAAAAGCCGAATCCACCATTTCGGGAATCTGGCGCAGGGTGTCGCCTTTGTAGTCTCTGGGGAAAAGAAGCTCCATGGCGCGTATGATACGCTCTCCGTCGAGTCCTCGTGCCACTAGAGCACCCGCAAGAGCCAGAGCGGGGTAGTGAGTCCCCTCGCCGGTCAAGAGGCTCTCGATGGTGCCTCCGTCCACGTCGAGACATACGATCGTCTGGATGATTCTAATGTCCTTGGCGGTGAGAAGCGGCAGCTGGCCCAGCACGTCGAGGAGAGGGCGTCCCTTCCACTCGTAGACGTTGCCCGTCTTGCGGTGGATCGATGGGGGAATGAAGGTGAAGCGACCGGTGGAGAGGAATTCGACGGCGGGGGAATTTATGCCGTGAATCATGAAATTCTGGGATTTCTTCATGTCCTTGTCGTCGCGGGGGACCTTGTAAAAAAGGCCGATGCCTTTGGATCCGAAACGCCCACAGGGGGAGGGGAAAAGGTATTGAAGGGCGGCGACTAGGCCCGGGTGATCAATATCGAGGCAGACTATGCGGTGGTCGGGGTCGAAAGATTTGCCCATTGCTAGGCCATATCCGGCGGGGGTTCCAAAGAGGTCGATGGTCTTTTCCCAGGCCTCGATGTCGGCTTTTGACGGCGTATTGTTGCCGTATTTTTGATGACCGCTTGGGGGAGATATCGTGCCCGCCCTAATGGAGACCGGGAAAACCGAAAGGTTATGTTCTGAATATTCTTGAAAGAGGTTTAGGGGTTTGGTGTCCGGAGTAACTAACTTACTCATTTGCGGTTATCCCTTTGCGTTGTTGATTAGGGTCGGCGAGGCTAGCACGGGGTCTAAAGAGTCGTCAAGGGGGTATATCAACATATATACATAGGAGGAGATCCTCCTTATATTCGGGTTAATTCGCTACACCGGTTAGGGGTTTAGTGGAAAACCTAACCAAAGAGCGGTTAGGGGTTTGGGTCTTACTGGCCAAAACTTCTTTTAAAATGACGAAATAGAGGAGAGTAGTATCCTCCCCTCCCCCTACCCCCCTATACTGTTTTTAAAACCTCCCCCAGAGAGAA
>Ga0181344_1000985_pt1 | contig 10835 bp, 13 predicted proteins | sample Su13VDMLBDD_FD_130098 | JGI IMG/M metagenome (GOLD analysis project Ga0181344, IMG submission 130098) | Freshwater viral communities from Lake Michigan, USA - Su13.VD.MLB.D.D | ecosystem: Environmental > Aquatic > Freshwater > Lake | place: USA: Michigan | collected 2013-07-15
ATATAACCAAGCAAATAGTATGGTTATGGAACCTCAGTTTAATGGACAAAACTCTACAGGAGTTCCTAACTCAAACAAACAATACGTAAAATATCCTTATTTGGTTGATGCGGATCAAACAAACACTTACGGTATTCCATATATGGATTCTACTTTTGATGGTGTGTATAACAGAGCAGCATTAAGAGGATTTTTCTCAGGTGAGACATCAGCAACAACTATCGATTGGAAAGCATTGGTGTCAGACCAATATGTTATTTCATCGAATTATGTGGTTTATATGTCAGGGCTAACAGGTTCTAATCAAGTTGATTTAGTTCAGTTAGATTGTAACGCCCAAAATGATAATTTACCTAGTATTGGTGATTTTGTTACCATATATTTTGATGGTAAAGGATGTAATAATTGTGAATGTTTTAATTTACCTACACCAACACCTACACCAACTCCATCACAAACACCAAACACTACTGTCACACCAACACCTACGATTTCACCAAGCCCAACTGATATTTGTGCCTCACCAACACCAACTCCGTCGGTAACTCAAACACCTTGTTTGACACCAACACCATCGGCACAATGTCCTTTACCACCACAACCTGATTGTTTCATGGATGTGTCTTCTTGTTATGCAATTCTTACATATAAAGTTATTGACGTTTGTAATACAACTTTAACTTTAGACAGACCAACACCAAATTACAGTGGATTGAATGGAAATTGTGAGGCAAGAGTATTGGTATACCCTGCTAAAATGACAGATCTTTATGATAGTTTAACACCACAACAACATTGGGATGATAATGTAATTGATTTCGAATCTGTGTGTAATACCGATCAGTTAGAGGTTAAAATTTGGAATATGAATATTCCGTGGACTGAAAATCCAGCAGGACTCCAACCGTTACTTTACGAAGGATATCAAGATTTCGGTTCAGCCAATTACATTGGTAGTAAAGAATATTTGGGGTATAATGGATCAGAAGGTCAAACATCTACAGATACTGTAAATTACTATAATTCTTTTGCGGAACAAATTGTGGTTACACCTGAAGAACAAAAGGCAATTGCAATTATTCATTATACAAATCAAACTATCGATTTCTTCTATGGTGAAAAATTTGCAACAGAACCATTTGATTCAACAAACCCTGACGACACAACAGGACAAGCAAGAAACTTTAAACTACATATCCCTTGGATTATGTGGCACAAAAATCCTGAATGTTGTTACGGTCAAACTTTTTGGATAGATCCTCCAGGTTTCGACGGATTAGACTTATTTCAAGTACAATACATGAAATCAAGTATTAATTCCGATATGAACCAACCAGGATTGAGATATTACAATTTGTGGGACACTAACCCAAATACAAACGGAATACCAAATAGAGTTGGTAAAGTGTATCCTGATTCACAAATGATCGTTATTGATGATGAAGAATTAGTTGCGGCGCTTTCATATAAATCAAACAGAAACTGGACTTTACCGGCACCACAAGTTTCTTTAATCACACCTAATACTTGCGATAGTGTATCAACCTCTAATGGATTGTTGACAGGTAGTTCAGAGACTTTATTTATTACCTACACATTCTCAAGTGATACGTATTTTACAAATTCACTTCATTGTAATTATTACTCTAAAGTTGTTGGTAATAATAATGATTGTACTCCTGACGTTTCTAAGAACGTTGCGGTAAGATTTGGTGGTGAGTTTGGGTGTCTTACTCAACCAGATGGTTTGGGAAGTGGATGTACCACTTGTAATTTAACAAATGGGTTCTACGCACAGAACTTCCAAATATTAGCCCAACTTGTACCAACAGGAACAAGACCTGACCCAACTTTATGGAGAGTAATTGATTTCACAAGTCAAATATCTGGATCATCAATTAACGGATTTATTACTCAAAGTGGACTTACAGGGTCAACATTTGTTGTAACAAAAGACGACTATGATGTTGCACCTTTTTATGTCTTGAATAGTTATATTCCTTTAGTCCCTATTGGAACGGTAGGACCTAATTTGAACTTTGGTGATGAGTATTATTTCTATGGATCATTAGATACAGATATCCAAGCGACGATATATGAAATGAAATATAAAATAAATTTATCTCAGGATGAATTCTTGGTATCACAAAATCCAACATGGACACCTGGGTCACCTTCTTATATTTCTGAAATTAGTTTATTAGATGTGAATAAAGACGTTTTAGTGGTATCAAAACTACAATCACCAACTCTTCGTCAAGGAATACAACAATACCTTGTTAAGTTAGATTTCTAACTAAATCTTCATTTTATAGAAAATAAACTTATCATAGTTAAAACTAATTACTTTTATGTCAAGAAATCTAAAAAACTCCCCAAAAGTTTTGGGATTGGATATTTCAACCAAAACCATTGGATGGGCACTATTTGATATTCAAACTCAAGAATTATTAGAACTAACACACATTTCACCAAGACCAAAAATCCCTAAAGATGATGATAAACTTTTAGAGTTACTTTTGAAATCAGAGGTGTTCGCCGAGAAACTTAAAGAATATAAAGATTTTGGTATTGTAAGGGTGGTGATTGAGGAACCACTACTTAACTCTAATAACGTTTATACTATTCAAACCTTATTAAGATTTAATAGTTTTGTGTTTAAAGAAATCTACAATATTTTAGGCATTGTACCTGAATTCATATCTACCTATAACTCAAGGAAGTTTGCTTTTCCTGAATTGGTTAAAGAAAATGATAAAAAGAAGTTTGTTTTATTTGGTGGTTTACCCAAAGATGCGGATAAGAAAATGATTATTTGGGATTTGGTGGCTAAAAAAGAACCACAAATTAAGTGGTTATATACTAGAAATAACACACTTAAAAAGGAAAACTTTGACCAAACAGATGCATATACCTGTGTATTAGGTTTTATGAGATTAAAAGAAATTTGGAAATAATATCGTTTAAAACACCGATAAATTGAAATATCGTCTTTTCAGACGATATTTTTTTTTACATTATTATTAACTTCCTACTGGACTTTTAGTTGGGGTCGGTGTTATAGTTTTAGTTGGTGTAACAGTTGGTGTAACAGTATTAGTCGGTGTGATGGTTGGAGTTGGAGTCGGTGTCCCAAAGAAACAACTAACTCCAGTATTGGTAAACACTAAAGTTGGGCTATCTTGATATGGGTTTACTATTGAATTTACACTTACTGTTTGACCTGGGTTTACAGTTTGAGTTATCGTAACCCCTGATATATTTTTATAATAGAAGTTAACCGCAATAGGTGTGGTATTGGTCGTCGTCCAAGTAATACAGTAATATGGAACACAACAATCACCATTAGATACATATGTACCTGTTATTGATGGTGGTGTTGAAGAACAAACTGCTATTGGACCACTAAAACTTACTAAACCAAAATTATAAGGTCTTAAGTATTTAGTTAAACCTGTATCACAATCAGTGATCGTGATTCCACCGTCAAGCGGACCAGGTGTTACTAAGTAATTTTGACACGGACAAGGTAATGTTGGTGTTGGTGTTGGAGTGTTAGTTGGAGTGTTTGATGGAGTGAGTGATGGTATTGGAGTACAGCTTAAACAAGATCCTGCATTTTCAGGACCAATTGTTTGGTCTATTGTTACATTATCTATACCACTTATATTACTTACTAAACCAACAAAAATAACACAAACACTCATATTGTTTATAGAAGCTCTATAAACATAACCTTCTTTAAGAGGGCCACCAATTTCATCTAAAATTGCTTGTGAAGAATAATAATCATATCCGGTAAAACAATCTCTAAATTGTTTACTATCACCACAAGCCAATATTTCACTCATAGAATTAAAAGTTACCGTACCCGAAAATATACAACCAAATACAGGTGACGATGTGGGTGTTGGTGTTGGCGTTTCAGTTGCCGAAGGTGTTGGTGTGAATTTAGTTGCCGTCACTGCAAAATCAGCACCTCCACAAACATTACTACTCGTTGGTGTTGGGGTAGGCGTTGGTGTGGGTGTTGGTGTTGGTGTGTCCGATGGTGTAATTGTGACATCACAATCGAACAATGCACTAAAGTCAAACGTTGTACAAGGATCCGTAGTTGTTGTGGTGGTTACACAAACTCCTGACACAAATAAAGAGTCATCCAAATCAGGACAAGGGGTCGTGGAACCCAATGGACCAAATTGTAAACAAGTTCCACCTAAAGTTGATGATAAACACCACAAAGTATCACCAGTAGAGTAATATATGTAGTTACCACTGGTTGAACCCGTATAGTAGAAATTACCATCATAAGTTCCTGCAGAATAGAAAGTGTCATCATTTCCTGCTGTATCATAAACACAATAAACAGACGAACAATTGGTTGTTATTGCGGTGATACCTGGACCCTCACCTACATACTCAAAATAATATTGAGAATTACAATAATAACCCGTACCTATTTCATTACCGGCAGTACATGCCGAATCACTATAAAGGGTACTACCGGTAGTAAAAGTTAATGAATAGACGTTTACCGTAGGTGTTGATGAACATAAACTACCTGAAGGTGTTGCACTATAAGCAAAGGTTCCTCTAAAAGTACACATGTCAGAAATCTATAATATTTGTTACCGTACAACCGCTAGCGTCAATAGTCTTAACGGTATACTCTGTTAATGGGTCCAATATAAACGGTGCGTTAAATACGTAAGGTAAAGACGCAGAGTTTATCGTGTCGATAAAAATACAAGTTGTCTGACCAGTATCACACAAATAGATACTAAATGGGTCATATCCTGAAAATGTACTTATAGTGAATTGTGTTGGCATATCTTTAATGTCTTTAATAAATATAAAAGAACATAAAAGTTTGTGTAGTTGATTGATTGAAACTTTATGTTTATATTGTAGGTGATGGATGAAAATGAAGCATTAGTTGAATTATTAGAGGAAGTTCTTGGTGACCACGGACTTCATTACCCCAACCATGGACAAATTTCTTTCAACTGCCCCGTATGTGATGACGGAAGAAATAAACACAATTTGGAGGTCAATTACATAAACAATGTGTATAAGTGTTGGTCTTGCGGTGATAGTGAAGGAACTCATGGTAGTTTAGGTAAAATATTTGACAAGTTCGGAAACAGAAAACAAAAGAAATTATTTCAAGTACTAAAACCTGAAACGGTCGTCAAGAAAGAAAGAAAAAAGAAATCACTAAAACTTCCCGAAGGATTTATACTATTCAAAGACTCAAGTCCGGTATATCCTGTAAGACGACAAGCGATGAATTATTTGAAAAGTCGTGGTATTACTGATGATATGGTTGAAAAATATGGGATTGGATTTTGTGACGTTGGAGATCATGGTGGGAGAATAGTTATACCATCCTACGATAAAAAGGGTGAGTTAAATTATTACATTGCACGAAGTTGGAACCCATTGTCTCGAGCAAAGTATAAGAACCCACAAGAAGAAAAAGATAAGATTATCTTTTGGGAAAGCATGATTGATTGGAACAAAGACATTTATTTGGTAGAGGGTGCGTTCGATGGATTATTCTTGGAAAACTCAATACCAATGTTGGGTAAACACATGTCTGAACTTTTATTTGAAACCATACACAAAAGGGCAAAAGGTCACATTACTATTTGTTTGGATGCGGATGCTTGGTCTAACGCAGTTAAACTATATCACGATCTAAATGGTGGTGAATTATGGGGTAAAGTAAAATTGATTAAACTACCCGAAGATAAAGACATCGCCGATCTAAGAGGTGATATAAAAGATGAATATTACCATATAATACGATAATGGATTTAAAAAAAATAGCTGAGGAGATAAGAGAAATTATCTCTCAAAAACAAAAAGAACTACAACTTACCTTTGAGGAGGAAAGTCATAAATATACAATGTTGGATAAGGATGGTAATCTACGATCAGACTTCCCTTCAGTATCCAAAGTAATGAAGATATTTTATGATGACTTCCCAACTGAACAAGCCGCTTACAACAAGTCTGGTGGTGATCCTGACGAAGCTGAAAGGTTGATGGAAGAGTGGGCGGAAGCCGGTCGAAAATCAACAAACTTGGGGTCTCGTTGTCACTTCTTTTTAGAGGAGCACACATTGAAAGAGTTTGGTGTGAATAAAGTTGTGCGACAACCAATATTTGATTGTGATGCGGAGCAGATCATTAAAAGCGATACTATGATTATTGCTGGTAAACACTACATTGAACTTCTCAAAGAAAGAGGATGTGAACTGATTGATACGGAGATGGTTTTAGGACATCCTGATCTTGAATATACAGGTCAACCCGATAAGGTATGGTTGGTTATTGGAACAAATGGTAATGTTGGTATTCTAATAACGGATTGGAAATCTAACAAACCAAAAAACTTCGCGGTTACCCGTTATACCAAAAAAATGAAAAAACCATTTGAAGATTTGCCTGACAACGCTTTAGGTCACTACAATACTCAATTACCTTTTTATGGTAGGTTACTTCTAAAAATGTTAGAGGGATCAAAATATGAAGGTATACAACTATTAGGATGTATTGTTGTTTTAATTACTGAAGAAAGAGAGTATCATGAATATAGAGTATCCAAAAAAACTATGAATACAATTTTAGAAATGGATATGAAACAATATTTGACTAAACTTAAGAAATAAACTATTATTGACTATGACATTAACAATTACACCCACTTGGGTAACAACAACTAGTTGGGACCAATTATTACCTATTAAAATAAACGTAAATTATATAATAAAATGAGCGACGACATTATCAAACCAAGAATTGATCTAAGACAACAAGAAACCATTAAGTGTGAGAAGTGCGAATCAAAGTTCTTCAAAGAGATAACCATGTTAAAAAAAGTACCTAAACTTTTAACAGGTAGCCATGAAGATACATTGGTACCATTCCCAACTTATATGTGTAATGACTGTGGTCATGTGAATAAAGAATTTGAATTATTTATGGACTAATGGAACTTGGAAAAATGACCATAAGCGAAGCGTATCCATACTTGAAAAGTGTGGCACTTGCTTATGGTCTAAAACTAAACAGGGCTAAAGACTTCAAATTTGCGAGAATTGTTTTAGCGAATTTATATTGTAGAGAAGTAGTATGACACATAAAGAATTTTATATTTGGTTAGATGGTTTTATGACCAATAGAAGATGGACAAGTATTACACAAGATGATATTGAGAGCATCCAAGAAAAAATGAAAGAGGTTAAAGAAGATGTTTCGGAACCGATCTTAAAAATATTTAACCCAATTCCGGTACCTGTTAACCCATTCCCAAACAAATCGGACGATCCGTATAGACCTCCTTATGAGGTATATTGTGGTGACAAACAACAATTAAACGACTAAAAATAAAATAAACCACCAATATTAAATTAATTTGTGTGGTTTTTTCTATTTAGATAATATTTATATTAAAAAAATTAAATCATGGCAGGTCAAAAATATACAGTACAAAATACGACAACTTCAACAGTTTTTATTAACTATCAAAGATTGTCAGATAATATGTGGCAATATCAAGTTCCACTTGAGCCAAATCAAGTTAAAACTTTGTGGGTGGTCACAGGAACATTCGATCCTGTTGCTAATAACCTTCCTTTGAATGTTATTGAAGATGAGGCATTCCCACCGGCACCAACCCCAACACCAACACCGTCTCCAGCGCCTTAATTTGGTGATTGACATATTGAAGTGTCTTTATTATATTTAATCTATGATAAAGACACTTTTACATTTTTCGGACTTACATATCCGACTTTTCAAAGATCACGATTTATACAAATCAATTTTAGAAGAAGCGATCAAACAATGGACAGAAATCAAACCTGATCGTATAGTCTTCACTGGTGACTTAGTTCACTCAAAAAATCAAATGACACCCGAACTTATTGAAATGGTTAGATGGCTTCTAACTGAATGTTCTTCTATTGCTAAAACTATTATCATACCTGGTAACCACGACTTCTTGGTTAACAACACAGAAAGACTCGATGCTTTATCACCAATCATCAATTCACTTAATAGTGAAAACATCGTCTATTACAAAGATAGAGGCGTTTATGAAGATGATAACGTAAGTTGGTGTGTCTACTCACAATATCAAGGAAACATTCCACCTGACATTACTGACGCTAAAGGTAAACGAATTGGTTTGTTTCATGGACCAATACAAGGTATGAAAACTGATCTTGGTTTTGACTTTGGTGAGGAAGCGTATGATGTTGAAAAGTTTAATGGTTTGGAAACCGTATTATGTGGAGACATTCACAAACGACAAGAGTTTAAGTTCAAAACAGGTAAAGGTTATATGATCGGAAGTCCAATTCAACAAAATATTGGTGAAAGTATTGGAAGACATGGATATGGTATTTACGATGTTGATACAAAAGAATATTCTTATGTAGATTTACCGAACTCAAAACCATTTTTGAAGTTCTCCATAAAATCATTTGAAGATATCGAAAATGGAACAGAAAAACTCCAAAATATTTAGTAGAGAAACAATGCAGGCAGTGTCTGCATTTTGTGAAACTGAGAATATTAAGGATATTGATCAATTTATGTATCTATGTTTCAAACAAGGTTTTGATATTAAACGGTATGGTCTTCTGGGAGAAACACTTAATGATGGTGAAAAACACTTAAAAACGGGTGGAACTCAAGAAAAACGGGTGGAAATTGAGGTAATTCGAGAAATACGGGTGGAAGTACCGGTTGAAGTGATTAAAGAAGTTGAGGTTATTAGAGAGGTTGAAAAGGTTATTGAAGTACCTGTTGAAGTTATTAAAGAGGTTGAGAAAATAATCTATACCTCTAATGATGAACAAATAACTGAGTTGTTGTCAAAAATAGACCAGTTAAACGGAGAAATTTCCATTAAGACTGCCGAAATTGACAATCTTAGGGTAGAATTTTCCGCTAAAATGGAAGAAATGGAAAATATTTTCCAAAATAAAATGTCTAAAAAGGATGAAGAATTAGACGAACTTAGACGTAAGTTAGACATTCCTGTAACAAATGATAAGGTAAATATGTTACAGGAAACCTTACAAAAATTAAGAGGAGAACTACAAGAAAAGAATTTACAAATAAACAATTTACAAAAAATAAACAACGATCTACAAGGTATGGTGTCAAACAGACAAGGAACATATCTTAGATCATCAAATTTAAGAGACAGATTATGACACAATTAGTTATGTGGATGGTAGCGGCATATGGAATGACCACCATCTTAGTTTACGGATCAATCTTCAACGGATTGAGAAATTTAATTCACATGTATGCAAAACCTGGTATAGGATGGATAATATTTCAACCAATATTCGCATTCATTTCTTCATTGATAAAATGTATGTTGTGTACAGGAACGTGGGTTGGATTCTTTTTATCATTTACAACTTATTCACCTTGGCATGAATTGATTGGATATGATAGAAATTTTTCTATATTCTTTGACGGTATGCTATCCGCAGGTGCTGTATGGGCGATCAATGGTGTAATAGAATGGTTTGAAGAAAATAGACCAAGTAATAAAAACTAAATAAATAATAAAATGGGAAAAGCGGCAAAAGCACACAGACAAAAAGTTGCGAAACGAAACGCAAAGATTAAACAAGAACGTTCAGGAATGCAAAAAGCATTTGATCTTCTTATGAAGAACCAATTGGAAATGTTGGAAAATAAAGATATGAGCGTTAAAGTTGGTGATAAAGAAATGGAATTTGAAGTAATCGAAGAAAAACAAGTAGACTACGCATTTCAATATCAACCAAACCAAGATGCTTCACAATTAGTTGCACAACAATACCAAGACGTAGTTGACGAAACAAAGACGGAAGAATAAAAAATGGATTTATTCAATCCACCAAAAACATTTAATTACAAAATTATGATAAAAGACTTGGACTTTTCTACATACGAAAACCCAATCATACAAGTTGTGTGGGAAGATTTACCGGAAAACTTTACACAGGACAAACTCAAGAGTGTTAAACATTACTTCTCGAAAAAATATAATACCACCAATGTGAATGTTCTCACTAAAGCGAAGAACGTTGAAACTGAAACCATGCAAAGTATTGATGTGTCAGTGAATATCTCTGATCCACAATACCAACTTGACCTCATCACCAACTACCTTAAATCAAAAGGTTATGAGGATAAAAGTGAAGATGTTTTGTCGATCAACAGAATGGTTGAAAACAGAATGTCTGGTGATGAAGAAAACCAAGCTCAGTTTAAGAAGTGGTATATTCGAAACATCGAATTCTCAAACTTTTTATCGTATGGTGAAAATCAAAGATTAGACTTTGATAAGTTGAATGGGATTGTGGTGGTTGAATCCGATCCACCAAACTTTGGAGGGAAAACGGTTCTTACCGTTGACCTCCTAATGTTTTTATTCTTTAATGAGACAACAAAGACAACCAAAGCCGAGGAGATCTTCAACCGTTTCTCAAACAAAGACAAAGTTCATGTCAAAGGTGAAATTACCATAGATGGTGAGGATTATGTTATTGTTAGAAACATCGAAAGAAAACTATCCAAGAAGGGTGAATGGAATGTTAAAACAGAATTGGACTTCTTCAAGAAATTGTCAGATGGTACTTTGTTGAATTTTACTGGTGAACAAAGAAGAGAAACCGAAGCGTTTATTAAGAACTCAATTGGGACTAAAGAAGACTTCTTAATGACAATCCTTACAACAGGATCAAACCTTGAAGATTTATTGGAGTCAAAACCAACCGCAAGAGGTCAGGTTTTATCACGTTTCATGGGATTAGAAT
>Ga0181344_1000987_pt1 | contig 10810 bp, 7 predicted proteins | sample Su13VDMLBDD_FD_130098 | JGI IMG/M metagenome (GOLD analysis project Ga0181344, IMG submission 130098) | Freshwater viral communities from Lake Michigan, USA - Su13.VD.MLB.D.D | ecosystem: Environmental > Aquatic > Freshwater > Lake | place: USA: Michigan | collected 2013-07-15
CCCTAGTTGAACTTCAATTTCAACTTCAACACCATAACCCTAACCAAGCCAGACTTGTCTTAAGAGCTCCCTTATGTGCGCTGACTGTTGTCTACGTGGTGCACTAAGAGACGGACATGCAACGCACGAAGGGCCCGCCTGGCGGGACGCCTGACATAGTACGGAATGCTATCACAGCAGAAGACCTCAAAGCCCAGTGGCATTTTTGGGACAACGCCATAGCAGATATTGCGAGGCAGCGGAATGAGTTCCTCGCGGATCGCCCAAACCAGCTGGTGTTCATCAGGAATGACGGTGGTGACGATGACGACGAGGAAAAGACGATCGAAGATCCCGAGTGGATCAGAGAGCTCAAGGGATGGGCAAATAACCCGGATGAGAAAGTCAGAGCTGAAGTGAGACAGATCCTCCGCCACGAGAGGTGGCAACACCTGAACCGCATCGAGCGAAATATCTCGCCCGTGCGAGACGACATAAATAAACAATTAAACGAGCTCGGACTCCAGAACTATCGCGATCGATTAATGGCGGTAGGCGAGGGCAAGCCAGGGACGTCGACAAAACACACCACACGACCACCCCCACACATGGCACGCGGACGGGAGTGGGAAGCAGGCCAGAATAGACGCTACTATTAGTCGCACCCGATGTCGGCTATCTATACGCTGAAAGAGGGTACACCCCTTGTACACATCACACGGTCTAGAGATTTCCAGCTCGACCCATATAAAGCCATATGGCTATCGGAGGCCGGACCGGAGGGTCTTGGTATTCAGTATATGGGTGGTACCAAGAAGGTACGCTTTCGCCCAGTCCGTGACCTAGACATGTTTGTCTTTCATGAGTCGGGTTCTGCGCTCCAGGATGATATTAGAGATGCGATCGGTGTGGTACAGGAAGCTGTTCACGGTCGTAATCTCGGTCTATCAGCGCTAGACGAGGTAAGGAGCGCGCTAAAGAACGCCCTCAACTCAGACGGTACCAAGTGGAAGTCAAACTCGGCGGACGACAGGGCTCTGGTAGACGCACTTGCGCCTTCCTTCGGTTTTCTGGGTATCGACGGATGGGTGCGAGACTTTGGTAACAACCGAGAGTTTCTCATCCTTCAACCCGGCGCGAATCTCGTACAAGCACTCCCAAAACCCCCACCGAACATGGCACGAGGAGACGCGTGGGAGGAGGGTCAGAATAGACGGTACTAGATCGATTGAGGGATGGCATACAAGCGCAGATTTCTCACGACAAACGCTGACCGCACCGCGCGGATGCACGTTACACTCCTGCTCAAAAACTACCCATCTCTCTCGCGTTATAACATCCACTACACGATCCGCATCGCGAAACGCTGCTATGCATGCTGGATTACAGGGCGGGCGGGTCGGATGCGGTGTCGCGGGGAGTCTCATCAGTAGTGATGGGGTCTGATTTCACCGTATCGGTTGATTTCTTGGTGCATCCAAACGCCCCCTTGACCGCGATATATCCCTTCGCGTGAAGATAGCGGAGAGCACCCTTGCCTGCGTCGTGGCGCTTCTTAGACACGATCCTACCCGCCTTGTTTTTCATCAGGTCATCCTTTGTAAGACGACCGGTGGTGCGCTGAGCACTACCATGGAACACCTCGGCACGAGATCCGACGAGCTTCACGTTGGTCTTCATTGTAGTTGTGTTTTCGAAATCTACATGATACCAGAGCTGCGCTTCATGCCAGAGTGGGCAGCGGCGGCGTGACGACCGAGCGCGGCACCGGCCATGCCACCGAGCTTGGCAACCTGGCGCAGGTGGGCCGCGTTGCTGATGTAGTTAGAGCCGCCGCGCATGTAGCCACCACGACCGACCATGCGGTTGAGCTGCGTCCGGGTCACACCAGACTCCGGCGTCGCCGCCTCGACGTCCGCGCTATTCAAGATCGTCTTGCGGATAGCAGACTGGCCACGCACGGTCTCGAAGAACCCGGTATTGATGGCGATGACAGTGATAGTCACCGCGGTGAGGTAGTCATAGAAACCAAACGCGTTCGGAAGCCTGACGGTCACCTGGAACGAGTAGTTACCAAGGCAACCAGGCGCGAGGCCCGGGCTCAGCGTGATATCCTGGCCCATGCGGAGAAGGATCGGCCCGCCCGACAGCTGTGTGACGCTGTTCTGCTTGAAAGTGGGGACGGTAGTAACAGCGTTCGAACCCAGGCTGACGCGCGTCGTAGACGCGATCGCAGACTGCGTGAATCCGCGCCACTGATGCCAGTCCATGTCGACACCAGCCGCGACTGCACATGAGTACAGATTGAACTGCTGGAACCCGGAACACAGGTTGCTGAAGTTGTCAAACGTGACCTGAACGTTGTCGATGGGGACATAACCATCGAGCTGGCTGGGACCCTTCGTAGCGGGCTTGACGTAAACCATTACCATATCCGGGATGGACGTCAGCGAGATCGTCTGGCTACGCACGGTCTGTGCACCAACGAACGACCCAGTGATAGTCTGGACATACCGCGGGAATTCAACATACGGGACAGTCGAGACGAGCGGAAGGGTCACATCGGGACCCGGGGTGAGGAATGATGCGTACATGGTAGGGTTCGTCCACGGTCCGTTCAGGGAAGTCTGGGTCGTAAACGAGAGGTCACTGATAACGGTACGAATATTAGACGACCGAAGGATGTTCCCGGTATTCTGTGTAGGGCGGGTGAGGTCATCGATCCAGTACGGAATACTGGCCTGGTGGGCAGTACCAATGTTGGTAATGGCGGGGTTAAACGCCGCGTATGCCGTACCAAGCGGCGCAAAGTTCAGAATGAACTGCATGTTCGTCATGCCATACAGACCGACGGTCTGAAACTCGGCACTATCAGCCCAGATCATAGGAGAGATGACGAGGGGCTCGACGACGCTGACCTGGCCGAACACGGGCAGGGGAACCGAGATCGTGCAACCAGCCTGCAGAGAGAGCGTCTGCGCCTGCGTGACGTTAAAAGCAGCCGTACCCGCAGCTGCAGCCGTGCAGACGTTGTACGTAGACCCAGCGGCACCAAGGCCACCGGAGAGAATGTTGCAGACGATACCCTGGATCGGAGCACCACCAACACCGACACTCGTACCAAAGGGCGTGATCGAAGTCACGCCAGTGGCGGCGGTGGTGGTATAATAGAGCTTAGCACCGATCATGCAATACGGCGGCACGTCCTTGAGAAGAGTCAGGACCGTGCCGGCGGCAGACGACGCAATATTGAAGCCGTAGCGAACGACGCCGTTGATGTTGGCGCCTGCCGTGGGAACAAGGTCGCGAATTCCGTTGTTACCGAGACAGAGGAGGTCGCCACCCGGAAACCCAGTCGTCCACACGGGCTGGTTGTTGACAAAGGGGACGAGGACGTTGCCCGACGTCGCGAGGCTGACATTGGTGGCGTTAGTGGGTGCGATATAGAAACCGCACCCGCTCGCACCCCCGGAAACCGTGTTAGCAATCGCGGTGCCCAGACCGAATGAGTAGAGTCCAGGCGAGAGGAACGGGTACGTTGACGTGTTGCTGTTAGGAGATGCAGCCTGAACGATCCGGCCAACGCCAGACAGCGGAGTGTTCTGTGTGGCATCCGCATACCAGATCGTCGGGAACGCGCCGTTCGGGATGTCGCCCTGGTTATTCGTGACGGAATACGACGAGAAGTTACCTGAGCTAGCGTTGGCGTCGTCGCGACCCCAGCTATAGATATCCGGATTCGACGGGGTCGTGCGCTGCTTGATATTCTCGGGGGTCATCGTAAGGAGGAGCTGCTCCTTGAGAGTGTCGCCGTTCGTCGTCACAGTGCAGTCGTTCAGCGTCGCCGTCATGTTAGTGAGCGCGGACTGCAGTGGGAACGCGCAATACGAAAGATCCTTGGGTGAGACTGCCGTCGCATATCCCACGGGCTGGAAAGCACCGGCGTTCACGGCGCCATCGAACGGGCAGTCGTACGTGACGCCCTGCTGAACACCGAACGCCGGATCGGGTACATCATACGACCACGGGACGAGGATACCAATGCCCGTAATGGCGGCAACAGCGGTCACAGGCTGGTTGACGACATACTGATTGCCACCGAGAGATGCGATGATACGCGTATCAGACGGCCACGGGTTGTGGACGAGCTGCGTGCCGATCGGAAGGACGGAGAGGGCGGCGCCGTTAATCACAGGCGCAGTGCTGAACTGAACCGAGTTGAGAGACCCGGCAAGGACGGTGACAGTCCCGCTCGAGGCCGTCACCACACCCCACGTGCTCTGTGCACGCGGCCCGCCGTAGAAAAGGTTTGCAGTGAAATTGAGACCAGCCGAGAGCTCCATCTTACGGTCGACAAACACGTTAAGAGACGGCACCAGGACCTGGAACGTCATCTGAGACGCGGACGCAGAGATGGCAGAGAAGGGGGCAACGCTGACGGAAAGCGCTCCCTTCTGCACGCCATACGTGGGCTCATCCTGCTGCATACGCGCGTCATAGACGGCGATCTTCTGGATCGTGCTCATTTTACCGTGAAGTGATAACTAGCGAGTCGCTTTTGACAATGTGATTACATGGACCGACTAATCACACTTGCCAAAAACGCACGCGAGTTAAGTTATGAGCGGTTTCTTAGCCGCTTTCACGTTTTCAACTCAAAGTGCCACCGGATGTTCACGCTGCCTCCGTTTGAAAGGGTTACCTGGCGCAGAAGCTGTGTCGTCTTCATGCGCATATAAACCTTGTAATCGAAGTTGTCGAACTCGGCGCCTCTGACCAAGTCGACGCGGTTCACTGTCTGAGGTTCGAAGATGATCTGGTTCCTATAATCCAGACCCGGGTACACGTTATTGCGAACGATGAATTCCGCGACGATGTTCTCGATCTTCTGGTTCGTCGAGACTGTCGGTGGGCCGTTATCGCCAATGATGAAGGGCGGCACGGCCTGATCCGCGACAACAGGCACCTTACCCGTGATAATCACGATCGTATCAATCGGATTCCACATGAGCCCAACCGACGGGTACTGCTGTGTGAACGTATACAAGTACGGCTGGTTTCCAGCGACGCGTGCCAGTGGAAGGTAACCGGTGGTGGCCACGGTGGGGTCGAGGAGCGGAAGCGGTGTCGGGACCGTTAGGCCAGCGTTGGCCGCCTGGACGACATACCGGACGTATGACGTAGTCAACCCCGTTCTCGGGTCGAGATAGTTCAAACGCAGAAGTGGCCAATTCCCGAACAGCTGGTTGAAATAGTCGTCCGATTCGACGGTCATTCGCTCGTCGAAAATGAGGTTTGGATGCCGGAAAGTCGAATATGCCGGAAGGTTAGGAGCCGCGCTATTTAGGGTTGTTCCAGTCAGACCCCACGAATCGCGGGCCACATCATTCAGCGAAGAGTTGAGCACATACTCCTGGACCCCTGCTGACGGGTATAAGCTATCGTCAATAACACTGTAACCATCATACGCATTGAGAGATTCTGTGCCACCAAATCCGTAGCTGTCCAGGTTCAATGTGAATAGCTGCGTCGATGCATTATACGTAATGGTAGGTGCGATAGTGCCAATCGTAGCCGGGTTGATGCCCGTTGGAGAGAGGGATCCCACAAGATGCGTCAAGTTGATACCGACACCAAAGGCAGCCGCCTGGAAAGTGCTACTCGCAGCAGCCGTGCCAGTGCACCTGTAATATAGAAGCCTGGTTGAGCTAGGTGTTGAGTAGGTAACGATATCACCGTCCACGTAGTTCTGGAACGGAGACCACGAGTTCCAGATAGACTGGCCACAGTCAAACCAGAATTGGTTCGGACTCGCTGCGCCAGACACGGGCACGATGTCCCTGTTCGCGGTCTGGCAATAATATGCCTGGCCGTTATAGAATACCCGACTTCCCACTGCATAGGTGACACCCTGCGACCATGCAGCGGTAGCTGTGCAGTTCGCGTTACACACGGTGTTCAACTGACGCTGAAGACACTGTTCGTCCTTGATCACGGCAGTCGTTCCAGTATCGTCCCATTCGTCGTAGATCAGACGCCTGAAGGTCGGGTTGATGCACTGATTCAACACGTGCTCGTATGTGTAGCAGTCGAAGTAGGTCCCCTGGTAACCCGACGCGTAATCACTAGACGTTGGGGCAGGGATTGAAATATCCTCGGGGATCCATCGCACGTTCTTGTACGAGAAGAGATTGACGGATACCCGGAAGGCGAGCTGGAATGGGCGAGGGAGCGTCGCCGACGCTGACGCCGGCAGAACAAAGACGTTGCCAGGTATGAATCCCAGCATCTTACACGCTTGGAGAAGACCGGCCTTTGACGGAACCGGACCCGGAACCGCCGTGTTCGGGAAGTTCTGGGAAACAGGAGGCATCGTGAAATCAAAGTAGATAGGCTGTGCGGTCGAGTTTGTGAATGTCAGAAACTGAGAGTTGGTCGCACTTGTCGCAACGCTCCACCCGACTGCGACGGCATTCAGCCGTGCAAGCAACGCCGTCACTGTGCAGTCAGAGTTCGTTGAGATAGACGCGAAGTTGAGAAGATTACGATACAGACCTGTGGTCGTGTAATACGTCATCCATCCATATGTCGGCCAGGACGCCAGAGTAATGTCCACGGACGGGATAAATCCCTGCACGGCTGCATTCGTGCTCTCTGCGTATACGGGACCTGTCCACGTGAGGGCCAACCCCGGTTGCATGGTCGTCTCCCAGATGGGCGTACCATTCTCGATAACCGGGTTCGGGTTGGTTACAGTGCTTGGGCGCAGTAGAGGCACGAACAGCGGAAACGCGTCTGTAGTGATCGCACCGCGAACCAGCGCGACCGTGTACTGGTTAGAGGCGCCAGTTAACGGGCGTGTACGTGTATCACTGAACTCGGCATAGCGGCCATGGACACCCTTCGCGGTTACGCCGCTGTCATTAGAGACAATAGCCGTGATGTTCGTGTCGTAATAAACGGATCCATTCGATCCATTCGTGACACGCCCAACGCTCATTTCAGCTCCATATGAGTCCGCGATCGATCTCCTCATCTTTAGCGCTGATTTAGGCCTTGTTGTGATTCACGCTCATAGAACAGAGCCTGTCTGTGATGGACGCCCTTGAAGAAGATGACTTTGAACTATACTACGTCGATGTCCAAGATGGTGCCCAAGGACCTGTAGTCGGTGTCTTCCCGTTTACGGTTGGAAGCGTTCTGCCGTTTCGCCGTCAGAATCCAGCTTGGGTGACTCGTTATAGACCCGTTCTCGATCGCATCAATGGCCTCATCGAACACGACCCTGAAATTCGCATGCACGCCGATAACGTTCGGGGTGCTGTTAGAAGCGTCCTTAAGGACCATCCGACTTTCAATAGCGCTGATCTCCATAACTTTACGAAGAATGGAAGGATGCCAGTCGCAGAGGCTGTCCTCGATGCGAGCTACGCACTCGGCAAGGCCGTCCACAAATCAGACCCGTATTTGAGCTACCTAAAGCTTTGGGTAATGATCAACAACCCCGCTGTAGGGCTCCGAGACTATGACGATCAGATCGAGCGCGCGGCTCAAAAGCGAGAGCTGCGGCGCGAGAGCTATAAAGTCAGGAGAACTTCCGTTGGCGAGGAGATGAAGATTGACGCCGAGCTGCCGTTCGGTACACGAGACGAGATCGAACGCCAGACGCGGGAGAGAGAGAAGACGCTTCTCGAACGCACACAAGAGGCACAGCGCCTGATACCTGAATACCCACGTGGCCAGCAATGGCCTGCTGGTACTCAGCCGCGTCCGCGCTTACTTGATGGCTCAGACGACAAGACGATAGCTCATTATGGATTCGGCAGTGGCATGCCCTCTTCTGCGAAAGCAGCGACCCGCGTCACGAGAGAGAAGGTTATTCCACTCCAACAGCACGTGAATCCGTTTTCCGATATCAAGTCGTATCGTAAGCTTGCGGGTTGTGGGATGGAGGACGTTGAGCCAGCGGAAACTGCTTCGCCGGCGGATCCGATCGAGTATGCATATACGGATGCAGACATCAGTGCCGCCCTTGGGTCGGTTCCAATTCATAAATACCCAGAGTTAAAGGCTATGTCGTCACCAGACGCCCTTTTCAAAGGTAACAAGGCAGCCGTGCTCTTGTTTCTGACAGAGGGGAGGAACAGCGGCCACTGGATCTGCGTCCTTGATCACGACTCACACTACGAGGTCTTCGATAGCTTTGGCGTAGCCATCGACGGAAACCGGAAATGGCTGGACGAGAGGAGGCTCATGGAGTTCGGCCAGACTCTGCCACTGCTCTCTATACTGCTTCAGAAAGGCAACAAGCCTGTAAACCACAATACGAGTAAGCTTCAAGCAAACGATGCGAACACGTGCGGACGATGGGTTGTGTGGCGCATTCTAAATGCCGATACGCCGCTGGATGCATTTGTGGGCGAGATGAAGTCTGGGAGCGGCACGCCTGACCAAACCGTTACAGAGCGCACGTATGGGATCTTGAATAAGTGACGCGACTATAGGGTGCACTCACAATCTATTATTCGTCGCCACCTCGCTGTGCAGCCTCCTCTATTTTCCGCTTCCGGCTCCTTTCCGTATCCGCCTTCTGTTGTGCAGACCGTCTTGCCGCATCCGCCTTATACGCGGCAACTTCAGCTGCTTCCTCGGCGGCATCTCGAACTCGCTGAGCCTCCGCCGCGTCGTCTGCTGCCTTCTTCTCTCGAGCCTCATTTTCCTGTTGTAGATACTGGTTGAAAAGATCAAGACCAGTCGCCGCTGGCTCCGCAGGCATCTCCTGTAGCACCTGCGAGCCCGCATGGAAGCCGTCAGCAGCTGATAGCACGATGTGCTGGAGGCGGTCTGCGCTCCAGACACCGATCGGAGGAGGAGAGTTCGAAAAAAAGAAGACATGGGGGACGTGGAAGACCTTAAGGCGAGACATATACTTGGAGCTATAAATCTGACCATTCTTCAGCTTCTCGGCCACTGTGTACATGTCCTTAAGAGTAGCAGTGTCTACGCACCGCGCGAGGTCGAAGATCACAATGGGCTGACCGGTATACGAGAAGGCCGCGTCCATCTGGCGACCATCAAGCTCAACCGCCCCCATCTCACGGCACATCCACGTCGTCAAGCGGCTCTTACCGGTGTTACCCTTACCGTCCTCGATCCAGTAAATATGGCGATCGTGTGGCTTTCCAGATGCAATCTTGTGCACGGCAGCCTGCCATGGCCGAAACACAAAGCTCGCATCCTCACGCACACGAGGCACCACGAGCTGCGCAAGCTGGGTGATGCCGTTCGCATACCTCATGAACTGACCCGGGAACTGCTCTGCCACCCTCTTCACACCCTCCTCTGGTCCATGCTCCTTCAGCAACTCCTTAATCTCCTCCATATCATTGCGGGCTCCTGGCGAGGCGCGCGCCGTCTCACCACGGCCCCACGCAGCGGGTAAGATAAGATCGTCTGGTCCTTTATACCGGGTATCCGGCGACGTCCGTAGCTTGATAAGCCGTTCGCGGTCCTTGATAAACACCGGTGATATCTTAAAATCATCCTCATCCGTGACACCCAGCCAATCGCGGATCCGTACAGGGGTTACCTGGATACTAAACTCCACGTAGCCCTTAAAGACAAGCTTATCCTCGTCGCTATCCTCTGCCTCTGCGCCCTCGTCTGGAACCTTCTTCTCGATCTGACCACATGCATATGTCAAGATCTCGTTCAACTTCGCACTCGGAGACGGAGGCGTCCAATCGTGTGACGCGTCGAGTTCAAACAGGAATGCCCGTGCCAGGAGAGACACGCCGTGCTTCCTGCGGTACGACGCACCCGTTGACAAGCTTCGTGTACTTGGGTTGGTGCTCGCCACGCTTGACGTATCGTCTTGTTTCTCCATTGTAGATTGATATGCGTCGGGCGTCTTATGGGTATCGAAAGCACGCACTTTTAAGGAATTCCGAAAACGTGCATTAATTTCCAACCCGCACGCCTCACAGGCTTCGCGAAAAGCGGGGTTGGAAGCGGGGTTGTGACCGCGCTATGACCCGACCGTAGACCAGGAAAAGAAGTGACTACCAGTGCCGCCTCCACCATGAGTCCAGTATATCGTGAATGTCGACGGCGATGTAGGCGTGACTGCTATACTCGCGGCTGGACCGTCTAGCATAGACGCGAATACAGCGTAACTTGTCGTCGACGAGTATGCCTTTGGAATTGTCACTGAGAAGTTACCGGATGCACCAGATGCCGGTAAAGACGATACGCGTGTGCCGTACTGGATCAATGGTAGTGATCTCAATGTGTTTCTATACGCCCATATCGACGGAGACGTGTCTGTGTTCGACGCGGTCAGTGGAAAGCTCATTTCTAACGCTTCCCTCTAGTGTGAAATTTCAGCGCACGCTTGATCTTCTTCACGTCTCCAGACAGGAGGGTCTTTATCGAGAGACGTCCCTTCACAGCCCCGTGTTGTCCAGCATACTTAAACGACACGCCACGAGCCGGACTGGAATAAGTAGATTTCGCCATCTGTGGAAGGATGTCGAATCCAAATAGCACTATACTTAGCCGCTTCGTACCTGTATCACAAGCACCGCTGTCTGGGTTTGTTCGAGCGGGTACGTTTTTTGCCCAATCGTCACCGACCGGAGACCCGTATGATACGTTTCACTCTATCTATAATGATACGCTGCTGTCAAGAACGATACCGCCAATATCGACGACCCCGCCACCGCCACCGGTACAGCCTGTCAACGCAACCGGTGGCGTCGTGACCGATTCTGGTGGGCGTCGCTTCCACACCTTTCTGTCGTCAGCGAATTTCGTCATCGTCTCGAATCCG
>Ga0181344_1000988_pt1 | contig 10789 bp, 27 predicted proteins | sample Su13VDMLBDD_FD_130098 | JGI IMG/M metagenome (GOLD analysis project Ga0181344, IMG submission 130098) | Freshwater viral communities from Lake Michigan, USA - Su13.VD.MLB.D.D | ecosystem: Environmental > Aquatic > Freshwater > Lake | place: USA: Michigan | collected 2013-07-15
GTCCAGGTCGGCCTCGTCGTTGAGCCACTGGTCGGCGCGCTCGTTGAAGTTGTCATCGAGCCAAGCGCAAGCCTGGGAGGAGATGTCCTGGGAGAGGGCCTCGGGGCTCAGGCGCTCCTCGAGCGCCGCGATCCGCGAGCGCAGCGCGCCCAGGTCGGAGAGGTCGGGCTCCTGGGCGGGGGCCTCGGGCCAGACGGCGGCGGCGGTGTTGACCACCACCATGAGCGCGGTCCAGGCGGCGGCTTTGTTGCCGCCCTCGAAGGTGTTGATCAAGTCGCAGGCGTAGGCCAGGGCCTGATCCACAGTGTCGCGCTTGGCGAACATGTCCAGGGCGTGGGGCTTGAAGGGGTTCGTCATCTCTATCCTTTCTAGTCCGGGGCACCGTGCCCCGGTCCGACAATTATAGCGGACATTTTGCCCGCTGTGAATACCCTACCGCAGCAGAGGGATAAGGGCCACGGCCAACAGGTACAGGGCGCACGCCCAGGCGGCGATCGTGCTCATGGCCGCCCCGCATAGCGAAGATCGAACCAATGGCCGCGATCCGACAGGGTCACGTAACCCCGCCACCCGCCAAAGCAATACTTGGCGTCATCCCCGGACCAGAAAAACCGGTCCGAGTCCGCCCCCTCACCCAGGCGGTCAAGCATCCGATTCGCAAGCTCACACACTTCCTGGGCTTCGGCCGCGTCCGCCGGTGAGGGCAACTCGAGCCACACGCGCAAAGGCTTTTCTTCCATCGCTCTATCCTTTCTAAACGCCCGGCGCACCACGCGCCGCAGCAGCCACCATTATCCGCCGCCCACGGGCCGCGTCCAATGAATCATTTTTATCGGGGCCCGGGCCCCGATAGCCGGGGGCCACGGCCCCCGGACCGCGCGCCACGCGCCACGTTTGACGCGGCAAGGGCCAGGGACCAGGGGCCCGGTTTACCCTGGCGCAGCTAACCGCGCGAGGCCATGCATTTTTTGCATAATTGCCCTCGATAGCCGGGGCCTATGGCCCCAGCAATATCGATAGGTTAAGACAACAGTTCCAGGGCGCGCGATTTCAGGGCAGCGCCGGTGCCGAAAAACGCGGATTCAAGGCGGGTATTCGCGGAGCGGCCGCGCTCATGATCCACCAGTTCGGTAACCGAATTCAGCAGCGCCCAGCGCGTACCGGCCACGCCAGGGATATCCGAGCCGATGGCCTTACGGTTCTGGAATAAATCCATGATTCGCTTGTATGCCCTGGATTCGGTCACGTCCAGCGCGCCGGTATGGTACGGGCGCAGCAGCTCGCGCACGAAGATATCCGCATCCGTCGGGGTGATGGTTTCCCCGGCCATGCGGCGCGACTGGATCAGGAACCGGTCCCACGCATCGGCCACAATGCCCAGGTCCTGGCGCACCCGGTCCGCGTCGAATCGCTCGGAGTGCAGCACGCGCACCGTCTGATCCTTCGCGCCCAGGGCGGCCGTGATGGTGTTATTGCATACCACGCGAATCGTGGTGAATTTCGCGACGGTGGCCATAGTGCCATCGTAGGACGTGCCCAGCAGCAGATACGGCCGGACGGTATCCCCGCCCAGGATATCGGCGCCGGCGTTGACTTTCGCCAGTGCCCAGATACGGCGGCCGTAACTCAGGGCCCCGGCCGTCTCCATCTCGAACCCGCCGATTTCGGCCAAGCGCGACATGAAGCCCATAACGGCGGCCGGCTGTACCACGTGGTAACCGTCGGACACTACCGCCAGGGGCGCGCCAGTGTCGGACCGGTGTAGGACTTTGCGGCCCTCGAAGGCCTGGGGCTCGCTCGCGGCATCGGAGCGGAACAGTACCGGGCTTTCTTTCACAGTGTAGGCTAGCCCCGCCTCACGGGTCCACTCTTCGATTGTGGCGCCAGGGGTGAGCTCTTGCCCCAGGCCGTGCCAGGGCTTGCGGCCGGCGTATGCGATAGCGGCCGTGCCGGTGGTGGTGTCGATCATGTGTGCCATTTTCTCTATCCTTTCTTAAGGGTTTGCCTGGGACCGCCCGGCCCCAGTGCTTCGCATTGTGCCCGAACAATAGTCTATTGTGCGGAATTCTTTTCTATCGCGGCGGGGGAATCGATAGCAGACTTTAATCGCCGTCGAACATCTCCACCAGCCACCACCCGACCACGAAAAACAACAGGATCAGGAAAAACATTAGGCCGCCTCCCGCCCAACATCGCCCGCCACGTGATGGCGCAGCAGCGAACCAGGGGGCAGCGAGCGGGCAAACCGACGGAGCTCTTGCGCATCATTCGCGGCGCCCTTCGTGCGGGTTCCGTGCCACTGAATCGCGGTCGGGCCCGACGCTGCATAGCATCCACCCTTACCGGTTCCGACTTTCTTCGCGCCGGTCCCATGGGCGACGAAAACCACCACGTCCCGACGGTCGGCCCTGGCGCACAGGGGAGTCCCGCCGCCGCATTGTGCGCACGTAAACGAATCGGACAGTTCCGCCGGGCACCGGTAAAAGCGGACCCCTTCCACAGTGCGCGGCCAGGATTCGACAGTGTCGGACGGCGCCGCCAGGACGGCCGGACGGCCAGCAGCAACAGCGGCCACGGCCTCAGCTACGGTATCGCAGCTCGCATTGATCACGGTCTGACCAGGGGCCGCCACCGGCAAGCGCTCAGCGGGAAAGTGCGAATAGGTCCAGGCCTGACCACGGGGCGGGACGGCATCCAGCACGGCGGCCAGATACTCGGCGTCGATTGAATCGGCGCCGGTTTCGTTTTTGGGGTGAAGCGCGCAGGACTTCGGACACGTCCCGTAGGTTTCGTGGGTGCCGCTACGGTACGTAACGGCTATCGGGCCGGTCTTGCGGTTCGCAGTGACGGGTACAGTTCTCAGCATGACTCTATCCTTTCTGTGGTGCCCCACTATCAGGGCGCCGCTATCATAACTCTATTCCAGGCAATTTGTCTAGTGGTTTTCCCCTAGTGCTTCGGCCAGTTCCTCCCACGGCATGCGCAGGGATGGCCAGTCCCGCAGGGGCGCCACGCGAAGGCCATTCTCGGCAAGCTCGACAGCAGCAGCGCCAGGATACAACAGCACGCGGGCGGGCTTGCTGGCGGTTCCCCTGTACAGAATCAGGACAAAGCAGGGCCGGCCCTTCGAGGCGTGCCGGGTCAGGAAAGCGACTTGATGAGGGCGAAGCGATACCCGCAGGCCACGCTCTACAACCTTCAATTCGACAGCAACAAAGCGCGGGCCGACTCCCATAAGACAATCCGCGATTCCCAGATTGACCCGGTTTTCGATTCGCTCGATGTCCACGCCATGGGGGCGCAGCCCTTCACGCACCCTGGCAGCAAAAGCGGCTTCAGGTTTCATCGTCGTCGGGGGGACCCATATCGGCATCCCGTTCGAATATATCGGGGGGAGGTTCTGCCACGGGCGAAGTAAATGCAGGGTCTCGCTCACGTTCGATTGTGTCCAGGACGGTGCCGGTCTCGGCGTCGATGATGGCCGAAGGCGGGGGACCGCCATACAGCTTTTTCAGCTCGTCAAGCTTGCGCTGGACCTCTTCCTTCGACATGCTGTCGATGGTGCCGTGGCGGATTTCCTTGCGGTCAACGTAAATAGTACCTAGTGCCTGTCCGCGCCTATATTCGGCCTGAACAGCAGCAGCATACGCCCCAGCCTCGAGGGCCTTATCGCGGATCAACTGCAGGTCCCGCATGTGCCGCTCATACGAGGTGTTGTACTTCGAATTGAGCTCGGCGCGGTAGGCCTGGATGGCCGCGACCACGTGGGGATTGATCTCAGGGTTCGTCAGCTTCCAGGCCATCACGGACGCGGAGGTGTCTTTGTACCCCGCACGGATGGCGGCTTCCTTGAGCGTCACCCGGCCGTCCCCAGCCACATACTCGGTGACGAACTTCCATTCCTTGGCGTTCAGGGTCTTGCGCTGCTTTCGCAACGGGGCGACCTCCCGGGACATCCTGGCCCGCGCCTTATCCGGTACCACCGGCGGGACGTTCCAGACATCCTTCTTGGTCATCAGGCAGTCCTCCACATGCGCCAGCCGTCTTCGACCTTGCGCATGACGAACTTCCACGTGGGCTGACGAAGGCGCACGAAGCGCATGGATGAGATGCGGGCGGAATTCGCGTGTGCCTTCTCGCGAAACAGGATGCTATCGCCCGGTTCCATGTCAGCAAACGGATACTTCGAGCGCGTAACGGGGAACGTCACCCCGCGTTCAATTTGTAGCATGATGGCGTCACAGGTAAAGCAATTAGGCTAGTGTAGCAGACCCTACGCCACGCGAACAATTTTCCACCAGCCGGTCTCCTCTTCCCGCATCTTAGCAAAGCGCTTGCCAGGGTTGCCCTTGGCGTGATGGTTGGCAGAAACCCACGCGCTGTGCGCCGATTCCGCCATAGTCAAGAAAAAGAAGTCCCCGACTTTCATGGTCGCGAACGGGAAGCGGAAGCGTCCCCCTTTGCCCGGGAAAAGCAGGTGCTCAGTTTCCATGTGGCCCCCTATAGAGGATTTCCAGCCAAAAAAGTGATTTCGAAATTAAAAAAAGCATCTCGCGGGTCTCCCCTGAAAATTACGGTCATTCCGTCTCATCACTGCTCATTTTTTAAGCGTAAGCCCCTTGCTCCCCTCTGTCATTTCATCATATTACACCAAATCCTTGTTTTTAGGGTCATTTCAATTTCACACACACACTCGACCCCTCAATCCCCTATAGGTTTCCGTAAAAGTAGTAAAGGACCGTCCCCTTATGCCGTTTCTTGCATAAAAAGCCCCGTGGTCCGTGGTCCTCGGTCCCTCCCCCTAGGGTAAACACCTATTCCCCACCCACTTGACACTTTGCCCTATACCCCCTAGACTTTATGCCCGGTTACAAGCTTTTTCAACCACGTACAGAAAGGATAGCTGACACCATGAATACCAAGGACCCGGAGCTGTTTGACGACCAGATTTGTGCTGCAACGCACCAAGTCTTGTCGCATGCCGAGAAGGATTTTGATCGCCCTGTAGATGCCTTGCTAGCGCACATTTTGGCTGTTGCTGTCATGGCGCGGGCCGTGGGCATGGGGCTGCCGTCCCTGCTCGGGGGTGTGACGGCGGCGTATGAGGACCTGACCCCGGCTGACAAGGAGGACCTGCAATGACTGACCGCACGCCACCCTTTAATACTGGCAAAGTACTCATAGGCTCACGGTATGAGCCTCCGCTTGACTGGCATCCGAGCCGCGATGCGTATGACCTGCAGACGGTGCTGCTCACGCCGTCTGGGGCACCGGTGCCCCGTGATCCGTGGCCCATGCGCCTGTATTGCTGGTTCCGCACGGTGATGTGTGGAAAGGGGCAGCTATGACGCAAAAACCGACGATCAAGATTGATGGCGTGGAAATCAATCAGACGACACCGTACATCGACTACGACACGTGGGCGGCGAGCCCCCTTACAAAAGCCCTCAACGACAGGCTTGACGCAGCGATCTTGGCCGAGCGCGAGGCATGCGCGAAGGTGTGCGACGAGATGGAGAGGGGCGCTGAAGGCGCTGAATGCTGCAAATGGCCGACTCCCGCCGATTGTGCCGCCGCCATCCGCGCAAGAGGAGAAACGAAATGACTGATCACACAAGAGACGAGTACATCATGCGCCCCTGGGCCTCGGAGGACCTTGGCGTGGACCTGGAGTGCTGGTTTGCCTACGAGCCTGAGGAGCGTGGGGCCAGGGAGCGCGGTACGGGCTTGCAGTTGGAGCCTGACTATCCGGAGACGTGGACCTTGTGCCACGTGTATTTGCCCGGCTCTAACGTGGACATTGCCCCGGTGATGTCTGACAAGCTCATTGCCCGGATTGAAGAGGCTATCGCGCAGGGCGACGAGAGCTGGGACGATTTTGACAACTGAACGGAGAAACCAATGACTGACAACATTACCACCACCCATCCGCAGCACGACGACATTCCTGTCCTGCGCATCACCATGGAGCAGCGCGGCTGCCTGATTGAGGTGAACATCCCTGAGAAGGCGCTGCCTGGGATCATGGAGATGAAGGAGTACATGAAGAACACCGGTGCCGACATGTACGCGCGCCTGTGGCACATGGTCCAGAACGCTGAAAGAGGGGAGCAGAAATGAGCGGCCCGGCATTCCCTACGAACGTGGGCGGCAGCACGGTGCAGGTCCCCGGGATGACCCTGCGCGATTACTTCGCAGCGGCGATGGTCAGCTCTGGCACGGTTTTCAAAAACAGCCCGCCAGCAGACACGCCCGAGGACGTAGCTCGCCAAGCCTATCAATTAGCCGACGCCATGCTGGAGGCACGCAAATGATCACTGAGTCCATCACGTGCATAGCCCTTGGCACGCGGGACGAGGCCGAGGCGCACCGGCTGACGTTTCTGGACCCGGAGCGCTACGGCCTGTTGTGCCTGTGGAAGAACCACGACAACCAGCTCTGGGCCGTGGTGACGCAGCAGGTCATGGATGCATTTGAGGAAAGGGCGTGCCCTGAGTGCGGCTGCCCGGAGTATTCGGTGCATAACGCCCTGATCACGGGGATTGAGACGACGTACCGGTCCTGCCCGGACTGCTACCACCGGTGGAGGTTCGAATGAAGCGCGCGCTGATATGCCTTGCCCTTGTGGCTGGCTCTGCCCACGCAGAATTCCTCGATGGCAACAAGCTCCTGTCTGACATGAAGGGCTCGCACGGATTCCAAATGAGTGCGCTGGGGTACGTGATGGGGGTGGCCGATTCAATCCAAAGCGTGACGGCGTGCGTGCCCCCGAGCGTTACGTCCGGGCAGGTGCTGGACATGGTGCGCAACTATCTCGAAGCCAACCCTGCGATCCGTCACTTCACTGCCGACGTGATTGTCACGGATGTCTTGAAAAGGACGTTCCCGTGCGCCGCAAGAACACCGGGGAGGCAACTGTGAGCATGACTGACGCACTTTTGTGGTTTCTCATTGGTTGGAACTTAGTCTGCCTTGGGTTCCTTGGTTGGGCTTTGATCGGGGGTGGGGAATGAACCAACAACCCGAAGCCCTGCGGCTGGCCGATGCGCTGGAAGAAAAAGAATACCCGCCGCGCCGAGCCGCAGCCGACGAACTGCGCCGCCTCCATGCGGAGAACGAAGACCACATTCAGCAACTCAGAAAAGAACAACTGGAAGTGGAGCGCCTGCACAGCGTGAACGCGCAACTGCTGGAAGCGTTGGGGGCTCTGGAAGAGTATTCAAAACGGGTGGGGAACGTCGCATCTAACCTTGCCGCTATCGCCGCAGCCGAGCGCGAGGCGTGTGCAAAGTTGTGTGATGGAGAAGGCTTGTACATGACCGCCGCTGCCATCCGAGCAAGGGGGCAACTATGACCCGCGACGAGATCATTGGCAGGGCACGGGAAGCGAAAGAAAGTTTGGTCGTGCCATCAAGGTGGTGCAGTGCCGAGCATCGAAGACGTCAGACAGAGCTCTTTTACCAAACGCTGGCAGAGTTAAATATCCTGCGTCAAATGCTTAAAGCAGTTAACGAAGAGCGCGAGGCGTGTGCGCAGATGGTCGAACGCCTAGGACAAGAAGGCTACGGCACCCTGGCAATCGCTGCTGCACTGCGGCAAGGAGAAAAGCAATGATGTATCTCGTGTTTGTGGCGGGCATGGCCCCGCTGGCCCTGTTGGGCCTTGTTTTGTGGATTGATGAAAGGCGGATGAAATGACTGATCTGGAGACCCTGAAAGCTGCTGCCGAGCGTATTGCAGCGCACAACGTGCAACTGCGTACCTTCCTGTTGGAGCTGTCCGACCCCGAGGGCCTAGGCCACGCCGTGACCGTGGAAGTGCGGCGCAAGGCCCAGGTCTTGCTGTCCATGCAGCACGTTCAGGTGCCCAAAGGGGAAAAGGGATGAAGTGGAAGCAGTGGAACATCACGCACTGGGTGCTGGAAGCCGAGGACGGGGAAGTGGTCGAAGAAATCAAGAAGGACGACCTGAGCGGCCTCTACGTCCTCAAAAGCAGCGGCAAGCAATACACCAGTGAGAAAGCCGCCAGGGCGGCAGGAGAAAAAGGAAAGAAGGAGCAACCGAAATGACCGGACAAGAACTGCAGGACAGCTTGAAGCAAGTTGGCATCTCGCGAAAGGACTTCGGCCAGTTGATCGATGTCCACTACCGCACTGTCAGCCGGTGGATCAAACAAGAAGTGCCCATCCCGAAGGTGGTGGCATTGCTTGTGAAGTCGTTGACATCTAAAAAATAACTGAGTTACACTTGAGTAACAGAAAGCATAGTTGTGAGAAAGCGCAGCAAATATCGTCCGAAGGGGGTCATTCTTGACCCTGTTAATCACGTGTTGTCGGGCCTCAAGCGCGTGGGTTCGATAAGCGAGGGCGTGACGCTGATGATCAAGAACCACACGGCCCTAGAAGCTGTGAGAAGAGGTATGGGCACCCGTGAGGATATTGATGTCCTCATTGGCGCGCTCAACATGACTGAGGCCCTGGCGTTCTTCAAGTTTGGGGACGACTGGGCAGATGAGATTCGAGCCGCGCAAGACGCTCTTTTGGAGTTGGGACGCCGAGGAGTGGAGACTGGCAAGTTTATTTTGCGAGGGCCCGAACTGACTGCGCTGAACTTGGGGATGCAAATCCACGATGCGCAGTTGCAGGCATGCACTGTCAATGACATGGAAAAAGCGATGGACTACGTCACGCAGTGCCTGCTCAACAAGAAAGCTAGAAGCATGATCAGAAAGGAGAAAGATGAAGCAGAAACGACTGACTGAAGAAGAACTCAAACGCTGGTGGCCGTTTGAGCGGTTGGACCCCGACCGCATGCCCGTGCCGCCGAAAGAGAAACCTCAACCAAACCCTGACTGGGAAGAAGCACTGCTATGAAATCAAAGACTGCAAAAATCAAAGCCTACTTGATGAACAACCCTGACGCCAAGCCTGCTGACGTCGCGGCCAAGTTCAAGGTGAGCACCCCGTACATCTACAACATGCGCCGGAAGGTCCGCGATGGGTTCTTCTCGCCGCCCGAGCTGCTGCCCGTGCCGCCTGTTCCTGAGATTCCTGAGCCCAGCGTAGTGGATCAGGTCCTTGATTCGCGGGCCGGGGAGTACGGCACCTTCGCCGATGGCGCTGCTCTCATGCAGTCGATCAAGCGCACGTTGTCTGCGCATGCGCAAAAGCATGGTCGCACCTTTGCGGATGACCAGTGGGAAGCGCTGGAGATGATCGTCCATAAGATGGCGCGCATCGTCAACGGCAACCCTGACAACGTCGATTCGTGGCTGGATATTGCCGGCTACGCGATGCTGGTGGCCGACCGGCTGGAGGGGAAGGCACGATGAGCTACGACCAGACTGCAAGGGATTACTCGCCTAGGAGGGACCCTTACGAGAATAAGGTGCGCGACGGCTACATGAACCCGTCCATGGGGGGCGGCGTTATCTCCGGAGCAGGCCTAAACAACATCGTCACTGACCGGACCGAAGGCGGCGTGGTCCGCAGCGTGCGGCGCATGGAAAAGCAGCTCATGGAGCTATCCGCTACGGTGGATGCCCTGTCTGAGCGCCTGTCCGTGGTCCGCATCTCCTACCCCGGCTCTAACCAGGGCGGTGCGGAAAAGTCCGTCGAAGGCTCCAGCCTTGCTGCGCAGCTTGTTGCGTACAACCAAGCTCTGGAATACCAGACGGCCCGTCTTCAACAACTGATGCAGGAGCTTGATCTATGAGCGAACTCTTTCCAATCCTGGCAATTGGCTGGGTCGCTGCTGCGTGGCTCACGCATGTGGTCACGTGCTTGCATGCGGCCAAGTGGGGGTTTTTGATCGCCGGGGCGATCTTCTTCCCCGTGGGCTGCGTGCATGGCACGGGCATCTGGTTCGGGGTGTTTTAGATGGCCGGGTTCTGTCCAGTGTGCGTGCGGCCCTACCCGGACTGCATCTGCGCAAGGTGGCGGCACTACAAGGAGAAAACATGAACTCCAAGCGGATCAGCCCGGAGGACGCGCGGGCCATGATCCTTGCGCAGTTGCGCAGGAACGGCTACCAGGGCAGGACGTCTGAGCTTGCGACGTGGACGGGCATGCCGTCCTCTGTCGTGCGCCGGGCGGGCCTGTATCTGGCGGCCAAAGACAAGCTCCAGGCGGAGCTGACACCGGGGCGGGGCGCGGGAGAGTATCTCTTTAAGCTCACGCAGCTCGACCTGTTCGAAGACGGTGGGAAACCGCCGACCTTCTGGCAGCGGATCAAGGGGTGGTTCCGATGAGCCCGTTCATCCGTGAATATGCGCCGCTGGTGCCGTTCGATCCTGTGCAATCCACCTGGATCGACGTTGCCAGTGGCCCGTTGGCCACGGAGGAAGATGCCCGAAACCTTCGAGAGAAGATTGGGCATCTTCCGTTTGGCGTGAACACCCCACACCAAGACTGGCCTTTCCCGTTTGAAAAGATGGCGATCCTGTTGCCAATTTATTTGAAAGGTGAGGCGTACAGCAAAGGGTCTACGACGATCACGCTGGAAAGGCTTGGCGATGGGCTCATCTTCCAATGGTGGACCAATGCTGATCGGGAGCGGGGCAGCGTCATTATTCGTTCTTCTGGTTCTCTTGAAGAAGACCGGCGCAGTTACGTCTCGCGAAAGTTTATTCAGGCGATGGTCGGGAAGACGGAAGAGGACTGTGCTAAGTTGGGGGCTCAGATTTTCGGCGTGGTCATTGAAGATTTTGTGGCGTTGGCAGTCCAGGGAGCCTAACACTTAACTGTGGTCCGCTGTACGGGGGATGCTGTCGTCAACGCCAAGCGTGCCCGA
>Ga0181344_1000989_pt1 | contig 10781 bp, 17 predicted proteins | sample Su13VDMLBDD_FD_130098 | JGI IMG/M metagenome (GOLD analysis project Ga0181344, IMG submission 130098) | Freshwater viral communities from Lake Michigan, USA - Su13.VD.MLB.D.D | ecosystem: Environmental > Aquatic > Freshwater > Lake | place: USA: Michigan | collected 2013-07-15
CTCAAGGTTGAACAAGAACTCTTCTTCGTTAGGTGTCCAGCTCTCCCAATTAGAAGCTACTACATTCTCTAATAGATGTCCTCCTACTGACTTAGCTGTTCTCCATTCACTTGAGTACATACCAATCAGATGGTAGAATAATCTACGCTTACACTTCCACTTATTAGAACCTGTTACGGTTCCAATGTCAGATGCTCCGATGCGTGTAATCTCTAATGAGCCTAAGCCTTCTACGGCTTTACGTTGAGATAACCATTGTTCGTGGGAATCACCCATCCATTTTTCTTTGTGTATCATAGTTGTAATCCTTGTAAGTCTTGTTGTTCGTAATCTATAACTATTCTACCTAACGCAGTAGCTGTAAGCCTTAACTCATCTAATGCTCTTGTAGATAGATTGTATTTAGTATACATAGTATCGTAACCTTTCTTGGCATCGGTGAGCTTCTCAACAAATATCATCAGCTCATCGTACTCTTCTCTGCCACGGAACTTCTGAGCTCGTGCCCATAGTTCATTAGTAACGATTGACAAATCTAATGAAATTTTAAGAAGTTCCAAATTTTCATCAGAAAAATATTTGTAGGCTTCGAGTTGTTCCTCTAATCCTCTCACGTATTGTTTATAGCTCATCTATTTCTTTTTTAACTTCTTGCCAATAATTATCATCTACCCAAATATCATTTTCAGAAACTCCATCATATGCATTATATCCTATAGAATTATTTAGTATCTCATCTACTGCTATTAATGCACACTGTTTAGCAATATTATCTTTACTCATTCCTAATGGAGCATCTTTAAGTGATGTTGCAAATCTGTAAGTTAGAAATAAATCGTGTGCTTTTTCTTTTGGTGTCATATTAAAATGGTGCTTCTAATTGTTCGTCTGCTGATTTAAGTGGCTCACTCCATTGAACAGATGGTGTAAGGCTTGTGTTCTTTCCTCCCGCCATCTGATGGTATAGGTCTGTACCGAAGGAGCCACATCTATACTTCTTATCTCCGAATGTTTCGTAGAGCGTATGTGTATCCGTATCGTAGAATACTTGGAACATCCCAAGCTTACCAACCCCGAATGGCTTTGTCTTCTGCACCAATACTTGCATACAATTCTCAAGGTATGGGAAGCCATCTCTCTTAAGTATACCGTATGGCTCTCTGAATAAACCAATCATCTGAAAGCCTGCTCTCCAGAAACTCTGACCACCTGCAAGCTTACTCGGGTGTGGCTTAGGCATATACTCTATACCCGTATCCTTATCTACGATGAGCTCTTCTCCTGCAAGGTGAGCAACTAATATGGTATGTAATTCCATCTTCTTAGAGGCTGCGTTGATGAAGCTTAGTGTACTTAGTACATAGTCTTGGATAGCCTTTCTGTCATCGTCTAACTCTCTGTCTAATAAGTTAAATGGGTCTACGCACAGCACATCAATCTTCTTACCGTAATCTTTCTCAGCTAAGTGTACCTGATTAAAGATGTCCCTAACTGTGAACCTTTCCAATACACCCTTAGCAAATGGGTTGTGCTCAAGTACAATGAAGTGTTTGTCTATAAACTCCATAGCCTTATCAATCTCTTGCGTAGTAATCTTATGAGCTCCCTTACCGTATAGTCTCTTGCCTGTGTATACCTGTATCAGGTTCCATACTACCTCTTTCTTTCCTCCTGTCTCAGGTGAGTACACACATATGGTGAGCCCTTCATTCTTGGCTAAGTGTATCAGAGACTCTGTTACCCAAACTGTTTTACCTTGGTGTGGATGCGAGTAAACGTATGATGTAAATCCTTTCTTGAAGCTGATGAAGTCATCACCACAAGACCAACCGCAGGACCAACCCTTCTCAAATGTTTCATTCTGTGATGCGTAAACATCATCCTTAAATTCACTGGCTCTAAAGTATTTCTTCGTCATCTAACTTCTCTAATTCTTTTTTAACTTCTACCCAATACTTATAATTAAGTTCACTTTTATCGCAATCAATAAGAGTAGGATTAGATTCTAATATCTCATTCACTGCCATAATAGAATGTTGTTGAGCAATGTGTTCAGCTATCTCGTGTCGAGAGCCAAGAAAATGAGGCATTCCATAAAATCTTTTTACTAACTGCATTGCTTTTTGTTTTGGTGTCATATTCTGTTGTTAAGTTGTTCAATGTATTTCTTTCTCTCCCACTCTAATTGATTGCTGTTCCACTTGGCGAGCCTTTGTTCTAGGTTCCAAACCTTCTGAGTCTCGAACTTAATCTTCATCCCATCGTTGGCTCCCCAATATCTGTAGAACTTGTTAAGCATATCGGCTCCGTACTTAAGTAGGTGAGGTCTCAAGCTTTCTGCAAACTCTTTTCTTCTTTCCTCTATACCTTTCTTTTCGGGGAGCTTACCTTCTAAGATTCTAATAGCATTCTCAAATGATACTGGAACTTCTAATTCAAATGTATCTACAAATAATTTGATTGCTTCAATCTGTGGTTTGGTTAGCTTTGCCATATTAGATAGGCTTGTAGTAATGGTCTACTTTAATTCCTTCTTTCTCCTCGTTCTTCATAATCAACTGACAGCCAAAGATGATTGCAGACAAGTGGTCCTCATCCTGAGGTAGTCCGCTGTATAGGTTCATCTCAAACTTAGCAAGGTGTCTATGTAAGCTCTCCAATGCGGCCTCGGTAGGTTGGCCCTTTCTCCAATTACCTTTATCGTAATGGTTGCCTCCGTGTCTTAACAGATACCCGTAACGCATACGAACATATGCATCTAAGTGATTAGGTAGTGGCTTGTTGGTGTCGTCATCACGCTGAGAGCCTGACTCGAATACACGTTTCTTTTTAGATGGCTCCTGCTCAACACCTCCTAGGGCTTCTTGAAATTCTAACTGAATGTCATCCTGAGTTTCAATCCTGTCATTAAACTCTTGTGTAGGGTTTCTACCCCAAAACTTCTCAAGTCTTTCCTTGTCCCAATAGGTCTTGTTCTTTTCTTCTTTTGTTTCCATAATGTGTTAAGGTTAAAAAACGGAGAGCAGTTCAGGTTACCGTATCCCATCGCCACCCTCCGTTTACTGAGGTAAAATTATATAATAGTTTTCAACAATGCAAAAACTATTTGCAATTTAGAATGATTCTAAATAAAGATGTCTTTAGATTCCACAACAAAGGCACCATCCTTCTCCACTTCTACTAAGGCCCACCCGTGGTTCCAATTGTTAATAGACATATACTTAGGGTTCAACTTGCACAAACAACCCGTTCCAAACACTGCGTGAACATCACCTTCTAAGTCACGCATATAGCTCCTATCTGAGCGATGGAAGTGACCCATCAATACATTGCTACTCACCTTACTCATAACTGCACGAGCGTGGTTCAATGCACCCTTCACAGGCAACTCGTGGCCGTGCAAGATGTTCAGCTTACCAAGGATAACTTTAGTCATAGAACCAACAAGCTTAACCCTATGGTCACGTAGCCTCAACACATCTTCTAAGTTAATCAAACCATTCAGTTGGTCTGCGTTATCCATAATGTATTTATCGAAACGCACATCGTGGTTACCAATCTTGTAGTAGATGTCCTCCTCCTTGAATTGTTGTCTTAGCTCCTCAAAGAATAGTCTTGTCATATCCACCTCGTACTTGAAGCTTCTGTTCATCTTGTTCTTCTCGTGCCGAGATAACTGATAGGCATCCATCAAGTCTCCGTTAATATAGATAGCATCTACTCCTATAGCTTTAATCTCACGGAGAGCTGTTACTAATGCGTATCTATCGTGGTATGGCAAATGGATGTCAGATATAACTGCAACCCTTCTGTATCTCTTAGGTAGAGTCATCTCTGGAATCTCAATCTCATCTTCACCATCAGGAATATTAAACTCAAATCCATCAAGACCAAATAGCTCACGCTTCACACTGTTTCTCTCAGCTAACTTAACCTTGAATGCATCCATCCAATATGAAAACTTTCTCCTTAAACTATCTGTATAATCAATTTCATTTTCTTCGCAGAAGTTCTTTGACATATCTGCAATACTTTGGCCACTATTATTAGCCATAGCTCTTTCCATAAAGTCGAAAGCCTGTTGCTTGTAACCTGCGTAATTGTTTTTCATTAATTTATTTTTAGTTAATTGATGTGGGCTTCATTAACCCGTTGTTTATCTGTTCTGAGTATTTAATATATGTCTCAGCAAATAGGGCGAGCAGTTGCTCATCCTTATGTAATGCCTTGGATAGGTAGTTAGATAACTCACCGTTGTCCATCATCTCAATGATGCACTTACCACTTTCGTAAATTGTAACCTCTAAGAAAGCTACCTCTTCAATATTTGTTGCCATCTGAATATGTGCTATAAAAATCTAATAAACCATCCCACTCAAACACGCCGTCAATCTCCCCGAATACATCCCACGTGAACTTCATCTTGCCATCCTTGGCAATGTAAATCAAGTCGCTTAGTTCACTATCTAATGGGTACATACTATAGTGTGTTTAAAAAGGCATCAACTTCCTTCATAGTCCTACACACAACAAACTTAATCTCCTTATTCTCTTTATGCATCTTGTACTTGAAGAACTTTAACCGTAGAGGAAAGGCATCGTTAGGGAAGCCCTTAGTCTCTAGGATAATATTATGTTCGGTGAGCAAATAATCGGGTGTAAATTTCATTTGTCTAACCAGCTCCCCACAATACCTAAACGAATCAATTAATATGTACTCAGGCTTTAACGTAAACACCACACCCTTCTCCTTCATTTTCACATATGCATAGTGTTCAAGTTTTGAGTCAAACTTAATCCCATCGTCAACCACCTTGGTGACGTTCTTTACCATACCCTTCTTTGCTCTCTTTAGTATTCTCACTTGAATAATAAATAGCCAGCACCTGCACCGATGCCAACACCGAACCAAAACTTTAAATTACTTTTCTTATTAGGAATATCAAATGAACGCAATCCTGTAACCTTTACATAAGGATTGGCACTAGTAACTTCAACTACAGACTTCTTTGGTTTCAAGAATCCTTGCTTAATCTTTTTGAACGCAACAGTTAAACTGTCTCTTAGTTCAATCTCTTTCTTCAAACTATCATCTTTTAGCGTAACAGTTAAGTTCATCCACTGGTTTTTTGTAGTGTCTGAAAATGACAATTTGCCCTGAACGGTGTCAACCTTGATTGTCGTTACAGTGTCAAATTTTGTGATTTGCTGAAAAGATGTTCCACTAGAAGCTCCTTCTCTGAGCAACTTCGCTAAACGCTTATCGGTTTTACCAATAACATTTAAGAGGTTTTCTTTAGAACCTTCGAGTAAAGCAATCTGTGCGACTTGCTCTCCGTCTTTATTTTGGAAGTGTTTAACAGTATCCTGCATTGCACTGATTAGTGCAGACTGTTCTTCATAGTTGTGTTTAAACTTGTTGCAGGTAGAAATTCCGATGATGATTAGTGCAAACAATAGTGCTCCACCAACCCAGTTAATATATCCTCTCATAGCTTTAAATTTTAGCTAAGGTAGATATATTAAATTAAAAAAACAAATTAATTATCTTTTTTTAGAAATTTATTCTCATTCTCAAGGTTTTTAATCTTGATAGCCATATCAGTATTCTTAATACGAACTGCTTTAACTTCAGATTTCAATGCCTCAATTTCCATCTTCATCTCTCTGATTTGCTTTTGTAAGTCTTCCACCAATGTATTGTATGCGTCAGTTAATAGTTTAGTTGCTTCTGCCGATTGCTTCTTCTTAGTAGTAGCTTTCGTTACAAGAGATGTTATTAGGTTAGATATAACCAAAACAACGGCCATTATGAGAGTATCTGTGTTCATTACATAATTTGATTTATGCTTACAAAAATAAGGAAAAAAACTTAACCTTTTGGTGTGTACTTTATATCTACAGCTTTTTCTTTTTTCCCGAACTTGCTTTTAGTTAACAGTGGGTTAGTAGGATTTTCAGCATACGCCCAGTCGGTAACTCCAAGTTCATAAAACCTAAGAGATATGTCGTGGTTGTAGTGGTACATAATACTTCTTACTCTTCTTTGTATATCTCCTCGTGTAGCATCGTGAGTATTCTGGCCTGTATCGTTATTATATATGTACTGAATATATCCGAGTGCCTGTATGTGGCAGAGCCTTGTTTTTAAGAATGTTCTTACGATGAGCTCATAGTCATCTGCTATAGATAGTCTTCTATTGTGGCCACCTACTGCGTGGTATACTTCTTTTCTCCAAGCTCTGATATGATTAGGTACACCTACGATATGGCGTATAGTCTTAGGATTTACACCAACACACACGTTTACATCCCAATCACCATCCTTTCTATAGTTACCATAACCAAGTGCAAACCCTTCAGGATACTTCATAGACTCACGCTGCTCATTCAACTCTACGCAGTCTGTGTAAAAGAATCCACATTCAGGGCGAGCTACTGATGCTTCTATTAAATACTCACAGCATTTAGGCATAAGCTCATCATCGTGGTCAACCTCAGCAAGGATGTCTCCACGGCATAGCGATGCAGCCTTGTACTTAACATCACCTATAATACCACCACTTGCTTTCTTGAATGTAAACACACGTACCCTTGAATCAAACTGAGAGAGTAAATAGAGCTCCTCTGAGAGCCTTTTATTCTTCGGTGAGTCGTTTACTATAACCCATTCCCAATCGTGGCTTGTCTGGGCTTTAATTGAGTTGTATAGCCTCCATAATCTGTCTAATGGAGTGTTGTATGCAGGGGTGAAGAATGATACCTTTGGTATTGGGGCATTTAGGATGTAGTTCATAGCTACATTGTAGGCTATCTCTCCTAAGTTTTCAGGTGCTTCTTCAAAGTGTAACCATCTTCTGCGTATGTCAAGGGGAGCAGATGTTAGGCTTGTATGCTCTTCGTATGAGCCACCTACAGTAATAATAGCATCAGGGTCTATATCATCTACAGTCTCATTGTAATATACGTTGAGCGATGTATCTTCATAACCTAAATGCGACAATGATTTAAGTTCGGGCTTACCCTCTCCAATATATAATATCTTAGGAGCTGATGTCTTTTTTGGCGTTACTTGTTGTAGGTAGTTATAGTAGCAAAGTGTTTTGTCGATGAATAAAAAGTCTTCAGGGTATTCGTTATGGAGAGCTTGTATGAACTCACCATCTCCGCAATACCCGCTGCCAAATTTAGTGTGAATAAATGCATCTACCCTTACTGTAAACTGAGCTAAGTCTATACCCTGTACTGAAACATTTTCTGGAGATGCAACTCTGTACTCTAAACCAGTAAAATCTTTCTTATCTACAAATTGATTATAGCAAAATACCCTCTCGTTATCGCTATTGTCATAAGCCTCTATAATTGAATCATAGTAATCTGGGTGAACAATATTATCATCATCAATTAAAGTTACGAAATCACCAAGGTCATATAAGCTATTTATAATCTTATTCACCTCGGGATACATATAGGTACCTGGCGAGCCTTGCTTGAAATACAGAACTGCTCCTTTGCTGTAAAGCTCACCGAGTAGTGCAGACTCTATATCCTTAACTACACTAGTATCAAATACTACGTGCCAAGTTACATCAACTCCTTCTTTATATATAGAGTCTGCAATAGTTAATAAGTTCTCAACTCGTGTACAACGAGTGATAACGTGTAGTTTCATTACTTCTCTTCAGAAGGCTCTGATGATTCTTCTTTCTTAGGAACGAATATCTCGATTGCTTCTTTAACAACAACGGCATCATCTAATGTAAAGGCACCTTTAGATTGTGCTACTAAACATCCTTGAATTAAAACTTGAATTGCTTTTTCTTGATTCATAATAATTTTTTTTTGCTAAGTTAACACTTTTTTTTGATATATGCAAGTATTAACCCTCAGAAACTTCCGTTACTACTGGTTCTTGAACCCAAGGTAGTGGTGGATTATCTGTAACTGGGTGAAGCTTACTTTCAATTTGAGCATCAATGCTAGCATATATATCTGCCATTTCACAGTTTGCTTCTACTTGAGAAATAAACCAAGCTTCGGTGAGCTGGTCATAAGGAGTAAAATCTTCTGGATTAGGTAATACCAATCCAAAAGCTGAATAATAGTAACCTGTAGCTCCATCTCTTTCACCTGTTAAGTTCCAGTGAATGGTTTGTACAATCTGGCTCATACCATCTAATGATATGATGCATTCTGGGTTTCCAAAACCCCAAGTGTAAGTTGTTTCCATATTTTTATTTTTTTTTAATTTGTGAATGGTGGAGGTAAAGTCTTGTGAGTAGGGTTAATCTGCAAGTCTATTTGGTAAGCCAATCCTTCTTTTAATTGATTTACGTCTAATATGCTTTCTAACCAACCAACAACTTGTTCTTTGGTTAAATCTTCGTAATTAGTGAATGTAGTTGCATCTGGAGCACTAACGTATTGTTTAGCCCATTGTATTGCACTATAAGTTCCTTCTTTGTCTGTAGCAATTAATCTCCACTCAACATTATTAACCACTTTAGATAATCCATCTTGATTTAAGATTACTTCCATTGCAGGTATTTCCCAAGTATATATAATTTCCATATTTTGTTTTTATTATGTAAAGTCAGCGATAGCTTGTATAGAAATATCTTCGTTGTCTATTTTTGTAAATGTTCCAGATGCTAATGTTCCAGGCATACCTGGCTCAAGTTCCCCTAAATATAAAGTACCTCTTGATGAACTTGACAATAATAAATATCTATATGCATCCTCTGTAACGCTTAAACTAACCGAAAAAGTATCTCCAGTTGTTATGGTTCCAGTTGATGTTCCAGCAGTCAGTCTTGTTAAATAAGCAGAACCATTTTTTAATGGGAATACTCCTCCAGCTAAAGCACCAGGGAATTCAGCATATGTAACAGAAAAAGTTCCAGTTGGAGTTCCACTGCTCTGCATTTTTATAGCACTTGATAATAAATGTCCCATTATGCTGCTACGTTACCAATTACATACCATTCGTTGGTACCAACCTTAACAAGCGTTACACCTGTGTATTGGTTACCAATCTTTAATTGACCTGACTTACTTCTTAATGTTACACCAGATGTTGCAACTATTGTAGTTTGACCTGCACCGTATTGTAATACTTGTATCTCTGTTCCTATAGGATAAGCTACAGTTGAGTTTAATGGTACGGTGAGGTTATTAGCCGAACCAACGTTCATCTCTACAATTTTACCAGCATCTCCAAGTGCAAGAGTATATGAAGCAGTTTGTCTGTTAAATATATTGTATATAGCTACAGCACCATCGGATGCTATTTGCACACGGATTTCAGTTGCAGTGGTACCTCCAGTATAAAACTGCATAGCACCACCAGCTCCAGATACGCTACTCTTGATACTTAATGTAGCAGCAGAGGAATCAAAATACATTCTACTTCCAGAGCTTACACATATATCTCCAGTTACTTGTAGTTTAGTAGCATTAGAGAAAGCAGTTGCAGAACCAAGTTGAAGATTGCCACCTGAGGTTAATGTCATTAAATCACTACTCGCATTTCTAAAAACTTGTTTACCACCATTAGGTGTTGAAAAGTAGTTATCGTAACTTCCTCCATAACCAAACCAAGTATCAGCCCCACTATTTTGAATTAATGTTGTACCAGAAACATTTAACTTAGCACTCGGACTTGTTGTTCCAATACCTACGTTACCAGCAGAGGTAATACGCATTTTTTCTGATGGAACAGTACCAAATGAAACACCTTCGTTAGTATAAAAAGCTAAATGTGCTTGAGAATAATTACTGGTACCACCTGATTGTAACTGTCTTATAGAAGCACCTATTGCTAAACCATAATGCTTCCTAAAATCAATACCACCTATTTGTTGATTATCTGTAGTAGCTTCAGAATTTATATTTGATGTTACTGATAAAAATGTGGTATATGATTCTACCTCAAGTTTTGTTCGTGGTACGGTTGTTCCGATACCTACATCACCAGCTGAAGTAATTCGCATACGTTCATTACTATTCGTTTGTAATGCAAGTTCTAATCCACTATTCCTACCATATATACCAGAAGCATAACTACCATCTCCACTAAAAAATATACCAGCATTTTGAACAGAAAATATATCACCATTAAAATATGCTTGACCATTAACAGATAATAATCTAGTAGGACTTGTTATTCCTATACCTACGTTACCACCACTTGTTAATGACATTTGAGTAGTAATATCTGCTGAATTCCTCCATTGAATACCACTTGTGTTATTATAGTAATATGTTACGTTAGCGGATGTAGCAACAAATGGAGTTCCTCCTATTCTATGTTGTGTATTTCCAGCTATGTTTAATGTTCCATTTACATCTAATGTATAACCTGGACTTGTCGTTCCTATACCTACGTTACCATTAGCAAGAATACGCATACTCTCAGACGCACCAAAGTTTTGTCTGAATGCTAAAAACCCTAAATAATCAAAATATGTGTTACTTGAAGATATTGTTAATTGACCTTGAGAAACAACTCCATCTGAACCACCAAATTGGAATCCAGCAGTAGCTCTAATGGCACCAATAGTATCGAACTTATAGGTTGGGCTTGCAGTATTTACACCAACGCTACCACCACTACCGACATTCAATAAAAGTGTACTGCCGTCTATTCTAAATTGACCATAAGCAGATGAAGTTCTATTATAAGAATTAAATTGAGTATATCCAGCAGTAACCCCCATCTCAACATTTAAACCACTCCCAGCTGCCGCTGCTGAATAACCTTGTATAATCATACCATTACC
>Ga0181344_1000990_pt1 | contig 10776 bp, 10 predicted proteins | sample Su13VDMLBDD_FD_130098 | JGI IMG/M metagenome (GOLD analysis project Ga0181344, IMG submission 130098) | Freshwater viral communities from Lake Michigan, USA - Su13.VD.MLB.D.D | ecosystem: Environmental > Aquatic > Freshwater > Lake | place: USA: Michigan | collected 2013-07-15
AACTTTTGGCCTGGCACAAACTCGGTTATTTTGCGGAACGGCTATACCAAACACGCCACCGGCATCACCGGCACGGTTCAGACCCTGTTTGCTTACAGTTCCGGCACGGCAAACAAGCTGTTTTCGGCATCAATAGATTCAATTTACGATGTCACGGCAGGCGGCGCGGTTGGCGCTCCTGATGTCACCGGCCTATCCAATGCCAAATTTCAGTACGTCAACATCACAACCCCAGGCGGTTCGTATTTGATGTGCGTCAATGGCGAGGACAAGCTGCGGACTTATGATGGTTCTGCTTGGCACACTGATGGTGATGGGTCGCCTTACAACATCACCGGCGTGGATACCGCCAATTGCTCCAACATCACGCTGTTCAAGAATCGCGTGTGGCTGGTGGAAAACGGGTCTTTGAAGGCATGGTATTTAGCCACAAACAGCATTGGCGGCGCTGCAACTGCGCTAGACATGACCAGCCTTTTCCAGTTTGGCGGCTACATCATGGCGGCGATGACTTGGACGCTAGATGCTGGCTACGGCATGGACGATTACCTTGTTTTTATCACCAGCAATGGCGAAGTGATGGTTTGGCGATTGACCGACCCGACAACGCCAAGCGGCATTTCAATGACCGGCCTTTGGAAAGTTGGCGCACCTATTGGGCGGCGCTGCTGGATTAAGTACGGCGGCGATTTGCTAATCATTACCCAAGACGGCGTGGTTCCCATGTCCGGCAGCTTGCAATCGTCCCGCCTTGACCCTCGGGTGTCGATTACCAACAAAATCCAGTATGCGGTCAGCCAAGCGGTCAGTTCTTATGGACAAAACTTTGGGTGGAGTTTGCTTTACTACCCCAAGGAAAACCAACTGATTATGAATGTCCCGATTGCTACGGGGCAAGAGCAGCAATATGTGATGAACACCATCACCAAAAGCTGGTGCAACTTTACCGGTTGGAGCGCCAATTGTTGGGAAATTTGGCAAGATGACCCATATTTTGGCGGCGATGGATACGTTGCACAAGCGTGGAATGGAACGGTAGATCACACATCCAACATCAATGGTTTTGCCTTACAAAGTTTTCAAAATTACGGGTCGACAACCCAAAAACAATGCAAGATGATTCGTTATCACTTGCTGAGTAACGGTTCGCCAGCAATTTTTGGCAATGTAAACGTCGATTACAACCTTGCCGACCAAAGCGCCCAGCTAAGTTTTTCCACTTCTCCATACGGGGTTTGGGACAGCGGTTTGTGGGATGTCTCTAATTGGGGCGGCGGGCTTAACCCTACCGCCGATTGGCAGGGCACAACCGGCATCGGATATTCTTTTGCTCCCACGTTGAACACCGCCACACAAGGTATAGAATTGCAATGGGTCGCAACCGACTTGGTGTTTGAGGCTGGTGGTGTCCTTTGAGATCACTTCAGACCATTCAGCAGGACATTGGACTGCAAAAAAGGTCGATGGTGGCTATTTCCAAGAGCGCAGCCGGTCTATCGGGTTGAAGAAAGACGGCGAGTTTGTCGCCGGTGTCATCTACGAAAACTGGCATGGCAAGTCAATCACTTGCCATATTGCGGTCACCGGCAGAATGACTCCGGCCTATCTGTTTGCCATTTTTGACTACCCGTTCAATGTTTGCAATGTCGGCAAAATCATTGTGCCGGTCAGCAGCGCAAACATCACAAGCATCAAATTCGTTGAAAAAATGGGCTTTCAAGAGGAAGCGCGGATTAAGGATGCGATGGCAGACGGGGATATGGTAGTCCTCACCATGCCAAAGGAACGATGCAAATATTTGGAGAATCGATATGGGAAAAAGTGCACCAACGCCACCGGCAACGCCTGATTACACCGGCGCAGCAGCCGCACAAGGCGCTGCAAACGTCGAGGCCGCACGGGTTGGCTCAAAGCTATCCAATCCCAATATGTACACGCCCTATGGGACGCAACTGATTTCCTATGACGGCGACCAACCAACCATTACGCAAACGCTGACCCCGCAGGCTCAAAAGACGCTAGAAGAGCAACAGAACACCCAATATCAGCTTGCATCACTAAGCAGCAAAGGCGCTGGTCTTGCAAGCAATGTCCTTGACAAATCTTTCAATTTTGGCGGGCCTGCTGTTCAAACTTCGCTGGATTTGAGCAATGTCGCCAAGATGCCGGTCAATGCTGGAACGACAGGCCAAGAGGCCATCATGTCGCGTTTGGAGCCGTCATTGCAAAGGCAGCGCGTTAGCACCGAAACCCAACTGATTAACCAAGGGTTGCGGCCTGGAACTGAGGCTTACGACAACGCCATTCAGCTATTGGGCCAGCAAGAGAACGATGCCCGTACACAAGCGGCGCTGACCGGCATTAACTTGGACACAAGCGCAAATGCACAAGGCTACAACCAAGCCTTGCAAGGCGCACAGTTTGGCAATACCGCACAGCAACAGGCGCTGGCACAGGCCATCCAAAGCCGTCAAATGCCGCTAAATGAGATTACCGCGCTAATGTCCGGCAGTCAGATTCAGAATCCACAATTTGGCGCTTATTCAGGCACAAACGTGCAAGCTGCTCCGGTGTTTGCAGCTACTCAAGCGCAAGGCCAAGCTGAACAAAATGCCTACAACCAGCAAGTGGCAGCGCAAAACGCAAACACCGCAGGGCTATACAGCCTGGCGGGTACGGCTGCAAGCGGCGGTATGTACGGTTACATGAAGCGTCCATAAAGGCAAGAATATGGCAGACATCAGCTTAATTGATCCTTACAGCGCAAAACAAGAAAGCATTGCGCGGCAACGGCGCATGGCGCAGGCATTGCAACAGCAAGCGCAAGCGCCTATCGAAACGCCGCAAATGCCTGGTGTGCTGATTAGCCCCTATGCAGGCTTGGCAAAGGTTCTACAAGGCGCATACGGCGGCTATCAAGAAGCAGAAGCCGACAAAGAATATAAAGCTCTTGCTGAAGAGGCGCGTACAAATCAAGCTACTGATTTTGCCCAAATCATTAATGCGCTAAAAGCACCAGGACAAGAGGCTATCGTAGGCCAAGATGCCGTAGATTTTGTGCCTGGCTCTTACACACCGGAACGGAAATCTTTACGAAATTACGCAGAAACAACCATTCCGGCAGAATTTACGCCAACAATCCCTGGCAGGCCCGCTATTGCGGCGCAACCGGCGCGTGAGGCTGGCTACATTAGCCCTGATCTAATTGCAAGCCTAAAAGACCCATCAATGCGTCAATTTGCAATGGCGCAGGCAATGGCAAAACTAGAGCCAAAAGCGCCAATCAGCGTTGCGGCTGGTGGAACATTGCTTGACCCGCGCACATTCAAACCGGTGTTTACTGCTGATGCAGCACCACAACGTCCAATTGCCCTTAGCCCAGGCCAAGAATTGCGTGGGCCAACTGGCAATTTGTTGGCTACAGCAGCAGCAAAAACAGAAGCAACGGCGCTTAGTCCTTTGGGCAAATTGCAATCAGAACGCGCTGCCATATTTGCATCAAACCCAAATGATCCACGGCTTGTAACATACGACAAAGCCATTGCAAAAGAATCAGAAGATCAAAGATTGGTGTTTGATCAAATAAAATTTGAATACGAAAAAGGTAATCCTGGCTTTACATTGGAAAGAATAAAAAATAAAGATGGTAGTGAATCGGTTATGGCTGTAAATAAAGGTTCGGCAGTAGCGCGTCCCGTAATGGGCGTAGACGGAAAAGCCTTGACAAGCGCAGCGCAGGAGAAAACGCCTATTTATTCAGATGTTGTGCGAGATGGAAAAATTTACAAAATGGATTTGAACAAGCCGGAAAGCAAAGACAATCTGATTTTTGTAAAAGATCAAAGCCCTGATTTGATGGAAGTCAAAACAACAAAAGATGGTAAAAATGTTACCATTTATGTTAATAAGTCTGAACTTAAAGGAATTGAATATCCTGAGCAATATAGTGGAATTGTTCGGGATTTGCTGCAAGCGCAAGACATAATGAAGTATCAAAAAGACCCCAATGTTATTGCATTGGTTGGCGCTGCTTTGAACAAAGGCGCTGGTTTGCCAACTCAAGAAGATGTGGCAAATTATTTGCTGCAATTGCAAAAAGCAAAAGCAGAATTGTCTTACAGCAACATTCCATTGGGAAATGTTGGGCCACCATTGCAAGCCGCACCCAATGTTTTAACAGGTCAATATCCAAGCGGAAGCAATGCGCCTGCACCAGCAGCAAATGGAACAAAAGCTGCACCTTTGCCATTGCCAGCAAAAATATCAGATTACAAAGCAGGACAATATTATTTAACCAACAAAGGTGTTTTGTTATTTAATGGCTCAAAATTTGTAGATTAAGAGGTCAAAATGGCAGAATATTCAATAGAAGAAATAACTGGAGTGCCTGCACCAGCGGCTAAACCGCGCCCTGTCCAGCCGGTTGTAATGCCGCAGCCTGCCGTTGCTGTTGCGCCCGATCCATTGGTTGCCGCCATGCAATCAGTAGTTGCCGGTGCTGCGCCAATGCCCCGACAAGCTGGCGAAAGCTTCAAAGCATTTGACCAACGCATGGCAAAAGCGCGGGAAGAAGCTGACAAAGCGCAACGAGAAGCGGCAGCGCCCATTAAAAAGCGTGATTTGGGATCAACAGATATAGACAGAATTACCAAAATAGATGATTCTTTAGGTGTTCAAAACCGTTTACTAGAAACATTTAAACCAAATTATGCTGGGTACAAAGTTAAATTTGCGGGTGACATTGCCAACACAATAGGAAGCACATTTGGCGGCGACAAAGAAGCGCAAGCCGATTGGTGGAAATCGTATGATGCTAATGACACTATTGCCCGTAATGCGCTGTTTGGTGCATCTTTGACTGAGGGCGAAGAAAAGGCATGGAAAGCAACGACAGTCGATATAAGCATGACCCCATCAATGATTGAAAGGCGCATGAAAGAACGTGCGGCATTGATTGAGGCAAAACGCAAAACCACCGTTCAAAACCTTGGAAAAGCAAATTTCAATGTGGAGAATTTTCAAACTGCACCATCTAACTTTTCGCCAGCGCCCGTTGTTGCGCCGCCCGTTGCCGCGCTAAAAGAAGGTCACGTTACGACCTTTAAAAATGGGCAGCAATGGATTTTGAAAAACGGTAAACCCGAAAAGGTGAACTAATGGCAGACCAATGGGAAGTTTTATCCGTAGCGCCCGCCGCGCCGCCGCAATGGGATGTTGCGTCTGTTGAGCCAATTCCATTCAGCACTATGAAGATGCTGGCTAATGCGCCTGGCAGCTTGTACAAAAATACAATTGGCGGGTTGGTGGAAGCCATTTCAAACCCCGTTCAAACCGCACAAAGCATGGTTGATGTTGCCCGTGGTGGTTTTTATAACGCCATGCCGGAGCCTGTGCAGCGCGGTCTGACTGCTGTTGCGCCATACAACCCATTTGGCAGGCCGGAAGACCTGCAACGATCGCAAGCAGTCGCCAATGTAGTTGGTCAAGAATTGGTAAAACCTTACAGTTCAACTCAAGGTTTTAAGCAAACTGTAGAAGAAGACCCATTCCGCATTTTGAGCGATGTCTCAATGCTTGCTGGTGGTGCTGGCGCAGGCTTGAAAGCCGCCAATATTGGTGCAAAAACAGCGCAGGCTGGCAATGTGTTGTCTGCGGCATCAAATGTTCTTAATCCGGTCACCCAAGCGATTGCCGCCACCAAAGCTGTTGGCAAAGGCGCTGAAACAATTGGCAAAGGCTACTTGGCTGCAAAGTCAGGTGTTGGCATGGAGCCCATTGAGCAAGCCATCAAAGCAGGCAAAGTAGGCAATCAAACCTTTTTGGAAAATATGCGGGACAAAGTGCCGTCTTTGCAAGTCTTGGACGATGCCAAATCAAACTTGGCTCAGATGAACGCCGACAAGATGAAGGAATATCGGTCGGGCATGGTCAACATCAAAAACGACAAGACTGTTCTTGATTTCACCGGCATTGACAATGCGCTAAAAAATGCTGAAAGCATGGCGTACTACAAAGGCAAGGTCAAAGACCAAACCGCTGTCAATGTGCTGGAGGACATGAGGAAAAAAGTGGCTGATTGGAAAAATTCTAATCCTGCTGATTACCACACGCCGGAAGGCATGGATGCCCTAAAGCAAACACTTTATGAATCTTTTGGCAAACTAGGCAAAGAAGAAAAAACCGCCTACGCTGCTGGTAAGCAAGTTTACGACTCGGTGAAATCTGAGATTGGTAAGCAAGCGCCAACCTATGCCCAAGTGATGAAGGGCTACAGTGAATCGTCTGATCTAATCAACGAAATTGAGCGCACATTGTCATTGGGCGACAAAGCATCTGCCGATACCGCAATGCGTAAGCTGCAATCGTTGATGCGAAACAACGTCAACACCAACTATGGGCAACGGGTCAGTTTGGCGCAAGAATTGTCAAAAGCGGGCGGCATAGACTTGATGCCAGCATTGGCAGGCCAAGCCATGAACAGTTTGACACCTCGCGGCTTGCAGGGTGCATCCAATGTTCCCACAGCTTATTTGGCGTATGGCGCTGGTGGCCCAGCTTTGGCTGCTGCTGATATTTTGTCATCTAGCCCTCGGGTTGTTGGCGAAACTGCCTACAAATACGGGCAATTGGCTGGTGCGCTATCAAGCCCAGTTCAAACAGCAAAAAACATTGGTGGTGCTGCTTACAACGCACTTCCAGCACAAGCACAAACCGCATTGACGGCAGCGGCGCAATCGCCTTACAACCCAATAAAAAATATTCCAGCAATTCCTGGCATTCAAATTACTCCACAGCAAGCTAAGATGGCGGCTCTGTTAGCAGGGCAAGCGGGCAACCAACAAAGCGGACTTGATGAATGGCTGCGCCTAAATCAAGAAGCACTAGCACAGCAACAAAGGTGAAACCATGAGTTACAACGGCTCCGGCACATTCCAAATCAACACCTCGGGCCAGCCCGTAGTGACCGGCACGGTCATCAGCAGTTCCGCATTCAATGCGCTGACCGCAGACCTAGCAACCGGCCTGTCCACAGCGATTACAAAGGACGGACAAACGGCGACCACCGTGCGAATCCCGTTTGCACAAGGCATCAACTCAAGCCTTGCCACAGACTCTACAAGCGCCAGCACAGGTTCAATAATTACGGCTGGCGGGGTAGGTATTGCCAAAGCGTTATTTGTTGGCACAACCCTCAATTACGGCGGCGTTACCTTGTCGGCATCGGTGACCGGTACAGGAAAGATGGTGTTGGACAACACGCCGACATTGATTACCCCTGTGCTGGGCGTGGCTACGGCAACCAGCATCAACAAGGTCGCATTCACAGCGCCTGCAACGTCCGCAACGCTGACCATTGCGGACGGCGCAACCCTTGCCACATCGGGCGCGTATTCGCTGACTTTGACCGCTACAGCGGCAACCAACGTCACATTCCCAACCACGGGCACATTGGCAACTTTGGCGGGTTCTGAAGCGTTCACCAACAAGACGCTGACCAATCCCACGGTGACCAACTATGTGGAAACCCTGCAAGCGGTTGGGACTGTAGGCGCATCCAGCACATTGGCGCTGACAAACGGCACGGTGCTGACTGCAACCCTCACAGCATCCACGCCTTGCACATTTACCATGCCTACGGCAACTGCTGGCAAGTCATTCATCTTGATTCTGACTCAGGCCGCAACAGGCATGACCACAGCAACATTCACCGGCGTGAAGTGGCCTGGCGGTACTGCACCGACCATCACGGCAACCGCATCAGCGGTGGACATCATCAGCTTTGTGGCTAATGGTTCTGTTTGGTACGGCAATGCAGCACAGGCGTTTGCATAATGTTTGCATCCAAGAATTTCTTCATCACCCGCAGCGCGGGAGGCTACTTAGTCATTGAACAGTTTCTTGCGTCCGGCTCATGGAAAGCCCCTGCTGGTGTTACTGCTGTGGACTACCTTGTTGTAGCAGGCGGTGGTGGTGGTGGTGGCGGTCATGCGGCTGGTGGCGGTGCTGGCGGGTTTCGTACTGGAACTGCTTTATCTGTAACGGCTGGAACTACTTATACCGTCACTGTTGGTTCAGGCGGTGCTGGTGGTGTTGGAGGAACTAATAATGGAGTTAAAGGTACTGATTCAGTATTTAGCACCATTACATCAACTGGTGGCGGTTATGGCGCTAAATCAGATGGCGGTGACAATCCTGGCGGCGCTGGCGGCTCAGGTGGCGGCGGCGCAAATGGCCCTGGGGGAACGGGTGGTGCAGGAAATACACCATCAACAAGTCCATCACAAGGTAACAATGGTGGTTTAGGAAATGGTGGTGCGCCAAATTATCCTGGTGCTGGTGGCGGCGGTGCTGGTGCTGTTGGTGGAAATTCAACATCTACAACAGGTGGAGCCGGAGGTGCGGGAACTGCATCTAGTATTAGCGGTTCATCTGTTACTTATGCTGGTGGTGGTGGTGGTGGAACTTATTCCGGTGGAACAGCTGGCGCTGGCGGTTCGGGCGGCGGCGGCGCAGGCTCTGCATCTACAAACGGAACAGCAGGAACTGCTAACACAGGCGGTGGCGGTGGTGGCGCTGCTTACAATAATAATGGCGGCGCTGGAGGCTCCGGCATTGTCATCTTGTCCTACACCGTTCCAAAAGGCACAGTCATTGAATTTTTGTCTACTGCAACATGGACAGCACCAGCAGGCATCTCTACCGTTGACTATTTGGTGGTAGCGGGTGGTGGTGGTGGATGTGGTGGCGGTGGTGGTGCTGGAGGTTTTAGAATTGGTACTTCTTTTTCTGTTACGGCTGGGACAGCATATACGATAACTATTGGGGCTGGCGGTTCTGGCGTTGTGTTCACAACAAATGCTGGTACTGTAGACGGCGTATCAGGAAACAATTCTGTATTTAGCACTATCACATCTGCGGGTGGCGGTGGCGGCGGAGGCAATGACAGAGTGGGAGTTAGCGGCGCATCTGGTGGCGGTGGCGGAGCATCTGGTGATGCTTCCCGTGCTGGTGGAGCAGGAAATACTCCGTCAACAAGCCCATCTCAAGGAAACAATGGTGGAACAAATGGAGCGCAAGCATCTCCATTTCCATCAGGTGGTGGTGGTGGCGCTGGTGCTGTTGGAAGCAATGGTGGAGCAACTGCCTCTGGTGCTGGTGGTGCTGGGACAGCATCCACTCTTTCTGGGTCTAGCGTGACCTATGCTGGCGGCGGTGGCGGTGGCATATACACTACTGGAGGAACGTCAGGCGCTGGCGGTGCAGGTGGAGGTGGCACAGGCAATGGGACAGCAGGAACAGCCAACACTGGAGGCGGTGGTGGTGGCGCCAGTTTTCAGTCTAATAGTGGAGCCTCTGGTGGTTCCGGCATTGTCATTATCAAGTTGAATTGATATGAAAAAAGTGTACCAACTTTATGGAATAGATACGGCAATGCAGTTGCTGCGTCCTAATGCCAAATGGGAAATCAGCAACCGCACCATCACGCGCTGGGATGATGACCGACCATGCCCAACATGGGAAGAAATAGACGCGACAATGGAAAAGATTAAGGCTTTCGAGGACTCTATCCCCACCATTTGGACAGTTAAGATTTTGGAAGAATTGGAGATGTAATGGCACACTTTGCAAAGATTGAAAATGGCATCGTCACGCAAGTGATTGTGATTGGCAATGAGGACACTTCATCTGCTGATGGCACAGAGAAAGAGTACATCGGTGCTGCTTTTTGTGAACGCCTGTTTGGTGGCGATTGGAAGCAAACTAGCTACAACGGGCGCATCCGCAAAAACTACGCTGGCATTGGGTTCACCTACGATGAGAGCCGCAATGCATTTATCCCTCCGCAGCCATTTCCAAGCTGGACGCTAATAGAGGCAACGTGCCAGTGGACAGCGCCTGTTGCAATGCCCACAGATGGCAAGATGTACTCATGGGATGAAGCCACACTATCTTGGACTGAGGTGGCATGATGGAATACCAAGCAATGTTTAACTTTGTCGCTGGCATACTTCTTGTTGCTATTGGCTGGTGGTGTAAAGAAATATGGGACTCGGTGAAAACCTTGAAAGATGACATCAAGGCCATTGAGATTGACTTGCCTAAAAACTACGTTAGCAAAAAAGACATTGAAAGCCGGTTTGACAAAATCGACGCAACCCTAGAGCGCCTGTTTGACCGGCTAGACGCAAAAGTTGACAAGTGACTGACCAAATTGCTTCTGCTGATAACCCGTGGCCCAATACCGAAACAAAAACGGTGTTGGTCTGCCGCTTGCCCAAAAAAAATGACAAGCCAAGCGCAAACGAATTTGTAGACAAAGACGGGCGCATTTGCCGGTGGGTAGTGGTCAATAAAAAATGATTGATCCTTTCACGGCTTTTGCAGCGGCTCAAGCAGCCGTTAAAGGCATCCAAGCCGCCATTAAGTTGGGCAAGGATGTCCAAAGCATTGCAAGCGATCTAAGCAAGTTTTTTGAAGCCAAAGACGTTGTTCAGCAAGCGGCGAACAACCCCAAGAAGTTTAAGAGCGACACGGCCCAAGCGCTAGAGACGGTGATGCAGGCCAAGCAGCTTGCAGAAGCCGAGACCGAACTCAAGAACACGCTGATATGGTCAGGCAATGCCGATGTATGGGAAGGCGTTTTATTGGAACGCAACAACATCATTCAAAAGCGCAAAAAAGCCGAAATGGAAGAAGCCCTTGCCAAAGCCAAAAAACGCCAGCAAATCATGGAAACTGCAAGCATGGTGTTTTGGATTGTGATTTTTCTTGTTG
>Ga0181344_1000991_pt1 | contig 10765 bp, 13 predicted proteins | sample Su13VDMLBDD_FD_130098 | JGI IMG/M metagenome (GOLD analysis project Ga0181344, IMG submission 130098) | Freshwater viral communities from Lake Michigan, USA - Su13.VD.MLB.D.D | ecosystem: Environmental > Aquatic > Freshwater > Lake | place: USA: Michigan | collected 2013-07-15
ATAAGTGGACGCTATGACCGGCACTCTGTTCATACTTGTGTCATTAGGATAAAAGTTCTGCCAAACAGATGGGTTAGTTTTTAAACCACTAATCCGATTTTGCAAAATTGTGCGAAATGATGAGCAACTAATGGAACAAGTTGCGACCCTTGTTCTAGCCTGTTCATTCCAATCCTCAGTCACCGAAAAGTTATTGATAAACCCTTGGTATCGTTTGAAGAATTGAAGCGTTGGGGTTGTGATAATTTGATTGTTGCCATCAAAAAACCCACGCCAAACTTCAACTTTTGAACCTTTAATATCTGCGCCCAAAATAACGGCAACATTAGCGCCGTCCACACCTGACAATGAAATTGACAAATCGCCGCTTGTAGCTTTTGTTTCTCTTTTGATTTCGCCAATACTGAGCAAACTTCCCAAGTTGCTGTATGTTGTTCCGCTGACAGTAATTGGACTCGCGGCATTGCAAAATGTATAGGTGTTTGTCGCTGTTGTCAGTTTGACAAATTCACCATAATTAATTGATGGGCTAGATAGCGCCGCGATTATTGTGGTCATCCTATAATATCCTCACGAAAAACGAATGGTTGATTCCATTGAACAAATGCGCCAAGCGGTGCGGGATTCAATGTATATGTTGGGCATGATTCTGCCAACATATAAAAGGTGCAAGCGTTACCAACGGCAGTTAAAGTTCCCACACTAACCGTTCCAATAACGGGGCGATGCAAACTTACAGATACCGTTGACCCTGAACCGCGCAAAACATCTGTTGTCACTTTATATGGGTATAACCCCATTTGCAAAAAGTCACCCGCTTTAAACACATACAAAGACGCTGAAACAGACGGCAGATTTCCAACCGTAATTGTTTGTGAATTTGCCGCCGGTACTGAGTCTAATGTAAGCGCATTTCTTTGGGGCAATGTTAGGTCGCCTTGATACGCTGTAAACCATGACAAATTTGTACTGGCAAATGTGATAGTTTCAGGAAGTTGCCTGTCTTTGTTGTCAATAACTTGAATGACATTTCGCACTTGCGGATAATACAAAAACGAATGAGGTTGTACAGTAAAAACCCAAGGCACGGATGTCAAGTATTGCGCGACACGCACTTGGCCTGAACGGCTGTATTGTTGGCCAACCGTTCTGCGGTTTTGCACCGACATTGATTGTTGTATTTCAAAAATAGTTTGAAACGACATTAGGTTCTCCCGTAATTTGTCGCGAGGTTTTTATTCGCGTATGTATTGGCCGCCCAAACAGCGTTAGAACTTCCAAGCAATCTTTCCTCAAATGACTTTGTGTCAATTGCATTGATGTAGTTGTTTGTGACATTTGTAGTGCCGCCAACATTTCCCAAAGCGTGATTTGGAATAATTGTTCCGGCTGTTTTTGGCACAAACAACTCAGGGCCTCTTTCGCCAACAAGACTTGCGCGTCCTACCGGCGGGTCGCCACCGTCAGCAAATCCCAAACTACCGGCCAACTCCATGCCGCCCGCATCGTTTGTGAAACCGCCGCCACCAAACCCAAAACTCTTGGCCAACATTCCCATGATGCCACTTGCTTGCGCTTTTAATTGAATGGCAATCAAGTCTTGAATAATGCTACGCGCCAAATCTTTAAAAGACAACTTGCCTGTTTTAACAAAGTTATCTAACGCTGAATTCATGTTTGAAGTTAATGCGTTAAAAGAATCAGCGCCAACTTTTGCCATGTTGGTTGCGTTTTCAACATAGCTTTTCAATGCTTGCGATACGCCAAAATCAAATGTTTGTTCGGCTTGCAGATTGGCCATTTTCAAGGCGTGTCTTTTTTGCTCAAATTCTATTTGAGTTTTGATTGCATCAATCCGTTGGTTGTTGGCCTTGGCTTCATTGGACAACATTTCTTCCGGCATATTGATGTATTCCGGCAATGCTCGCAATTCCGCGTTTAGTTTGTCCAATGATCTGTTGACTTCCAATGTTTCCTTGACCATTGCTTTTGCAAATCCGGTCATACTAATATTGCCTTCCAACAGCAGATTGTTTAGTTCAGCTTGGGTGTCTATTTCACGCAGTTGTATGTTCAATGAAATCTTGGCTTGTTCCAATCGGCGCTTGGATTCGTCTTCAGACATTTTGACCAAACCGGCGCGATAACCCTCAAGCCTGACCCGTTCTTCTTCCTGTTGCGTGATTTCGCGTTGATATTGCAACTCAGCAATTTTGCGTTGAGTGTTGCTAATAATTTGTTTTTCTTGTTCTTTTAACTTGCCCAATTCCAAGCCAAGCAATGCCGGACTGTCTTTGTATTTAACTTGTAACTGTGCGCGTTTTTCGTTAAGGCTTGCAAGCGCATTGCTTGATTCAACACCAACGGCCACAATGCTTTTAGAAAAACTATCCCATATTGGGACGGCGTTTAAAGCTTCAGCATTTAGCCTTTTAATTTTTTCAATTTGCAAAGATACAGATGCCGCTTTTTCTTCAGGTGAAGCCTCATCTGATTTTGCAGTTGGTGCGGTAGTGCCTTCTGTTTTTCTAGGCGCGACATCATTGCTTGGCAACAATGAATTTTCTGATTCCGTACTGATAACATTACCGGCGGCATCGTAATTTTGTTGACTAACTTTGCTAATGCTTTGACCTGATTCGCGTTGATAAATCAAGAAAGCTGTACCCGCCGCCGCCAACTTCAATGCAAGCATCAAAGGCGAACCATTGGCCATCAAATTAAAAGCCGCGCCCGCAACGGTAGCCGCCCGAAGCGCAGTCACAAATTGCGTCAATGCAACCGTGTAGCTAATTACTTTTGCGGCAACAAAATATGTCGCCAAACCGGCCAAAGCGCCTGTAAATTTTTCAACTGAAACTGTGCCTTCGTGAGCCAATGGGCCAATGAATTGCGAAAACGCAATTGTCAAATTGTTCATTGACGCAGTTAATTGGTCTTTGACTTTGGCAATTTTTTTTATGTTTTCGCCATACTTTTCCCAATTGCCAAGACCGTTCTTGATAAGGTTGTCAACTTCTTGAATGTCTAAACCTAAACCGCCTTTGCCCAAAACTTTTCGCGCTTCAGAAATCCTTTTAATTGGGTCTTCAATTTTCCCAAGCTCATTAATCACCCTGCGAATAGCGTCTTCCGGTGATAGCTGTTTGATTTCTGTAAAAGTAATTCCTAAGTTACGGAATTGGTCAATACTGGATTGATTGCCTTCTTTGGCCTTTTCAATGTTTTCGTAAAGCTTCCCGATAATTTTTCCAGCAGCTTCACTAGATACTCCGGCCTTTTGCAATGCATCGCTAAATTGCAACGCAAAGCCTGTACTGACACCCATAGCATCAGACAAATCTGAAATTTGGTCAGCAAAATTAATTGATTGCGCGACTAATGCCGCCATGCTTGCAGACCCGATGGCCAATGTGCCACCCATCTGCTTCCATAAATTGTTTAATTCTTTAACCCCGCCACCCAATTGGTCCATTGAGGTTTTAAGCGCAACAGCTTTTTGTTTTGCGTCTGCGGTAGCTTTGTCCCATTCAACGGTGACAAGGCCCAATTTAACTGATAGTGAACCAATAACTGCCATGATTAGCGCCCTCTAGCTTTTGAACGGTCGTAGGAATCCAACCATATTTTGAGTTGCGAAGCCATCAACTCCGTAACTTTGTCAATGTTCTGTTCCAATGCGGGTCGCAAAAATGGATGTGCGCCAGTACGGGCGTTTCCAAATTCTTGTGAAACAGGGACGGGTTTTTTGTTTGCAAGAACCGTTTGCAATTTGTTGTTTTTGTTTACGATGAATTTGTAAACTGTGTCATCGCGTATGGTGCTTGCTGTGATACGCGCCATATAAACTTCACCCGCGTATGCCTTACCGGCTTTATCCCTAGCCATAGGGCGATGTACTTTTAAATAAATGTGTTCCGCCATCTGCCCTGTATCTTGGGGCGCTAGGCGTTTAGCGGTTTCTAAAATTGGCTTTGCGGCATTGTGTAACATTTGCCGCCATAGTTTGTCGGTTTTGCCTTTGCCAACTTCATCTTTGATTGCGTCTAGACGGGCAAATAATTCTTCAAACCCTTGAGCCTTGAATTCCATTTCAACCGACATTCTTGAACCTCTTTATATCAAAGGCGGGCGCACTTGCCATGTACGCCAACAATGAGTTATTGACTTTGTCTTGTGGTGTCGGTTCAAACGCAGGGTTTTTATCGTATTCACGAATCCACGGAAATATGGATTCAGCATCATAGGCCGGTGCGCCGGATGGTCTTATGTAATTAAACATCGCCGTTGTTAAAGGCGTTATGGCCTCATAAACAGCTTTACCACCCAACACGCCATCACCGTACATGACGCAAATATCGGTAAATGTTTCCTCGTCTATTTCGTCAATAGATTCTACAGTATGGCCATTAAATATCAAAGCGGCTTTGACTTGCCGCCGCATTGACATTCTTAGTTTTTTTTTGCGTCTTTGTATGACGGCCTGATAGCTTCGTCAATGCGTTTGACAATTTCACGAATTACGGCTTCCGGAAATTCTTCCGCGATTTCTTCGTAACTTTCGTTGACGGGTTCTGCGGTTTGAGTTTGCAGTAGGCTGAAATACATTTCAACTTGTCTTTGCCAAAGCGCCGTTAGGTTTGCAACGCTTCGCACGGATGTGCCACTCACAATGACATCATTGTCCGTAAAACGCATTTTTTCACCGTTGGCATTCAATGCATCCAAAAACCCATCGTCAACCTCTGACACGGTTTCACGCAACGGCTTGGCCATTTCCTCATATAGTTTTTCAACCAACTCAGAATCAGCAGTTGCCATTTTGGCGGTGATTTCATCCATTTCCCGTTTTACAGGGACACGGACTTTTAATTCGCATTCAACATCATTGATTGATATTGTGATTGTTTTAATTCGTGATGCCGCACGAATTGACTCATAAGATGAGCCTAACTTTGTTGATATTGTCATGTGTTTTTGATTATCTTGTTGTAAATGGCTTGATTAATGTTGAACGCATATTCAACAACTTCATCAGGAGTCATTTTGTCAGCATGATAAGCGGCAATTTGGTGAGCCAAACTAACCGCCGTCATTCGCTGTTGGGCGAACCCAAACCAATCTTTGCGAGAACTGGCTTGAGTTGCCAAATAGTTTAGTAGGTCTGAACTATCTTTTATTGTCGTAGTCATGTATTAGGTGTTGGTTGACCAACCGTAACTATTACCGCCAACGGGGTGGATAGTGAAAATAAACTTGCCTTCAGCGGAAGGCGACATATCCCATTGCAGACCGCCAACGCGAGCATTGAAAGCATAAGCAACGGTGTTAGTGCCGTCATAAACAGCAATAACATAAGTACGAATAATCGTGCCGTTGTAGCCATCATTGCGAATCAACAACTGAGCAGGGTCAGCGGGATTCCAAGCGCAGGTAACTGTCAAAGAAGTAACTTGGTTTTGGGTTGTAATTTTTGCACCAGTACGCGCACCGGCAACAGCGTATGCGGCAAATGCGTCATCAGAACCAAAAGCCGGAATAGCTTCTACAGGCACTTGCAAACCAGTTGTTGATGTGCCAGTACCACCGGCTGAAGTGCCGATAATTTGAGCAACTTGACCGGTCCATACGGACAATTGTGCATCGGTTAAAGCGACAGGGGAAGCCTCATCTTGACACCAAAGTGTCGCGACATAGCCGGGGAGTACCTTATTGATAAGAGCCATTTTGCATTTCCTTCAAGAGTTAAAAAAATGTCTTATGCTGGAATGTCAAGGGTGCAATCCAAAAAGATTTCACCCAACTTGTCTTCATTATCATAGCTGTTGTATAGCCAATTTACATCCGCTTTGGCGATAAAAAAACCATCGTCAGAAGGATTGCCAAACATACCGCTATAACCGTGTAATGATTGTAATATCAAATTAGAAATTGTGAAACCATCTTCAATGTTCTGCGTGAAAATGGAAATTTGGAATACAGGCCGATCAATACCTTTGTTGGATTGAGTCTGTCCGGTGTAAACCGGTTGGTGGACATTTCTCAGCATCCATGTAATGAATTTAGGCTGTGTTGCATAGTTTCGGTTAAACGCCGCATAAACCGGCACGGGCGCAACAATACCGGACAATTGGTATTGGATTGCTTTGCCATAATGAACCGGATTGAGTTGAGTTGTCATACAGCCGCCACGGGGTCGTTGCGAACGCACATAAATCTCACGGTCATACGATCATCAGATTCACGAACGCTGTCTAGCCGCCAATCAAGATTTTTCCATTTGATTGAATACAAATTTTGATTGTTGATAATTTCTTTGGTGTTTGGCGTGTAATTTAAAGTAAATTCAACAATGTCAGCATATACCCTGTAACGGTCAGAAATCCTAACTGTGTTTGAAACAGAGTGGACTCGCGCACGGGTATCAAACCATTTAGTAATGGTTGTTGATTGTTCGCCAAACGAACTTTTGCCAAAGGTCAATTGATTGACGGTAATGTTTTCAAACCGCGCAATTGACATATTACATCACCAAAGGTTTGTAAGGGCGAAGCAATGTTGCCACGCCAAATGGAATTTCGTGCAAAACGCCGGATGTGGTGTTTGAACGGTTGTTGTATAAATGCGTCAACAGCAACAAACCCGCTTGTTTAATAACCGCATATGAGGCCAAAGGATTGGCGACAGTAGTGTAAACAACGGTAATCGGCGCTGTCATGCTTGAGTTAATTTCAGTTGGCAAACTATTAATAATTACTTTGTTGCCTGAATTGTCGTAATAATAGTTTTCACTTGCAATTGTTGTAAATACAGGCGGAAAAGCATCGTTCCAATAACCAACAGAACCAATTGTTAACGGAGCAAACAAAGGGTCAAAATTTTGACTAACTTCAGGCAAATCAAGACAAACAGGCTGTGCGGCCAAACTTTCTGTTCCATACCAAACACGATATGTCACAGGGAAAATGCTCATGCCTAAAAAATCTTCAATCGCTTGCCTAACGGCAACAGCCAAGCCTTGCAGATAAGCATCTTGCGATTCATCATCAAACAAATTTAATTGTTGCGTGATTTCCTCAAGGGTGAGCCATGCCGTAGCGTTATCACGCCCGATTTGTTCAACCTTGACATAGTTGAATGGGTTGCGGGTTATTGCCCCAAAGGGCGCACCCTGTTGGTATTCAATAGCACTCATTAGACACTTACCAAACGAACGCCCGCAAATGGGTCACGGACGGTACTAACAAGACGCTTTTCAGCATATAGAGTTATGAAACCGGCTTGTGTCTGTTCCATTGCTTGAATGGTCATTTCTTCAACATCGGCAATAGTTACAAATCTTGGCCAGTTTGCCAAATAGATGCAGAAGTTACCGGCTGTATTCAATGACATGTTTGGATTCGCAATTACAGGGAAACCAAAAATGTAAACCGCCGCACCGCCATCATCCAAACCACTTTCAGCAAATTGCTTGACAGCGCCTGTAGTAGCCACGCCCAAATTCCGCAAATTGTGAATTGTGATGGGGTGCATCATCCAAGCTGTGTTTGGCAAATTCCAGTATTGAGCCGGTAACGCATTGGACAAGTTAACAATGTCATCATAAACCAATGTTGAGGCGGCGGCAGATACGGTAGCAATACTGTGGCGACCGTTTGTTATTGCTGTGCCGCTAGAACCGTAAGCCGCAGTTGATGCGCTTGGGTAACTGTTGAGTCCACGGAGGCCGTTTGTACCACCGTTAGCTGTTGTTGTAGAACCCGCTTGGTCATTGTTCAAGACCATTGAAGCGCCTTCAATTTGAGCAAATTCAAACATCAAATCCTCAACGATTGTTTCGTTAAGGTAATTCACATCAGACATTACCGCAGTACGAATCGGTAATTGTGCTGAAATCACACGGGTAGGCAATTGCCAAATCGTTGTATTGATATTGGGTGAACCGGTATTTGGATTTACTGTGTAACCAAATGGGTTTGTGCTGTCAGCCGCATTACCGGTCTTGGCAACAAATTGAACGCTAGAACCGGATGCGCCAATGACTCGTGAATTGTCACGAATGGGATTGGCAAAACGCAACGCCGCAAATGCGTCATCAAAATATGTACGACCACCTTCACCGTCACCAGAACCAGTAAGCGCAGACGCTTCACGCAAATCGACTTTTACGGCAAGGCCAGTTTGGATAGTTTCTTGAATTGCTGATAGGATTTTTTTGCTGACGGTCATGGTGATTCCTTTAGAAAAAGGGCAGAGGCCGAAGCCCCTGCCAATGGCAACTACCTTGTTAATTAGGTAGCTGTTCCGGTAGAACGGTAACGAACACCGGCGTTAGGATCTCTAACTGAGGTGGCCAAACGCTTCTCTCCGAAGAATGTGATATAGCCTGGGAGTGTCTGATCGTAGCGACGCATCACCATGTTCAAACGGTCAATGATTGTGTGGAATCGTGACCAGTCAGCAAAGTACATTGGGTACAGGCTAGATGTGCCAACAGAACCAGTTGTGGTTTGTGAAGGTGTATCCAAATACTTGTTCATCACCACATCAAAGCCCAACATTTGACCAATGATGCCATCGGGGTTCAATGATTCAACAGAGTTGAAGATTGGACGACCGTTAGTGTCTTGCAGACCACGGATTGCTTGTGCCAAGATGGGGTTAACCATCCAACGAGCATTTGCAGTCCAGTATTGCTGTGGCAAAGCGTACATTGTGTTAATGACATCTTTGTAGGTGATAGCATTAGCGCCAACGGTGTTTGCGTTAGAAGTCAATTGGTCATAAGTGGCCAAGCTGTGCAAGCCGCTTGTAGAACCAGTACCGCTAGAACCAAATGCGGCTACAGAGCTTGTGCCGCCGGTGTATGTGCTGTTAGCACCACCGTATTGATCTAGGCCGCGCAAACCATTGCTTCCGCCGTATGGCAAAGAGGTTGCACCCTGATCGTTATTTTGGACCATGGATAAAGCTTCTTGCTGCGAAAACTCGGCGAGCATGTCATCAACGACATTGGCTTCCAAACCATCAATATCGTCCAAAGCGGCGGTACGGATTGGGAACTGGACATTCAAATCTTGCAAAACGAGTTGCCAAATTGAAGTGTCTTCAGTAGTGGGGTTAGCACCGGAAGAAGTGTTGTTGTTGATGCCATAACCCCACATTGCACCGGCGTTACCGGTCTTGACGCGGAATTGATAGCTCGAACCATCGGTTGCTACGGTGCGTGACACGCCGCGCAAAGGATTCAGCAAACGCAAAGCAACGAATGTGGGGTCATAGGCTGTACGACCACCTTTGCCGTCACCGCCGCCTGTCAAGGCAGAAGCTTCAGCCATGTATGCGCCGTATTGGCTTTCGTCCTCAAACATTTTGAGTTCTTTTTCTACACGGTTGTTACCTTTGTAGTAAGAAATCAGTTGCTCACGCACAGAACGGTTCACATCTTGGCGAACAGTTTTGGCGGGTGCTTTGATGATGGCGGGGCTTTGCACAGAAGCAACTTTTGCTTCCAAAGCGGCAATCATTTCGCCCATTTCGGCTTTAACAGCTTCAACGGCGGCGGGAATTTTGGCTTCTACGGCGGCAATGCTTTCGCTTTGCTTGGCTTCAATAGCGTCCAGTTTTTCAATAATAACTTGTGACATGATTAACCTTTCAGGCGTGTGTCAAGGATTTTAAGAAGTTCACGGGCTTCAAGAGCCGCAAGAATTTCAGCTTCGGTGGTTGCCTCCGCATCAGAATCACTCTGCTGTGGCGCAGTTTCAAGCGCGACTTTGACAGCATCCCGCTGTTCAATGACTTGCTTGAATACAGATGCGGCGGCAACCGCATCCTTTCGGTTCAGTCCTGCATCCCGCAGAACCGTTTCCAAAACTTTTAAATCAGCAGAACCGTCTTCACGGAAATATTCCAGTTTGCTGACGCTTGCTTCAGGATTGTTTGGGTACATAACTACAGACACCTCGCGTAAACCGCCTTTGGTAATTTGGAAATATGCTTCATCAGATTGGTCAGGCTCGCCATCGGCGTTGACCATTTGGTAATCTTCAGCGTATGCGCCAACAGAAACGCCGCCAAACATAGTGGGGCTTTCTTGCATGATTTTGTAAAGGTCTGAACCCATGCTTGTGTTGGTATAAAGACGGCCTTGCGCTGTCATACCTTCTTTGGTGAATTCAAACGATGTCCATTCGCCAACAGGAATTGCGTCAGCATCATGGTTTACAAACATTGGAAGTGGACGACCTTCTTTGGCAAAAGCTGTTGCCCATTCCATAAACCCAGACGGTTGATAGTTAAATCTTCTACCGTCAGCGCCTTCTCTTGCGCCCCAAGTTGTTACCGTAGCCTCAATTTTTCCGCTTGTAATGCCCTGCGCCTCGACCTTGAGTTGAGCTTCGCATACCATCGTTAAGTTTTGTGTCATGGATTACCTCATCGACTTTTGTTCGGTCAATGTCATTTATTATCTTAGGTCGCCCACGAACAGGCGAATTATTTTTTAATGTGTAGCCTTGCAACAATGCTACCATCTTTTGAAAATCATTGGGCATTTTTTATTTGCCAATGTTCATTTTCTTTGTTTGGTTGCCGCCGCCGCCACCGGTGTCTTGTGGACTTGACCCCGCTATTGGTTCACTTTTCTTATTATCCATCAATTCGTCAGCCCCGTCTTTATTTGGCATACCTAAATATTCACGGGCTTCATTTGGAGTCATGATACCGGCGTTGACCCCTGCTACGGCAAAATTCATTTGACTTA
>Ga0181344_1000993_pt1 | contig 10743 bp, 12 predicted proteins | sample Su13VDMLBDD_FD_130098 | JGI IMG/M metagenome (GOLD analysis project Ga0181344, IMG submission 130098) | Freshwater viral communities from Lake Michigan, USA - Su13.VD.MLB.D.D | ecosystem: Environmental > Aquatic > Freshwater > Lake | place: USA: Michigan | collected 2013-07-15
AAAAAATGAAAATAACAAAAGATTCTTTAGATTTAGTATTAGAAATTACTAAAAAAATTAATAACCAAACTTTTCATCACCATTATCATATATTATATGATATTGCAAATACATTTGATGATGCAATTAACTATGTGGAAATTGGTTGTTATGCTGGCGGTTCGGCATGTCTAATGTTACAAAGACCAAAAACAAATGTAGTATCAATAGATTTAGGTAGACCAATAAATCCTAAAATTGTTTATGAAAACGTTAAAAATTTAAATGTACATTCAAATTCTTATAATTATTTAGAGGGTAGTTCACAGTCAGAAAATATGGTAAATAGATTAAAAGAAATAGTACAAAATATAAATATACTTTTTATTGATGGAGACCATTCATATAACGGGGTTATAAATGATTTTAATTTATATGAAAAAATGGTTGTAAGTGGTGGTTATATTGTTTTTGACGACTATTATGATAATACATCAAGTCCAGAGGTTAGAAAAGCCGTTGATGATTTAGTAAAAACTATTAATGGGTATGAGATAATTGGTACTTTAGTAAATGAATTTAATGCGAGGGGATTTTTAGAAGATTTTAAATTAAATAATTGTTTTATTATAAAAAAATTATGAAGATTGGTATTATAATTTGCACCTACCAAAGAGAAGATGGAAAAACACCGTTTTATTTATCAAGAACATTAAATTCCGTGTTGAACCAAACTTACAAAATTTTCAAAGTATTTTTAATTGGGGATAGGTATGAAGATAATGATGAGTTTCAAAGTTTTTCCAGCGGGTTTACAGATCAAAATTTGTACATAGAAAACTTACCAAAAGCCAGAGAAAGAGATGTTTATGGTGAAAATAAATTGGCGTTATGGTCATATGCAGGTACTTTTGCAACAAACTATGCTATTACAAGATGTTTGGAGGAAAATATTTCTTACATATGTTTTTTGAATCACGATGATGAATGGTACGAAGATCACTTACAAGAAATAATTGATTGCATTCAAATAAAAAAAACAAACTTTATTTGCACTTTATCTACTTTTAAGAGACCCAATAATTTTCTACCTATAATCGAAACTGAAGAAAAATACGTAGAATTTAAACCTTTTTTTGCTGGATTAATACATTCGTCTGTATGTATGAATTTTTCAGAAATACCATTATTACATAGAGACATTTATAGTGAAACTGGACAAGTAGGATTACCTGGAGATGCCGAGTTATGGGAAAGAGTTTCAAATTTTATGGATTCTAATAATATGAAAGGTTATGCAATTAATAAACTAACCTGTAGACATGATGAAGAAGGTTATGTTAAGGAAGAACTAAAAAATTTATAAATTCTTGAATGTTTGTTTTAGTTATGAACAAATAAAACTTTATCTATTTTGTAAATTGATTTTGTGTTATTTAAAATTTCTTCAAAATAAAACCAATCAGCCGCAAAATGAGTTGATTTAAAACCCGTTTTTTTTGCTAATTTTGAGTTTATTGCAACACACCCAATATCAATCCAACCCCTATTTAATTTTGTATTCATAAAACCGTAATCTTTAGAATTGAAATTATTTTTTGTGTTATGAGAATGTACACAATCAAAATAAATAAAATCTTCAGTTCGTTTACTTACTTCATCAATCATGTTGGGGGTGTAATAATTATCGCCATTTGTAATTATCACGTACTCTGATGTCACATAATTAGTTAAGGCCCAATCCCTCAAGATATGACCATAATTTTGTGTTCTTTTTGGATATTCTAAAAATATTATTTTTTGTTCTTCCAAGTAACCATTCATTTGTAAATCTTTTTTTAAATTTTCATTCGGACCATCATGAACAATAAATAATCTCCAATCTTTATTATTTTGTGATTTTATAGAGTTTATAAAACATTTGAGTTGTTCATTTTGACCATATGTGACAGAGATAATATCGATCATATTTATTTATTATTTTTTTAATTTATTCTATTAGTAAAAAAAAATTGTTTTGTAAAAATATATATATAAAAAAGAAAAAGTAATTTTTAATGTCTGATAAAAAAATTGTAAATTCAAATAGTTGTGAGTTTGGATATGAATTAATTTCTGTATTACCATATGCGTATCATTTACACCAGAAAGGGTTATTAAAAAAAACTATTTCGGGATTTGATACCAAATGTTTTTATTTTTTTAGTCCTGAACACGAAGAAAAAAAAATAGAAAGAACATGGAGTAGTGTTGTAAAAATGCAAAACGAAAAATTTCCAAACATGAAAATTCATAGAAGGGAATTAGATTGGGATTTATTTTCTCCTCCACCAATGAAAGAGTTTTACGAGGATAAAAAAATAATTTTTGAAAAAGAAACAATTGTAATTTTTAATAGGTACAATAAAGAATGGGGGAAAGCCCCGATTAATTATTTAGATTTACAAACATTGGATAAACTTTTTAGTTTGTTGTCCCATAAATATCAAATTGTTTATTTGAATCTGAATCACGACAAAAGGTATTTTGACCATCTAAAACCTTTAGATTTCAATGAGTCGCAAATTTTGAAAAAATACCCATCTATTTTGACATTTGAAAAATTAAAAATTAAATTTTCTGATTTATCCTTGAATGAGATCCAATGTAGAATATTTGCTGGGTGTGAAAAATACATTTCTTCTAATGGAGGTCAACTCATATTATCGGCATATTTTGGAGGTGAAAATATTATTTTTTCAAAAAAATGTAATGAATTAGATCCAAACGTTAATTCTTTTTATGGATGGTACCATAAATTTGGTAAAGGAGTATTCCAACATGTAAGTACATATGACGATTTGATTGATTTAGTTTATCAAAAATGGGTTTTGAATAAACCTCTAATAAATATTTTAATAAGAACCTCAAAAAGACCTCAGTTTTTCAATGATTGTATAAATTCTGTTTATAACCAAACTTACAAAAATATTAATATAATTGTGGGTGTTGATAATAAAGAATCCTATAACTATGTAAAAAAAGAAAAATGTAGAATTGTAGAATACAGTCAAAAAGATTTTTCAGTACCTGAAAAGCCAAATTTGCCCGAGTATGGAAATGTTTTCATACCAAATTCTTATATGAATAAATTGATGGATGAATGCCAATATGGTTATATAATGTATTTAGATGACGACGACATTTATTCAAATACAAAAAGTTTAAGTGAAATAGTTTCACATATAAATGGAGACAATAACTTACTTTTTTGGAAGGTAGAATTTCCTCATAGGGTCGTACCAGGACATAGTAAGTTTAGAAAACCACCTGAACTTACTGAAATTGACACTGTAGGATTTATGTTCCCAATAAAATATAGAGTTGATTGGGAACCATTTAGTAATGGTGATTTTAGAGTTGCAAAACAACTGTATCAAAAAGTACCCATAAAACGTTATATTGATAAAATTCTTACAAAAGTAATTAGAAATGTAAAAGCAGGTAGGGGACTACAAGATGATAAAATAGATAACTTGAATTATGTGACTCAGATTTTAGAAAAAAATAATAAAACTTCTGAAGAAAAAAAAAAGACCCCTTCACAAGAACTCAAAGATTCGTTAGTCCAAAAAAATATCACGCCAAAATTATCAACAATAAAAGAGGGAGTAAAAAAATTAGATGAAATACCAAAATTATCTGAAATAAAACCACCTGTTAACTTGAATGATGTTTTAGAAAAGAAAAAACCTCAAATAAAAACAGAAGATGAAAAAGTTCAGATAACTAAACAACCAAAACCTATAAATTTTAAATTATCTGAAATCAAACCTACGGAGAAAAAAGTTGAGCCGAAAATAGAGATAAAAAAAGAAGAAAAAAAACAAGTTAATACAGTAGATTATTCTTTAATTAATAAAGTTTTAGGGTCCAATAAACCTCAAAAAATAAATCAAATACCTAACAAAGAAAAAAAACCTATACCCAATCGAAACGAAATTTTTGAATTAAAAAATGATCGTGGAGTCGTTAGAGCTAATAAACAGATAAAAAAATCTTCAGATACACCAAAGTTAAATATAAAACTTCGTTGATACTCCAATAATTTTCAATTATATTTGTGTTATGTATGTAATAGTTAAACATGTCAAAACTCAAGACAAAAGAACACTTCCTGTTATTATGTTAGATACACAAGGAGAAGTGTGGGAATTTGATAATAAGGATAAAGCTCAAGAGATGGTTAATATCTTAAATACAAATACCGACTCAGGTCACAAATACGAAGTTAAGAAGGTTTAATAACATGGTCCCGTAGCTCAGCTGGATAGAGCAACTGCCTCAAAGGGGGCGTTTAGTTGGAAACGATTAAATAGAACTCATCAAACTCGGGGAAGCCTGTAAAATGGTAATCCCGAGCCAAGCTTCTGAAAAGAAGAAGGTGTAGAGACTTGACGGTGAGTACCTAAATCGAAAGATAAGGTAAAGAGAAAGTCCAGACCACAAACAACAATTAAGTTGGTAGTAAAAACTATAGTGGTATGTCTAAGCAGTAGGTCTTTGGTTCGAATCCAAACGGGATCACCATCTATAAGCCACCGTGAATTTCACGGTGGCAATTAGAACAAACTAACATACACTTATCCAATTCATTCTTGATAATATCATCAAATTTATATTGTCTTATATGGGCAATAGTAAAGTCTTTTTCGTTAGGATTTTTATGGTGAAAGTCTAACGCCCCAATATATTTATTATATCCACATATCTCACAAGAACCTCCTTTATAATCAACCATATCTTGTTTTAGTTTTCTAGTCCTCTCAACAACCTGATCTGTCGTACATTTTTTACAATAAACAGATCCACCAACCTTACCTCTACGGTTATAGAACTGATCAATACTACAATTATTCTTACATTTAGGACAAACTCTACTTGTACCGTATTCCTTTTTACCTTGACTCGAAAAATTTTTAGTCTCAAATAGAATATTGTGTTTTTTAGCCCAATATCTGATAGTCGTTAAAGATTTACCAGTATCTTTACTGATTTGATTCAATGATTTACCATCATTTATCATAATTTCTAATTGTTCTTTTTTCATAGTTAAATGGATTTATATAAATAAATATCCAACTAAACTATAAAAGTTGAAAATGAATAAAAAAAAATTTATATTTGTATTATGGAAGATATACACCAACAACTACACGACGAGTTTATCAACTCAGAAGAATATGAAAAATTTTTATATGAATTAAATCAGTATGGCTTAATTTAAAAAATTTTTGTATCTTTGTATTATGAAGAACAAATTACCATACGAAGCCACATCAAAAGCAATCCAAGGATATTCAGAATCTGCGATTGCAAAATCAGAAAATAATGACTGTGTTGTTAGAGCATTTGCATCAGCTTTTGACATCCCATATGACAACGCACATAAGTACGTTGCCGAACAATTTGGTAGAAAACCAAAAAAAGGAACTTATGGAACTGTAAGTAAGCTCGTAAGAATGGCTGACAATAGAACGACTGTAAACTACAAAAAAGTTTATCCTGTTGGTGTTAGAAAAAGTTCTACATTGATTAATTCTTTGTCTTATAATGTTACAATCAAAGGAGAAACTAAATTAAGACAAATGACAGTTGGAACTTTCATCAAACAAAACCCGAAAGGAACGTTTTTTATCCTTGTTAGACAACACGCATTTACAATCAAAGATGGTGTTGTAATTGGGAACTACGAAGATTCGGTTAAGACCAAAAAAATTATGAGATGTGCTTTTGAAATAAAATAAAAAAATGAAAACTTACTTCATACTATTACTCCAAACAATTTTTACTTTCTGTGTTTTTTCTCAAAACATAGATTATTCCAATTTTGACTATAAAACTTTTGAAACAAAAGTTGTAGATAAAATTAATATTTATCGAGAATCAATTGGTTTGAAAAAATTAAATAACTCTTTTGTTTTGAAGTCGTATACTTCTGACAAAACTTCTGCCGATAATTCAAAAAACGATAAAGGACAACATTTGACTGTAAGTAAAATAAATGATACTATGAATTTTAATCTATATCAAGAAGTTTACAAATTTTCAAATGGTAGTTGTGGATTAAAAACACCTTCGAATGTTTTTGTTAATGAAGGTTTTGGAGAAATTATTTCAATTGCCCAAGGGAAGTACGCGACTTATGATGATTTAGCTAACCAAACAATCAGTGGATGGTTAGCGTCATCAGGACATAAAAAAATTATTGAGTCGTCGTTTTTAGATCTTGGTGGATATTCAGGACTTATTAGTTGTTCTGCAAAATTTTCTAAAAGTGGTAAACTTTATACCGTAGTTAATTTTGTTTCTATATCAAATTTTTAAACGTAAGGTTTTACGTACGTTGCATACCTTTTATTGGTTGCTGTTGTATTACCTTCAGATATTCCCATCATATAAATCATTGTAGGATCTGTTTTAGATGTGTTGGTTTGTGGTGGGAATATTTTATCAATAGGATAAGTATTATTATATTGTTGTCTAGTTATCTTACTTATTTTTTTACCAGTAGCATCCCAATAAAAATTCCATCTTACAAGTGGAACAGTATAAGGGTTTTTCATAACCCCCGCATTCCACTTAATTTCAAAACCAGCAATTCTGTTATAACTTACACTTGGATCCCTTGTTGGTTGAGTACATTGATCGTTATAAAAATCAGTTTGACCTGCACCACCTTGTGAATTTTTTCCATTACAAAAATAACTACCTGTTAAAACCATACTTGGAGTGAAATCGTCTAATGAATCTATTTTGGACGCATCTTGAATTTCATCTGCGGTTTTAAACCTCATCGAACATTGGATAAATTGTCCTGGATTTGGGTATTTAGTTGTATCTCTTTCAGAATCTTTTTTTCCACCCGTGTCTACAACAACAGCATCACTTTTGATTTTAGTTAATGAGTCATTTTTAGTGATATTATAAGGTTTCAATTTTGCCCAAAGTTGTTTACTAAACTCAGTGGCTCTTTTTAATGCTAAATCCTTATTTTTTTGATAAAGAACAGTTTCAGAAGGAGTTGCAACAGTCATATTATTATTTCTATCAAAACCCGTTGCGTTAGTACCCCATGAATTACTTGCTCCGGCCAAAACTATGATTGAAGAACATACTAACCCTTTTTGTCTCAATAATTTAGCTTCAGGATTTGCATCTAATTTGGCAATTACGTTTTTAACGAAATTATCTAAAAATTGAGATGGATCAGAACTCCCTGATTCATAAGTTGCCTTTTCTTTGTGTGAAATATCTACGGCTTCTGTTAATAAATTATTGGAGTTTAAAACACCTATTTTTTCATTGAGGTGCATTCCTAAAATTCTTAGTTTTTCTTGTTCAGAAATAATATATCTTTGCATAAAGTAAGTTTAAAATGATTTATCTGAAAATATTTCTGGTAACATTTCTGGTAACTTTGGAAAGTTTTTTTGTAAATTTCTTTTTGGCTTGATCAAAATCAAAATTACGATCAAGAAGGGTTTGAAACTTCTTAGCATTTCTTTTTAACCTTCTAACCATTTTTTCAACATTATGACCAGCACTTTGAATCATGTCAACTAATTTCTCAAAAGGTTTTGGGTCAGGATTATTCACATCAATCGAATCAAGTTCTGTGTCGATTTGGTTTGCCAATTCTTCTTCACCTTCATTGATTACTCGTTTAACTATACGAGCCAAATCATTTTCTGTTAATCTAACTATTTTTTTCATATTTTTTTTTATTTATAAATATTATGAAATAAAAAAAAAGCATTATATTTGTAGAACTAAATATTATATCATGAAACACATAAATAAAATATTGATAATTTTAATTTTACTCAACGGTAGTTTATATTCTCAAGATTATGACTTGTACTCAAGTACTTGGTCTTATTCAAATGAAACAAAGACAATTACACCAAAAAACTTTAGTAGTTTTTCATACCCGTGTAAAGAAATGTTATCTTCAATTGACACAAATAAAATTAATTCCTACTTGTTGAAATCTTTTAATGATTTTAGAAGTGATTACGGTAAACCAAAAATAATTGAAGATAATGATTTGAGTAGTCAATCTAAATCATACGCCAAAAAATTATCATCTAATTTTACACATGACCCAAATATGCCAAGTAATCAAGATGAGGTTATTGCAACTATCAATTATGTTTTAATTAGTAAATTTGATTATAAAAGTTCAGATATTAATAAACTTATCGCCGATTGTTGCTTTGATATCTTTATTTCTTCAAATGGACACATGGGTATGTTATTGAGTGATAACTATAAACTATATGGTTTTGGTGTTTATCAAAATGAAAGATCTTTCAGTGTGTGTGTTAGAGCTTATAGATAAAAAAAAAAGGACTCGATTTGAGTCCTTTTTGATTATTTTCCGTTTTCACCAAAAAATTCACATTTTGTTGATCCCGGTTTTTTGTTTGGTGGCCCGTAAGGAGGTATTCCTTTTCTTCTAAATGTCCTTAATTGAAATAAATTTTTCCATTTAATTCTTATACCTGGAATTGGAATTCTGAATGGTTTTTTACCAGGTGCAAAGAAATAAATTGGGTATTCTTCAGTTTCAATTATTTCTATATCAGGATCATCTTCTGTTGGCTCTTGATCTGGTGGGGTAACATCAGGTGTTTTGTTAAGTGTGTCGTTAAATACTATAACAATAGACCCTCTAATATATTTGTATTGATCATATTGTGTTTTATTTGCCAATGGTGTACCACACTCATTTCTATTCACTACTTTATTATTTACAGTACAAGAATTTGTGTTAGCATCACAATTAGGTGTCATTTTATAATTACCTTTTGGTATATACCCAAAACCTATTGGTGGGTTTGGTCCTGATGTACCATCTCCATTTGTTCCTTCAGGTTTATAATTAAATTGAGTAGTGGCGTCAAAACCAACACCAACAGCATTTAATTTATTTACAATTATATTTCTTGCGGTTTCTAATCTTTTATTTGCAAGTTCCAAGAATGACAAGTTTGCGGCATTTCCACCATTTCTAAATCTTGATGCTGAAGATTCCAAATAAATTGCTTTAATATAACCCTTAGGTTTTCCTTCTGGTGGGTTCAAACCTTTTAAAACTTCAGAAACTTGTCCAACTAATGTGTCAACTTGTTGTGAAAAAACAGTAGCACCAGCTTCATCCCATTGATTATCTTTGAATAAATTTGGTTCAGAGCTCATGTCAAAAGGAAAATCAAAAGTTTGGAATGGATATTCTTTAATTTCCCCCGGAATATCGTTAATCACAGGATCATTTTTAATTTCCTGTCTAAAAGTACGTTCATCAATACCAACACCAACTTTTTTCCATTGTTTTTCTTCGTAAGTTTCATTAAATCTTTCTAAAACCGCAACTGCATATGCAATTTTGTCCTCATCTTCATTTTGTTTTAGAGCCTCCCAATTATTTTTAGAGTCCTTGGACATTAAACTCACCATTTTTTTGTCATTTTGTTGTAGATATGTGGCATATTCAGAAGGATCTATACTTGGTTCTAAACTTTCCTCAGAATCAAATTCTTCAGAAGCAGACCCCTTACCCTTACCAAAGTTAATCCAACCCACTCTACCAATTTTGATATTACCTTTTTTACTTTTATACCAAGTTTTTTGAAGATTTTTTTTCTTTCTTCTTTTTTTAATTTCAATTTCAATGTCTATACCTTTGGATTTTCTTAAAAATTGTTGAAATTCTCGTTTTATGTCTGATTTTAAACCACGAATAAATTTACGTGTTGGTTTACCGATTTTTCTTGTAAACCACCTTCCAAATTTACTGTTTTTTATACACTTTCCAATACCGGCTTCTAAGTTACAATATTCAAGTAACAAAGTCGTTTCTTTAATCAAAATTGATTCAGTCATAACTTGACCTGTTTCTTGGGCCTCGGGACTACTTAAAATTTGTTGTAATTTAATTTTCTCGTATTCTTTCCATTCATCTGGAAATAATAATACTAATTCACTTAATTCGGGATCCATTGGTTCAGTGTTCTCTTCCGTTGGTTCGGACTGCTCAAACAAAAAATTATTTGAATTATCAAATAATTGAGATTCAATTAAACGTTGTTTGTGAAGAAGATCGTAATAATAATCTTTTTCATTTATCGAATAATTTGTTTCTTTAACTGAATTAGTTCTTTTTTTGTCCAATTCTTCATTAATTTTTTGAATGTGTCTTAATTTACTATAGCTTCTATTCATAAAAAGTTTTTTTATATAAATACAATTTTTCACAAAAAAAGTTTTTTTTAAACAAAAAAAATACTATCTTTGTCAAAGAATTGATTTTTTTAATATTAATAATATATTTATAACGAAATGAAAAGTACACTCAGACATATGGTCATTTGTAATCAACCGAGCACGAAGTGGTCGTTTAGCTATTCTACGCTAAAACAGTCGAGGGTATTTTCACTTATGAGTTAAAAACGTTTAACAACATAATAAAAGGAATGTAAAACCCGAGACATAAAAATCTCGGGTTTTTTGTTTTATATTGGTCTCTTAGTATAGTTGGTAATATCCCGGCTTTGTAACCCGGAGTCATCAGTTCGAACCTGATAGAGACCTCAAAAGAAAAGTTCTTTGACATATTGGTTTCATTATTGTTCCCTCGTCTAATTGGCAGGACACATGGTTTTGGTCCATGGAATTGAGGTTCGAACCCTTGGGGAACAACAATAATTGGGAGAGTAATCA
>Ga0181344_1000995_pt1 | contig 10736 bp, 7 predicted proteins | sample Su13VDMLBDD_FD_130098 | JGI IMG/M metagenome (GOLD analysis project Ga0181344, IMG submission 130098) | Freshwater viral communities from Lake Michigan, USA - Su13.VD.MLB.D.D | ecosystem: Environmental > Aquatic > Freshwater > Lake | place: USA: Michigan | collected 2013-07-15
CGCAACTGTATCTTTGAAACATCTACAGGCATTACATCAACTACAAATAATGGTCAAATCACACAGTCATACAATGTTTTTAATTGTGGGACTACTTTGACAAATGTTGCCGCAGGTACAGGTTCTTTGACTCGTGCGTTTATATCTCCTGACTACAACTTGAGCAGAATCACAGGATGGGGAAACTTCCCGTTCTGGGCTAACCATTCAAGCAGTGCATCACAGAACGCTGGAACGTCTACAGGTGCACCTGCCGCTGATATCTATGGTGTAACGTGGCTTACTCCGAGCACTCCAACAATGGGTGCGATTGAGTACTTTAATTATTCAGCCACTGGTCGTTACATCCCGACCGAGCGCAACGCTTCAACCATCACAATCGCTCCCGGCAGCACCTCCCAATCCATCGAACTCTATCTCGGTACTACAGGCCTCACTGCCTCCACCGCTGGTCTCTCAGCTCGGTACAACCGTACACGCACAGCGTCAGTATCTATCCCGCTGGTAGCCCGTACAATCGACGAAGGCGCACCTGCAAGTGCTGGAGTATGGATTAGCGGAGGATTTGCTGAAGTTGACTCTACTAATATGCCCGGTGTCTATAGACTGGACATTCCTAATGCCGCATTAGCCGCAGGAGCAGATGACGTTACAATTGTCGTAAGGGGTGCATCTGGTACTAATGGTGCTGTAATTACGGTGAAGCTCAGTAGTGGTGGCTTGACGGCAGCGCAGACGGCCTCGGCTGTCTGGGATGAGGCAGTTGCATCACACATTACAGCCGATACATTTGGTTTAGTAACCCTTGAAACTAATCAATATACTTACAATAATTCACAAGAACTTTTATACCTGCCGGGGCTAGTATGGGATGAGGCAAAGTCTACTCACAATATCGCTGGTACATTTGGTGAGCGTCTACAGCCTAATGTTCTTGCGGATGAACTACTCGCTAGAGATATAGGTAGTGGTTCAAGTGCAGGGTCTATCAACGAGCGTACAGTACGTAGTGCTTTGCGAGGCTTACGTAATAAGACAACAGTCATCAATAATGAGATGACTGTATACAAAGAAGATGATGCAAGCACTGCGTGGTCAGCAACTGTAAGTAGTAGTGATAGCAGTAAGACGATTACGGGCGTTGACCCTAGTTAGGACAAGTAAGATGAATAAAGCTGCGATGAGTGCTGCGCTGGGCTTCTTGACGATGCCGTTCAAGGGGACGAATGCGAACAGTTTGAAGGTGGGCAAATGAACCTGCAAAACTTTAGGATTGAAAAGGAACCTGCACCGTCTACTGACTGGCGTGTCTTTGGTGATATCGAGGATGACAACGGAAACATCTTGGGTACGTTTGGGCAGGATGGAACTAGCGTAAATATTTGGTGGGTTCAGCAGGATGAAGGCTTTCAGTACTCAATCGTGAATCAGTTCGCAGTCGTTATGGCACAGCAGATTGCCAGTGGAGATGCCGAGTAATGGCTACTTATTACGTAAGGACTGATGGCAACGACGCAAATACAGGGCTTGGTTCTACGACCGCTCTTGCGTGGTGTACAGTGCAAAAAGCACTGGGGGCTGCAGGTATAGGTTCAGGCGATACTGTTTACATCGCTCCGGGCGTATATCGTGAAAACATCACGATTGCTGGAACCTACTCTGCAGCTACATACATTATTGGAGACCCGACCGCAGCACAGTTTCCTGATGTAGCACAAGGTCTGGTTCGCCTTACAAACTATTTGACACTAGACACTGCGGCTGGCTCTGGCACGATTATGTCTAGCGGCAATAAAAACTATCTAAATATTAGTTATTTGTATTTTGATGGTTCGGCAACGATGTTGTCACTTGGCGCAAGTGCTGAATGCGTAATTGAAAACTGTGCATTTATAGGTTCTAGTGCAGCGTCATCTGTCGGAGTAATTGCCGGTATAAGCCCAGGTGTTACGATAAATCATACGATTCGTAAATGTATATTTATGGTTGGTTCAGCAGCCATTTCATATGGTTTTGGGTTCGGTAGTTCTAGTGACTGGTCTGTGGGTCTTACAGTGCAGGATTGTGTTGTTATAGGTGGTACGGGTATACGGACAGCACGTACTGCCGGTGCGCCGTCACTCCAAGGTGGCGGCATAAATGTATATAACTGCTACATACAATCATGCACAGTTGGTGTGTTTTTTGATACTGGAGACGCAACTTATCCACCTAGCGTGATGAATTGTATAATTGCAAACTGCACAACAGGTTTATCCGGCAGATTAGGTGCAGCTGGTGTCCAGAATTACAATCGGATTATCGGTTGTACTACAACACTTACAAATTTTAGCACTGGCGCAAACACTGTTACAGTCGGGCCTGTTATGGTTGATATTGGAATGTCTCAACTGTTCGGGTTGTCAGCAAAGCAGACTTGGTTTAGCGCATTACCGGGCAGTCTAAATATTGGCTTTGGTGACCCTACCGGAGCATTGACTACCGACCTATTCGGGGCCACTTGGTTTAATGGTGGAAGTGACCCGGATGCTGGTGCGCTTACATCAATCCAGTTGAGTAATACAAGTTACTACTATCCAACAGAGCGCAACGCAAGCACCATAACAATCGCACCCGGCTCTACATCACAAAGCATCGAACTGTACCTCGGTGCTACAGGGTTAACCTTTGCGACATCAGGCTTATCTGCTTACTATGTTCGTAATCGTGAAGCACCAACGCCAATTACACTAGTAACGCAGACAGCAACTGGTACGTGGGCTTCAGGTGGCTTTGCAGAGATTAGTTCTGCGTTCACCCCCGGTGTATATAGGCTTGATGTACCTAACGATGCATTTGCTGCAGGTTTCTCAGACGTAACAATCGTGGTTAGAGGAGCGTCAGGCACAAATGGTGCTGTGCTTACAGTTACACTAAGTAGTGGTGGTCTTACTGCTGCGCAAACTGCACAAGCTGTTCTTGATGCAACAGCATCAACACATAACAATATTGGTTCCATAGGTGCATCTATTCAAGACAAGGCTGGCTACTCACTATCTACTCCTCAGTCGTTCAGTACTACAGGTTCAGTTGGTAGTGTTACTGGAAACGTAGCAGGTAACGTAACAGGAACCGTAGGTGGTGTAGTTGGTAACGTAACCGGTAATATTGCTGGCTCAGTTGCTACTGTAGCGAGTCCTGACAACATTATCGATGGCGTGTGGGATGAACAGCGTGTTGGTCATACTGCAAGTGGTTCGTTTGGCGAGAAGCTTCAGACGAATGCTTTGGCTGATGAGATGCTTGCACGAGACCTTGGTAGTGGATTGAATGCTGGTACTGCTGAGGAGCGTACTGTACGTTCAGCGTTACGTGCTATACGTAACAAGGTGAATGTTGGTAGTTCCCAGATGGTTGTAAAGAAGGAAGATGATACGACTGACGCTTGGACTGCATCGGTTACAACGACTGCGGTATCATCCAACGTAAGTGGTATAGACCCGAACTAAGGAATAAGAGATGCCTACAACAACTGCTATGACGAACACTCTTGAGAGTGCGTTGATTAATCTTGTATTGAATGGAACTTCGTATACTGCTGGTCAGGTTACGCACATTGGCATCCTGAGTGCTGCTGGTAGTGACTCAAGTCAGACTGAAATGAGTGGTAGTTCCCGTCAGGTTATTGCTTTTGGAGCATCAACCAGTGGTAGTGCAGTTACTAATACAGGGGCTATTACATTCACTAACTCAGGTTGGGGTTCTACTTCTGTTTATGGTGTGGGTTTTTATACTGCTGCTTCATCTGGCACTTGTCTGCTATACGGTAATTTCGACAGTGTTGTCACGGTAGCGGCTGGTCAGTCCCTACAGTTCAACATTGGTGGCATTACTATATCTATGGATTAATAGATGCCTACGGAAGAAGAGGGTGGTGGACTACCTCCAGTACCAGTACCTGCTCCAATTGACTTTGGTCAAGGTGGTGGTGGTGATGCAATCATTACGATTGAGCCTCCAATCATTGTCCCTCCTTCTGACTTTAGCCTTTCTGGTCAAGCGACTGTAACTTTACCTGTCTTCGCTACGATATCTTTATCGGGACGTGCAACGACTAGCGTTACACCTGCTCAGGTAAGGACGATATCGCTCAGTACTACAACTACTGTTACGGATCTGACTAGATTCGTTCAGTCATTGAATCTGAGTGGTAATGCAACTGTAGGCACTTTGCCTGTAATTAACTTTGCGTTAGCCTTGAATGGTACAGCTTCAGTTGACAGTATCCCTATCGTTGGTGGTGTAGTCGAAGCAAGTATTGCTTTATCTGCTAGTGCGACTGTTGATCTGGAGGTTGGTTATTCAGTTTGTGAATGCCCAGATTACGTCTTTGATCCTATAGACAATTTAGCACCTGCGTCATTCCGTAGCGGTGTGTTCATACCAATATTCCGATTGGCTGCTGGTAGTGTTTACATACCTGCCACACCATCCCAGACGTGGTTGAGAAGCAACAGTACAAGTTGTCACACGTATGGTCCTGTAGGATTCCAATATACACTTGGACCATTGATGCTTCGTTATGCTACTGCTACATCAGGGACGACCCATGATGGAACATTACCTAATATATGGAAGCGAAAGGTTTGCGGATAATGGCAGATACAACTCGAAGTGCGCAAGCTGTACGTCAAACTTATACGTTTGGCGATAGACGCTTTATTGGCATAGACACCAATACCCAACCTAACAACTTACAGGACGGATTTCTACAGGTTGCAGATAACTTGTGGAATGACGGTGGCGCTTTAGTTACTCGATCAGGATTTCAAGCACAACTTGACACTGCACACGCTGGTGAAATCCATGCAATGATTTCGTATCGTAGGCCAGACAATACAGCAACCGATATTATCTACGCACTTGGGAATAGCAGTACTGCAACTTCTACTATTTATCGTTATACAAAAGATAACCCAACGCCTGTATCTCTTGGCACTATTACGGGATACGCACCTAATGTAAGAATGGTGCAACATGGCAAATATATCTATGGTGTACCTGGAGTTGGTGGAGGTAGTTTGTTTCGTTATGATGGCAGCACAATGGAGTCAATGCCACTTGTAAAGGCTCCATATAAAGATGGGTTAAACCTTATAACGCCAGCAGCTTCCGTTCTGACTAATCCTATAAAGTCAATCACAGCCGGATCAGATATCAATAACACACCATCTGCTGGTGCGTTTGGCATGGCGTTCAGTAACCCTACAACTGGTATCTATGACCTTATTACAGGCACTAGTACTACTACTGGTTATACGTTTGAATCTGACACAGATGGAAGTAATCCAAGTTCTGCTACGTGGACATCGACAGGTAGCCCAACGGTAAAGCAATATACAAACATCGACGCGGCTTTGGCTGGTGGGGAGAAGATTGCGAACTACCCAACTCAAACTGGTAACAAAGCGTTGCTTCTCGACGGTGGTTCGGATGCTGTCACTAAGTCGATTACAACCCTGCCATCCTACACGTTTGATGGCTCAACAAAAACGGCTGCACTCTATTCACTTAACTGTTTGATGTACAACAATGACACGTTGGACTCAAGGCGTAATCAAGGTGTGCTTATCACGGTAACTGGATACGCAAGTAGTACTCCAATTCCGGGTGCAGTGTTTACGCAGGTGGTTAATCCAACGGTCGCACAATCTACAACCGACTGGAAAGTAGTCAGTGCTATTATTGATTTCCGTGCATTCCAAGGAAACCTCACACGAATTGATGTAAAGTTCCAGACTGCAAACCAAGCACAATCAACAACTGCTGATAGTAAAGGTGTCTTTGTTGACAACATTGGGTTTTACGCAGTCCTGTCGGATATGTCTTACACAACCGGAGATGTGACTGATGGGCTAGGTTTAGTAAAAATCAAAGCCAAACAACAGAATACAAACTTGCAACCGAGTCACGCAGGATATCTCCGTGGAACTGCGTTGCAGGTAACCGTATCCAGTGACTTGTCATCTAAAGACACAGTTAGTATGCGTATGGATTTTCCGGAGCAATACAAAACCAATCTTCCTTACATGAGTCTGGGATTACGCAATACCGGAACAACAACGATTAACTGGACTGGTTACGGTATATACGATACTGCCAAAGGTTATATGAGTTGGAAGATATACGGTATCCCTCCAGCTCAACGAAACAATGTTCAGTATGTCTATGTGCGTATGGAATCTGAGTATGAAGGCGTTACTCACGATACGTTATTGTTCTCGATAGGTGAACTTACTACTGATGGTGGTCTTACTCCAGAGACAACATATGAGTACATCTACACTAAGTGGTACGCAAAGGACAACACGGGTAAGCCTCCATACTTCCATGAAGGTGATGTCTGGCAACAAGGTCTTGAGTCACTGCCAAGTGCTGTATCGAACAGTGCTGTAACAACAGCTGCATTCAGTAAGGTATCCGTTGTCTTAAACCCTCAAGAATCAAGCACTGGTATTCCACTCAATCAGGTTTACGACACATATAGCATTGCCTCTGTGACAACTGCTGGTGAAACAATCACTCAGTTCGTACCAGCGTCTAATCAGAAGTTCGTTATGTCGGCAACTACAGGAAACCTTGTATATGTCGATGTATCCAACGTTACTAGAACTCTAAGTATTGCTACTGCTTACACTCCAGTGACTATCCCTAGTGGGCAGGAGATTAAAACAGTAACGTCATTTGCTGGTACATTCCCGGTGTGGATACAACACACTGCGTCTTACGGTGCTAGTGCGTATGAATACAGCCACCTCTGCGTATATCGTCGTGCACAAGGCGTATTTCCAGATGGTCGCTTTAGGTTAGTTGCTGTCGTTCCGATAGGTGCTAGTTCATCGGGCAAGGGTTGGACATCGACGGTCAACACAGTTTCTACGTGGAAAGAAATTACATTCAATGACTCCGTTCCAGATGGTGACATCTTCTATGAGGCTGGTCCTTACGATCCCGGATATTTCTTCGAGCCGGGTCGCGATGTTATGCCTGTTGGGGCATCGAGTATAGCAACGCATACCAAACGGTTGTGGGTGGCTGTCAACAATACAGTCTATGCATCTTGGATGCTAAACCCTCTTGATGAGTACGGCATGTACACAACGCTTGTACCTGATTCGTCTGACCCTAATGTTTACGTAAAGGGAACGTCATTCACGGTGTCTACCAAGAATGACAACGAAAAGATTGCAGCGCTGTTGTCTTACGCTGGTGATGGGATGTTTGTAAACAACACAACATCAGCATCACTTCTTGTGTTGCGTGAACAAAGTGTATTGCCAATCCTTGGGTTTGACCCAACAAACTTTACTATCCAGTCAATGATTCGTGAGTATGGCATCGGATGTATTTGCCCTCGAGGGACAACCTCATTCTATGGTCAGATGCTTTGGCAGTCTCCACAAGGAATGGTGCAGTTCAGTGAAGGATTACCTGTTAATCGAAGTGTCGAACTTCGCCGTCTACTTTCACTAGATAAAACCAACGCAGCTCCAGATATTACACCATCGGCGTATAGAAACATTGTTTACTCTACGCATAATCAACGTTTATATATTTTTGCACCAACTGTCACAGATACGTTGAATACGGCAATATATGTATATGACCTTAAAACACAAGGCTGGACAAGATGGCGTACACCGCTCAATGGTTCAACTTATATTGGCTTTACGTCTGGTGTAAGTCTTAGCACAGGTAATGACACAGCAGATTTCTACGCTGGTGGAAGTAATGGTCAGATATACAGGCTACTTGGTCATGCTGATCGCCTAACATTAAATGGTTCGGTTCAAAACGTACCTTGGACTTTAACAACACGTCAATACGGACAAACGTATTCCGAAGGTATTGCGTACTACAATCAGAACCGCATTAATCAACTAGATGTTCATTACTGGAACGTAAAGCCGACACTAGTAGTCACGACATCAGCAGGTACAGATATTACTGCTAATAATGATTTTAGTGCTGGTGATTCCGTTGTCTTTAATACAACTATTGGTTCACTGGTTGCTGGTACGACATACTTTGTAATAGCCGCTGGATTGACACGTAACACGTTTAGAGTTGCAACAGCAGCAGGAGGTTCGGCTATAACGATTGGTACGGCTGGCACAGTTGTATTGACTTATGGTTTTGACCACACACTTAGTTGGCAAGTACAAAATGAGTTAGGTGTTGCGGTGTTTACGCCTAATGCTGCTAATCAGTCTTTCTCATTTGTATCAGGGGTTAATAAGACTGTTGCTATACGAAATGTCAATCGAGATGTGCTTGGTACTGTAAGTCAGATTAATCTATCTGGTTCAACTAAAACCCCTGCGCGGATTATGGCAACACACGTACATTCCGCTGATGCAAGAATTGCGAGAGTTTAATGGCAACAGCAATACCCGTTACACCCCCTGATAGTTCTGGTGGTAGCACAGGCTCTACTGGTATGTCAAAGGTGTTTATTGATAACACACCAATTACGCCCGGTGGCTCGGTTGAAATCTACAATTACACGTTTAGTAGACAGTTGACCATTACTGCATCTAAAACCATTGGAGATTACAATAGCATCCTTTTATGTGATGCTACTGCTGGAGCTATTACATTGACATTTCCATCTGGCAAAGCCGCAATTGGTAAGATGTTAATAGTTGCAAAAATAGATACAGGGTCACACCATGTGCATATGATTGCTATGTCTGGTGAAACAATTTATGCTCCGAGTAGTTTTAACGGGCTAACTTCACATCATGGTACGGCAACATTTATAGGTGTCGTTATTGGAACTACTGGTGGATGGATGAAGGTGGACTAATGCCTAATAATCAAGTTGCTAATGGAATGCAGGGTAGAGTTGCAGGTCCGACAGGACAGTTTGCTGGTGTACAACGTGCACTCGGCTCACCTGCTGGACGCTTAGGTACGCAAGCCCTTATGGGTATGCTCAATGGTCAAAATGCCGGACAAGCAGCACTAGGTGCTGGTATGGATTACGGTAAAAACCAATTGATGAGGTATGGGGCTAAACAATTACTAGGTGGCGCTTTAGGTAGTCAGGCTGCCGGATTTCTTGGTGGTCCATATGGAATGATTGCTTCTGCCGCATTACCATTTCTAGGCAAAGGCATGAGTAGTCTTGGGCGCTCACTAGGTATTGGAAGACGCAGTGGACCATCTGCGCAAGACCTTGCAATGGGTGAAGCCAAGGGCAACCTAATGGGTATGCGGGGGACATTCGGCACAGATATGGGTACTGGCCAAGCAATGCTTGATAAGTACAACCCGATGCTCGAAGCACAAATCGGACGTATGCAGGAACTTGCCGATAGAGGTCTTTCATCCGAGTACAACACACGACAAATGGCTGGAGCCGCGGCAAATACCGAAAATGCTCGACGAGCGGCTGAAGCACGTATGAGAGCAACCGGCGGAATGCTTGGTGGTGGACAGGCACTAGCAGGATACGGCGGTATTAATCAAGCTGCTGTCGGTGGAATGGCGCAAGGTGCATACAACGCCGCACAGACCAATATGAATAGCCAACCGGGATACATTAACCAGTTATCCGGAATGATTGGCAATCAAATCAATCGTGGCCAGAATATGTTTAACATGGGCCGTCAAGGAATGATGGGTCTTGACCAAAACCTGTACAACCTTAATGCACAGGAAAAGGCACGAGCTGATGCAATGGCACAGGCTAATCGTAACCGAGAAGCACAAATGATTAGTGGTGTTGCCAACCTTGCCGGTACAGCCGCTGGCATGGAGCAGTCACGTAAACAGCAACGTGACTACATGAATATGTTATTTGGTAATGATGGCACTAGTGGTGGTGGTGGTAACCGCGCCAGTAGTTTCAACGGAATCCCTGTAACTGCTGATGGTGAACCAGATTACGATGCCATGAGATCTCAGGGAATGATTAGTACGTTTGCTGACGCACCATACAGCTCTCCACCTATGGATACATCTATGTATGCTAATCCAGATTATATGGTTCCATTAACTGGCTCTAATGCCGGTGGATATACTTACGACCCTAACCGTGGTCAAGTTTACAATCCCGGATGGGGTATGGAAGACCCAAGTCAAAATTATCAACAATCTGATAGTGGATGGGGAATCGATTCTGCTACCGGCAGAAGAGTTTGGATGGGGTATTAAAAATGGCTCAAAACATGGGATTTGGAAGTGCTTTAACTGGTTTTGGTTCAGGTTATTTAAACGCCTTAAGAGCCGGTCGTTCAGAGCAAAACAGCCTACTCAATGCAAAACTGCGCAAAGATGCACTAGCACAAAAGAAGCAGGAGTCAGAAGCCGCAGGTCAACTTCGTGCGTTGCAAATGCAAGACATGCTTGATGCTCCAGCATTTCGCCGTAAGGATTCAGAGAACAAAGCAAACTACAATAACAACCGTTTGCTTGGAACTGCACAAGGTAAAGTCACAGACTTTTACACTAAGATGCAACCGTACTTGAAGGCTCAGACACCAGACCAACGAAAGACAACACACGACTCTATGCGTAGTAGTGTACGCAGTATGTTGGTGGCTGGTGGTATGGATCCTAAACTTGCAGCACAGCAAGCCGAAGAGATGATTAAACCATACGGTGCTCAACTACAGGATGAAGTAGTCGATATGCCTTATGCTCCAAACATGGAAAAAGAAGGCCTGCTGTCTTCTGGTGTTATTCCTGAA
>Ga0181344_1000996_pt1 | contig 10733 bp, 16 predicted proteins | sample Su13VDMLBDD_FD_130098 | JGI IMG/M metagenome (GOLD analysis project Ga0181344, IMG submission 130098) | Freshwater viral communities from Lake Michigan, USA - Su13.VD.MLB.D.D | ecosystem: Environmental > Aquatic > Freshwater > Lake | place: USA: Michigan | collected 2013-07-15
AGTTTGAGAAGTTGCTTGATCGAAAGAACAAGGCGGCTGCTGACACAAAAGAAGTCTCTGCTGAGATCGAAAGTCTCGAGCAGGAGCTTTTGGATAAGATGGCAGACGAGACTCTTCCATGCATAAAGTTGGATTCCGGGAAGACTCTGTACACCAGAGTCGACAAGTTTTATGCGATCCGGTATCCGGAGAATGCGACGGAAGAACAGAAGGCCGAGGCGAAGCAGGCATTTATCCAGGCTCTGGCGGAATGCCCTGATACGTCGGACATTGTGAAACGCGACTACAACGCAGCAACCCTGCGGTCGCGGATAAAGGAAATCGAAGACAACGGCGAACAGCTTGACCCTTCCGTTTTGAACCTGATCTCGGTGATCGAGAAGCCGAGAATCTCTTATAGATCGTGAGTTCTGAAATGAAGATTACCAAAGGACTGACTCCTCCGGAGGCGCCGAAAGTTGGTCGTCCGCGCGAGTACAACTTCCAGGAGATGGAAGTTGACGATGCCGCAGATATCAATGCGTCGTATCAGACAGTCTATGCCTGCATTCGACAGTTCAAGAAGAACGACGAATACAAAAACTGGTCGTTCCGCATTGAGAAGATTGGTAAGTCCGAAAAGAAAGTCAGGGTCTGGAGAACAGCCTGACAAAGTCTTCCAAGGAAACACGTCGTCTAAACTACAGGACTCCGAGTAGGCTCGGAATGCAGGAGAGTACCCTGCCGTGTTTCTGCGGGATAAATCTGGCTAGAAGTGTTTTCGGTAAACGCACCCAATAGAGACTTCAACGTGTTAGGCAATCTGAAGTACAAAGATGGCCGATTACCACGGAGCAGACAACTGCTTGAGAGTAGCGAACTAATGGGAGAATGAGGGTTCAATTCCCTTCTGGTCAACTCTGGCAATTCGCCAGTATCCAATGTTTCCTTTCGAAAGGTGTTCAATGTCCACAGCTCTCGCGCAGTATCAGAAGTCCGATTTTTCAGTTCTTGCCGAAGGCAGCGAATTGGCAGCAGCAATGCTGGAAAACGGCGATGGATCGGCGTTCATGGAGTCCGACTTCCCCCGAGTAAAAACTCCGTCCGGTGGAGGAATGTTCTGGACGATCAACGGCGCCAACGGGATGGAATCTACGGCAGCGATCGAAGGCGTGATCGTGTTCCGTTGCCAGAAGGGAATTCTCTGGAAGGCCGACGAAACGTCCGACGACAAGCCTGTGCTTGTCTCTGACGACATGAAGTACGCTCGGCTGAATATCCCCTGGGCGGAAGTTCCTGCGGACATGCAGGAGGTTCTCCCGAATCACGAAGTGCCGGCAGAAGTCCTGAAGGAAGCCGGAGCCCTGCGTGAGGATGCCGAAGGGAATCCCGTCCGGTACTTTTACTGGGATGGCCCGAACAAACTGCCGTACTGCGAGTTCGGAAGCTCGACGAAGGCTGGATCGAGGGGAAAGAAGGCGAAGGACTACCAGATCCTCTATGTTCTCCGGAAGGCAGAGGCTCTGCCACTGCGGATCCAGCTCGGCCCCACGTCGATCATGCCGATCCGGAAGTTCTTCCGGCAACTGAACGTCCCTCACACAATGGCGTATGTGTCGCTGGTCCTGAAGGTTGAGAAGTCGGCCTCAGGGAAGGACTACTCGGTCGTTGTTCCACAGCGAACGGGCACTCTGGATCCTGACACTGCTGCGGTCATCAAGAAGCAGTACAAGGAAGAACTGGAACGCATGCATCAGGCAGGACGATTGAACATCGTCGACTCTGCTGCAGAGTAGCTTTCAGAACGGATTCCGGCGGAGCCAAGGATGGCTCCGTTTTTTATGCGCTGACACCACCCACCAGAATCCTGCAGTCTAGGTAATCCTGATCTCCGTTGCTGATATCGAAGCCAACCGTCACGATTGACTCGTCGTCCGAGGCTTCCCCGCCTGAGATCGTCATTTGAATGGCTCGGTTTGCGATCAGCGTTAGCCCGCTGCATCCGGAGTCCGATTCAACCGTTGTGTCGACGCTGACGACTGCTATGTCCTCAACAGTCAAGGTCGCATCGGCAGGATCTGCCGTTGGATTCGAAACAGTCACGTCCGGTGGCAACCTTTTATTCAGATCGAGGTAAACGGTGATCGTCGCTCGACTGTGCTTGCACAGCACGTTGCTGGACTCGTAGCAATCCGGATATTCCGACATCACATTCTCTCCCTGAATCGCCATACCCGAGGATTGCGAGACGCCTCGAACACCCGAGTCACAGATTCTGCCTTAAACACTCGCTCGCGTCCAGACACCGTCCAGCCGACCGTCGGGACAGGAAGTTGGCCGCGTTCTAAGTAATAGCAGAATGCAGCGTGCCACCGCGAATGCTGATCACTCGTTCCGTCTGGGAATGGCACGGTAACACTAAACGGCATTCCGACCGTAACGGCCATGCTGCGTTTCGCAGCAGTCATCGTCATGCGTCCTCACCCTTCGTAAACGTCGTGCCGTCGTCGGAAGTTCCGGAAGTGCCCGCAACAGTTGACCCATCGTCGCGATACAGTTTACGTTGAGACGAAGTCTGAGTGATCTTGTTGCGAGCATACATGAACAGCCAGGTGATCTTGTCCTTCAGGCTGGACGTTGCCGCTGGTGGTGCAGAGAGTTCGGCGTAGGTGTCGACGGACAGCGCATCGACGACTTCTGCGTTCACGTCTGCAGCAGTCAGCGTGCTAAGCCCTGACTTAATCGAAGCCACCGAATGAACATGGCTACCTGCAATAATCACGAACTCATCATTAACTGCTGGAGCAGCAGTCAATGCTTCTTCCAGAACAATTGCTCCATTTGTGCTCGTGTAGGTAATGATCGGAGAGTTCTCTCCTGCCAATGATCCACTTGTGAACAACAGGACCGCATGCTCGTAAGCACCAGTTGTCGCGGAGACGTTGCTGGTGAACCCCGTCGCCGCTGGAGAGGCCGCATTCGTGACTGTGCCTTCGATGGCGAGATTCGCTTTTCGGATCGTGTTGAGGAGCTTGCCAAATGAGCCTGCTCCGTTGTGGTCAGCGTAGGATTCATCCCAGACCTGATCGGCGACTGCATTGACACTAGCGGAGTCCAGTTCCACTGCTCCGACTACCGACCCGACTGACCCCGTTACGCTTCCGACTGCTCCTGTGACGCTTGCAGCGCGGACACCATCACCGCTGATAGTGCCTGAACCTCCTCCAAGAACTTTTCCTGCGACATCGCCCCCCACGTTTCCACTAACGCTGCCAACCGCACCTGACACGCTGGCAACGCTTCCGCCCACGCTCCCGACGACCGAGCCAACCGAGCCTGTAACTGAGCCCACAGCCCCTGACACTGAACCCACGCTGCCTGAAACATTTCCCGCGACACTTGCGACCGATCCGACGACGTTTCCATTGACATTTCCCCCAAGGTTTCCGACAACTGAACCTACTGAACCCGTGACGCTTCCAACTGCTCCGGAAACCGATGCCGCTGCTTGAACGTCGGGCTTTCCGCTGGTAAATGTGCCGTTTGTGCCACCAAACTGAGTTACATCACTCTGCAAAACGTCAGTGCCAAGCACGAGCGAATCAAACACCATTGCGGGCACAACAACCAGCCCTATCGGGGGCATCTGATACGTTGATTTGTTACATGTAATCTGAGTACGTCCGAGCGTGTCAAGATTGCCTGTCGTCAGCACCAGTGTGTACTGTCCGTTTGCAATATGGGTAAGCGATGCAGCCGCCGCCAGCGCTGTGAGCGTGCCTCCGTTTTTGCTGATCGACAAATCCCCAATCACTGCAGACGCATATTCCGCGCCGGACGAATCCAAGATCGGTCCAACAATCAATGTCGCTGCTGTGCTTTGCTTAGCCCACATTATGACCCTGCTCCTACCAGCAAACGACGACGACGGTTAAACGCGGCTGCAACTGCAACTGATGATCTGCGACGTGGAGCGAACTCGTATGCTATGCCGCGACGCCTCGCCAACGTTCTGAAAATCGAATCACTGGCACTAAAACCCCATCGTACATCGTCAATGTTTCCTGCGAAATACTTGTCCAGCGTTCCATTGATGTCATACCGAACACCGATGGTCGCTGGCTGGGTGAAAGTCATCGAAGCAGATGCGATTGCAGATGCGTTTGCAGTTGTCGCTGACTGCACACCGTTTAGGTACACCTTGACAGTGCCGGACATGTCCATCCACGCAGCCACATGCTGCAAAGTCGCTGTGTATGCCACACTTGCTGTGTAATCGGTGTCAACGACCGTCGTGTTTCGAAAATTTCCGTAAATGTTCCCGTCACTCCACGCACTAAGCGTCAGCCCATCAAACTCCTGATTTCCTGCGGTGCCAGTAAATCCGATTTTGAAAATCGTTTTTTGAGTGTTGGTGTTCGCGGGACTTATCCACGCCGCTGCGTAAAATCCACGCAGCATAGGAATTGTATTTACCCTTGAAACAACAGCATAATCGTTCACCCCATCAAACCACGCTGAGTATTGCCCCCGCAAAGATAACCACGCCGCTGATGCAGTAGTGTTCGTGAACGTGCAATGATTGCCAAATCCGCTCCAGTCTCTAATTGTCAATCCAGTCGGCCCAAGGCATGGTGCCCACGCACCACCGCAGTTTTGCCAGAGTTCTGGGTGGAGTGGCCTGCCAACCAGCGGATACATGCCTCCTATGTAGGTGGCTGGCTGCATTACTGAGCTTCCATCACGCAAGGATTTAGGACGATAACCATTTCCACATCATCAGAGTGCAGGGATGCCCCTGAGTCATTTTGCACCACTAGTGATGCGTATCGGCCTTTTGGCGTAAACTTCCAGCCTTCGATCACCTGCACTGTTGCTGTGGCCTGAGCTGTCACCACAAATGCACTGACCTGATGCAACTGCAACACTGCTGCCGCTGCATTGCTCGAATATCCAGTGTAGGCGGCATCCGATCCGGATACATTACCTGCGTTCCCTGTGCCCGCCGTAGCCGAATGAGAGTACGCAAGAAACGCATTGATAGTCCGCAACGATGTGGGCGTTGCCGCTATTTCGAATGCTCCATGTGCCGCGTATTCCTGTGCCCAATTCTCGCCAAAGTCGAATTTGGCCGACTGACGAAACGCAGCGTTTGCAACCGACGCTAAAGACAACTGCACCTCGAGTTCTTGCGTTCCGTCCGTTGTTTTTCTCAGATCGTTGGCAGCAGTCGGATTGAAATCCCCTGCATGATCGGCAAAGACAATCTGCTTTGGCGTGCCGTCCATCTCGGTGTACAGGAATTTTGTTGGCACTGCTGAGTCCTCTTCTTGTGTAATCCCCAAAAGCCCATCCGCCGCAGCAATTGCAGCCGTCCAAATTGCCGCCCTGACTTCTGGCGGTTCTTCCCATTCTCTGACTCCAGATTTCGCAATCAGAGCGAGATAGATTGTGAGTCTCGTCTGTAGCAATTCGGAGTCAGTAATCATGTGGCAGTCCGTGCGTTGGCGATGTCACTTGGAGTCAATGTCACGTAACGATCAAGCAACTGGCGTGCTCGTGATGCTGGCTCAGTCGAGACCGAATCGAAGGACGCCCGTGCCGCCGTATTGCTGCCAAACAACTCATAAAATCCGCTGACGATCACGGCAGGCTTTATTGTCCCGTCCAGCGTCTGATTGTTCCACCAACTTTGCTGAGCAGGAGACAACGCAGCCCACTCAGACGGAGATACGACGATTTCGTCTGACGCGACCGAGGCACGATAAACCCGAATGTCTTCGCGTTCCTCGTTCAGCAAATTCGCGTTTGCCTCGTCGTCTTCTGGTGCCGTAGTCAGGCCAAGATTTTGAGGATCGTTCGTCAGTTCCGCCTTGATCAACAACAGTTCTGCGTTGTTCACGATTTAGCCCCTTAAAGCGTCTGCAACGTCCGACTCTGTCACGCGACCGAGTCCCAATTCCTCAGACCTGCTGCCGGTTCTTCGTGTAGCCTGATTGATCTTCGTTCTCGTCTCGCTACCGACCGGAAACAATCCCCGCAGAGCCTGCCGTACATTCTGCGACATTGGAACGTCACCTGCGGTCACAAACAGATTGAGATACTGCTTGTCCGCCGCTGGCAGGGCGGCAAACTCAGCACGATCAATGCACGACACCAGCAGTCCACTGGACAGCGATTCTGCGTCCATCGTTCGCTGCGGCTTATTGATCAGAATCGCCTGATCCTCGTGCGACTTGCCCGCGTATCCGATTGCCGCAGGGTCCGTCGTGAGTTCTGTTTTGAGTGCTACTAGGTCCATGATTTCCTCAATTCTGCATCAACAGCGGATCAACAGATTCGATCCTACTTTCGCGACTCCAAAATTCCAGGAAGAACATTCTTCTGGAAATCCAGCATCTCAGAAACTGACGGCATTCTCATCTGGAACGATTCCGCCTCCTCCGGAGAAACAGCCATTGGACCATTCCCTGAATTTTGCAAGCAGTTCTGAACAAGCCACCATGCCATCATGATCTGACCCATTGCGGCGTACTCCTGCATCTGTATCTGCAGTCCCTCTGCCTCGTGTGCCTGCCTCTGCAATACGACTGCGTCGTAGTTCGCTGCTGCTGCATCCAAAATGCTCTGTTCCACTTCGCAAACCATCACTCGCCCCTATTGAGATTTTATTTCCACCAGCGGTTGTCAGGACAACATCCGATCCACGAAAAACATCATTAGAGAATTTCTGCTTTGCAATCGCCTTGATCTGCGCGTCTTTTTCTTTGATCTCACGCATGCATTGTTCGTGAATGCTGAATCCAATGGAAGCCGAATACAGAGAAGTCACGACGATCAGCACTGCCAGCATCTGACAGTGTCTGCCCATTCGTTGAAACTGCCGAGTCAGACCATCGTGGTAGATCAGCCGGGTGCTGGCAACGCCGATTCCAACCAACAGCCCCAGAAATCCCAGTTGAATTCCCATTTAACGCTCCAATCACATTTGCGATCGCCCACCCAAGGGCGATGATAATCGCAGTCATGCCAACTGCCCAAAATAGCTTCGACGCATTTCGCCCAGAAACTGAAAATCCCATCCCTAACGGAAGCCGAAAATCAATTCTATCCACGTTGTCAGGCTTTTGCTGTTGTTCATCGCCCACCTGTAGTATCCCTTATTGCGGGAATCTTGTCGTCGGAACCCCTTAGTGGGACTCGTGTCAGTCTACAAACGGAGTCAACTTTCCGGAATGCACAGCATCGTGAAGTGCCAAAGCGACCCACAAATCCAGCCCGGAAACCTGATCGCTGGTGAAAACGTGTGTTCCGTCCGCCCCGTCTGTGAGGTGGTTCCAGACTTGAGAATCGACCTTCATGCCCGTCTGCAAAGGTGTTTTCGGAGTGTAATTGCTGCGAACCCAAGTGTTCAGATCGGCTTTTGATCTGCGAATCCGCAACGCCTTCCGCACATCTGTGTGCGAAACTGTGCCTACCCAGACTTTTGCAGGCTTCTCGTTTGGCGGGATCATTAACCAGAACGTCGGGAACCGCTCCACTGCTGGAAGCGGTCCTCCGACGATCCGGTACTCTGGATTCTTGTCGATATCGACGTACGTCACAGAAACGCCGGCTTCTTCAATCTGCTTTTTCTTCCCGGAATTCTTCCATGTCCGGCATGGTCCGCACCAGTCTGCAGTGAACATGAGTAAGTACGGAGCGGGAGTTGCCTTCGGCTTTTCCGCGTAGATGCCTGTCGCCGAAAAGATCTCCGGAGGCCCAGAAAGACAGCACAGAAAAAGAAAGACGACGTTTTGCATGACTATTCACCCTCGAGAGTGCTCGCGACAGCGTAGAACGTGTGCCGCCCAAACGTCTGAGCAAACGAATCCCACGTCAGCAGAACTCGTCCCTGATCGCCGTAAGTCACGTCCCATGAATTGCAGGTATCGTAAACTTCCTGCCCGCCGACGATTCTGATGTCGTCGCAGTGGATCGCATGGTTTCCGCCACCAGAATCCGCCGAGGCAATCCCTTGGGCATTCAGTCGCTGGAAATTGCGTCCAGCCTGAACAGCGACGATTACCGGAAACCCAGCGGCCAGAGCCGTCCGGAATCCCTGCTTCGTCTGCACAGCGTAGCATTTCAGCCCACGATGCTTCAGGGCTTCCGCCTTAGCGTTTGCAGGCTGCTGCTTAGGGTAAATCATGTTCCAAGGAACCAGAGTCTCTGGAGGGGCTCCGTGAGTGCCGATAACCTGCAATCCTCGCTCAAGAGCAGAACCGTTGTCCTGGCCTCCGTTGATCAGCGAATAGATGAAAGCGCCGGAGAGTTTCAGTTTGTCCTGGATTCCTCGCAGGAATCGGGCTTTCGACAATGCTCCAGCCCCAGCGTAACCGTTACAGCTCCCATGACTTTTTTGGTTCTGAATCCACTCTTTGCCAAAAAGCTCTCTGCGCGGAGTTCTTTTCGGATCAAGAATCACACGCTTGATGTCGGCGTCGTCCCATTTCGGATGTTCTTCCTCAAACGTATTAAACGCCGAAACGAATCCCTCCGGAGGAGCCAGAGATCCGAGTCGGCGAACTTCGCCAGTCTCATCAATGATTTCTTCGATTTCCTCAGACACCTTTCACCCCCAGTTCGGAAAGAATTCTTTTCAGCGAGTCGAAATCTTTCGGAAGCGGGATCACTCGCAGGATCTTGTCCGTCTCCTTATCGCGAATGATCATTGCCGGAAGCTCGGCAGACTTTGCATCTTCGACTGCCTGCTTGCCTCTTGTTTCGCTGGTCGCCACGTCATAAAGACGCCAGTCGTTACCTGCGTCTTTCAGAGAGTTCCAACTTGCCATCGCGTTCAGCAAAATCGCCGTATCAGGCTTTCGGTTCTGCGCATCCTCGACGATTGCGATGACCACATTCCCTGTCGGAACCGGAATAGGGTCGGGATCAGGAGTTGGCCCAGGTTCCGGCGGAGGAATCGGACCTTGTCCCATAACGACGATCTTATGCCGCTGGGATTGCTCTTTGCTGATCGCTCCTTCTGGGATGATCAGCATTTCCATCTCGCCGGACTTCACTGCATTCACGAAGTACAGGTGCTTACTCGTGAATGTTCGCGTTTCGACTTTTCCAGTCCCGTCAGCAAACTTACCTTTGACCTTCATCGGACGGGCGCCATCGTCGGAATCGACCTCGACCAGTCCCGCAGGAAAATCGAAGATCATCAGCGGCCCAGGCGATTCAATCACAAGCCACGTCTCTTCATTCAGCTTCGAGACAAATTCCGGTCCTCGTTTTGGACGAGGAGGAGGAACCGGCAGGTCTTCTTCCGGAATGTCTTTCTCGTCGATGACTGGGATCGTCGGAAAGATGATCTGTGGACCTTCACTGATCTGATCTGGGGCGGGCTTCAGAACCGTTGGTTCGTCCTGAACTGCAGCAAGAAACACCCCAAAGCACGCAGTCAGGATTACGAATAACTCTTTCATAATCCCTCCGGTGCTTCCGCGCAACAGGCTGCGACCGTCTCGTCATCTGCAGACAATGCCTGCTCAATAATCGCCCTGGCGATATCAAAGGATTCGATCTTGCTGATGTTCGTGTCGGCTTCTGCCCGAACGCGGCGAGCTGTTCGCTTCAGCAATGCCTGCGGGCTTCTGTCCGCGTAGGCTTGCAGTTTCTTTTGCGACTCTGCCGGATCCGGCGAATCGTTGCGGTTCCAGCAGGAAGCCAGCATCGGAAGAACCTGCGTGATGATGGTGAGGATCGTAAACGGATCCAGCCCGACTGCTGCTGGATCGACGCGATCAGCGGCCAGTTGAGCTTGCTTGTTCAAATTGTTCATGAGACGCCTTTCTGAAACAGAAACTACTTTGCCTTCGCCTGCTCGCTCGTGACGTTGTTGTCCCGAGCAGCAATCCCCATCAACAGAATTCCAATTGCAGCAACGATCTGATCTGCGTCGAAAACTGTTTTTGGATCTGAATCTAACAATGCATTCGCCTGATGGAAGAAAATACTCAACGCCGCGACGATACCAGCGACGGTTGTTCTCCAGCTTGCTTTTTTCACGACCAATCTCCTGAAAGTGTGGTTGCCACTGCCCGGGGGCGTCTCCATGAAAGTGCGAAGGAATCACTCCATGGCCCGGGCAGTGGACTTAATCGGGACTGATGCTTGTCACAGCGCAGGTGAACCCCAAGCTTGACGCCCACATCAGAATGCCTCCGCCGGAGGCTATCGTAAACGGAATCGCGACCCACATGCTGATACACACAGGGCATCCAATTCCGATTGTCACCCAATGCTTTTCGCCGAAGCGAACCTTCACTTTCTCCCGGATCGTCTTAAACAGATCCAGCGGACCATGCGTCAGCGCCATGGAGAAAGCAAATCCAAATGTTGCCAGCCAGCAAACAAGACAATCCATGATCATTTCCTTCGACTACGAGCAGACCCCTTAGCAAATATCGTCGACTTTGACTTCGTCGGATGCAATTCGCACCCATTTGCCGTCGCCGTCAAGATCTGGGTTTGGCAATATCGAGCCACGATATTCTGATGCCACCCCTTCCAGCAGGCCAGTTTTATCTCAGGAGCATCCACTTCTGAAGTCGAAATCGGGTTAAAATTCATCTGATGGCGACAGTAGATCCACTGCGGAGTCGTCGCAATGTTGAATCCTTCGTGCCGAACTACCGGCGAACTCGGGTTTCCGTACTGTGTGATTTCGATGAAATCGGCCTTGTTTCGCCAGGGATGCAGAGCCC
>Ga0181344_1000997_pt1 | contig 10720 bp, 8 predicted proteins | sample Su13VDMLBDD_FD_130098 | JGI IMG/M metagenome (GOLD analysis project Ga0181344, IMG submission 130098) | Freshwater viral communities from Lake Michigan, USA - Su13.VD.MLB.D.D | ecosystem: Environmental > Aquatic > Freshwater > Lake | place: USA: Michigan | collected 2013-07-15
AATAAATCTATAACAAACTTTACTTTTTTGTTTCCGATTTTTCTTTTTTAGAGTTGTACAATCTGAGTAGTTTTAGAGAATCTTTGTAATGCTTTTCTAATCTATCCAACTCCTCAAGAGGAGTGTTAGTTTCACTTGCAGAATTATATTGTTCTTCTGCTTCTTGAATAATCTTCTTTATTGTTTTTAGAAGTTTCATACTAATAAATATTCACAAACCGTGTCTTTATTATAAAGTTCGTCCATCTATATTTTAAAGTGTATAAAAATAACTTTCATGTTATTTATAGTAGATAATAGATTTCAATGGCTTGTACATCCTACGATTTAAACATAAGTGCATCAGATACCTCCCAAGCGTTTGGTAATACAAACCCATCTTGGGATGGCGTTGTTTTCGTAGAATATTATGATTGTTCCGGAAATTTAATCACAGGTACGTCATACCCATCTGGAACTTATTTTGATGTAATTTGTTCTGATACTTTTTATGGTACAATATCTTTTTACTATTTTCAAAATGATGGTCAAAACTTTGCCTCCTTAAGTAATGCGACGCCTGGAGTTGGTTCTTGTTCGGCTCCAACACCCACAGCGACAATGACACCAACACAAACAGGAACACCTACACCTACACAAACACCTACAAATGGAATAGGAATTTATATTGTAACCGGATTTACATTAAACACATTTACATCGGTACCATGTCCGGCATACATTGATGAACAAGATACTTACGATTTTACCTTATATGATGGAGGTGGTAATTTAACTACACTTGGTTTCAATGTTGAAATATTGTTATCAGGTACTTCAAGTGTGAATCCATTTGGATATAGTGCTTTAACTACAATAGTATCAGGGACAAGTTCAGCATCAACAATGGTCTATGCTGTGGAAAACACGGGTTTACCTTCTTGTCCTGGAACTGATACTATTGGTATTAATACAATTGCAGTAGAAACATCTAATGTTAGTTATAAGTTTATTTTATCTGCTGCAATACCAATACCAGGACCACCCGAAGAAAGTCCAACTCCAACACAAACATCAACTCCAACTGAAACACCGACTAATACTGCAACACCAACATCTACAGGGTGTGACGCAAACACTTGTCTATCAAGGTGTTGTCAAGTTAGTATATTGAACGAAGGAGGCTCATTGAGGTCATATTCCTATTACGATTGTTATGGGAATCCTCAAGGAGGTACTCTAAGTGGAGGTACAAATACAACAATTACCTTAGACCAATCTTTTGGGTTACTAACCTTAGATGCCGAACTAACACCCTATGATTGGGGATGTTTTGGAGTATTTCCGACAAATACACCTACCTCAACTTCCACCGAAACACCAACCCTAACACCAACTGTAACAGATACACCTACTTCAACACCTACATCCACTATAACAGAAACTCCAACAGCAACAATAACTGATACACCAACTCAAACACCCACACCTACAACAACTTTAACATCAACACCTACTGAAACTCCAACTCAGACATCTACACAAACACCTACTACAACAGAAACTTTAACTTCAACACCTACTGAAACTCCAACGCAAACACCTACCTCAACTTCAACAGAGACGCCAACACAAACGCCAACTTCAACAGAGACACCAACATCAACACAAACGCCATCAATCACTCCAACATCAACACAAACGCCATCAATCACTCCAACATCAACTGAAACTCCCACACCTACTGAAACTCCAACGCAAACACCTACATCAACTTCAACAGAGACGCCAACACAAACACCAACTTCAACAGAGACACCAACCTCAACCGAAACTCCAACACCTACTGAAACACCGACATCAACTCCTGCACCAACAAACACTCCCACACCAGGTTATATAGTTCAATTTCAAGATTGTACTAATGCAACTAATATATTCAGATTTGTAAGCGTAGGCTCAACACTTACAACAGGAACAACATATAGTATAACTAACAGTATTGATTTTGTCGGTTGTGCGGAAGTGGTTGTTTTAACAAATGCAGGGCCGATTTACAATGGTACTGGTGTTATTTTTACGGGTGTCGTTGGTTGTGGAGACCCTGTTTGTCCAAGAAGTAGTACAAGGGCTGCATTATTAGTTAAGTGTTCTGATAATACGGTTCATTATTTCAGTGTTGAAGAAGATACCGCTTTCGAGGGGGCAGCTTATCTTTACAACGGAGAATGTTATTCCTTTGTTGAGTTTTCGGGACCCGGTGGTCCAGATATCGGCTCACCCGATTACCAGGATTGTGCAACTTGCCAACCAACACCAACACCAACTCCTAGTTCAGCTACGCCGACACCAACACCTACAGTGAGTGCCACTCCTGCGGCATGTAATTCGGACATATTTTGTTTAAGTACAACATTCCCGTCACTTTCGGGTTACAATGGAAACTATTATTCTGCTTCAACTTATAATAATAAAATTTATTATTCTGGAGACGGTGTAACAACAGGATTTATTTATTGGAATACAGGAACTACAGGATATTGGTGTTTGAGTTCATCACTCGGTGGTTCATGTCTATTACAAGGTGCATCCCCTTGTTACTCTGCTTGTCCTGACTTGTCTAATAATGTATGGAGTACAGGATTATGTCCTACCCCAACACCTACACCGATTAACTGCGCACCATTTAACTTCTTAGCATATTTTGATTGTGATTGGGAACCAATTCCAACACCAACACCATCCATACCATGTGATTTAGTTGATTTCGATTTTAATGTCTTAGATTTAACGCCAACACCAACACCTACTGCTGATTGCCTTTCTAAGTCAGTTAATTTTAGTTTGAGTGGTTATACTCCATCAGGAACCCCGACACCAAGTAATACACCCACAGTCACTCTTACGAGAACTGTGGCGGCTGACGGTTCTGCAACTTATGTTATTTTGGATGAGACATTCAGTTGTTCAACTGCTAAAGTACTAATCGATTGTAGTACAGGTGAGGAATTCTACACATCAGACGCCCTTTCTCTAAGCGGAACTCCAATTGATATTGGAATTACAATGTTGGCAATTGCTAACGGAGTATACAGATGCTTGTATTATGATAGGGATGATTCAAATCTCTCATCAAACACAAATATTGATGAGGTAATTTCAATAAGTTCAAGTTGTAATACTTGTTCTAATATTCCTACACCTACACCAAGTGTAACTCAAACACAGACACCAACAACTACTCCAAGTTTATCAACTCCAACACCTACACCAACAACTACTCAAACACCTTCACCTACGGCGACAGTTGGCACAACCCCACCTGTAACTCCAACGCAAACTGCAACACCATCGGCATCCAATACACCAACACCTTCGATAACCGCATCACCATCTGCAACACCAAATTATCTTTATGTTTATGAAAGTTGTGAGATTATACAAGTTGGAGGAATATCTAAAACTCAGATAATTCAAACTGAAAAAGTTTCAGGAATAAATGTTGAAACAACTATATTCAAAGATAATTCATCAAATTGTTGGACCTATGTTGGAAGATTCGATACATCTTATATCCCACCATTCAACGTGATTCCAATTTCATGGACAGGAAATTATTTTGGAACAATAAACTCATCAATAACTTACCCAACTTGTGTTGAATGTACTTCTGTACCTGTTGGAGGATGTAATACAATTTACTTCAGTGCAACAAGATGTGACAACGGAGCAACTGTATTTGTAAGAGCTTGTGATTTGGGAGAAAGTCCTTTAATAACCCTTACTCCTTTTGTCGGTCAAACACACGGTGTAATCAATCCAAGTGGGGATGATTTTTGTGTGACACTTGATTCTCTAACAACACCTCAACCAATATCGTACATACTCGGAACAGCGGCTTACACAACATATACATGTGTAACTTGTCCACTTTATAAAATATATTACGCCAATTCTTGTGATGGATTTGAACAAAATGTGTTGGTATATGCATCGTCAACATCAACAACTTTATTACCTGGTCAAGTGGTAACTGTTGATACTAATTCAACATGTTATAGTATTGTAAGTTATGAGGGCATCGTAATCGAACAAAATGTTATACAAGGTATAACTCCACAAATTAACTCAAATTACAACGACTGTTCAGAATGTGCAGCATTCTTTAACGGGCTCGGAGGAGGTGGAATTGGAGGCGGTGGCGGAAGCATCTCTTAATTTATTATGACCACATTTGATAATTTTGTAAAAGACAAAACGAACTTTTTTTACCAGAGAGGAGTTGTTCAGACAACAACACCTTGGGATAGACCTACCTACCAAAGGATTAAAGAATATTTTCAAACTATTAAAGATTCCACGGAAATTCTAAATGAATATAAGTTTTATCTTATAGGAGGAGTGCTTTTTGATATGAATAAGACATGGGATGTAGATATTATGTTGAGGGGACCTGTCAAAAATTATGAATTACTTGAAGGATATATGAATATTCTGTATGACATCGCTTTCAATCAATTCAAGTTGTTGTTGGACATTCAATGGTTATCCGATGACCTACCAAATTATACAATTGAATATTTGAAAAATTTTGAACAAGAGTCAAATAAACTCAGATATATTAAGTTAGGATACGCCAAAAAGGTTGTTGGTGAAGAAATGTCTGAAATAGATTTAAGAACAAAAGAAGGTGTAAAAAAAGTATCTGAATATCTTATTGAAGGGTATTATGATATTTTACCGAAGAATAGATTTTTAAATAGAATCGTTTCCAACCCAAATAAAAAATTTGTTTATCAGTTTGATTTGGACACTTTCTTGAGTACTGATGAAAATTATTTCTTTCAAAATACAAATAATATTTAAACTATTTATAAGAAATGGGAGTGTTAGTAACAGTTAACGGTATTACAGGTTCATCACCTTACAACATTTATATATGTCAAAGTGGTGGAACCGGTTGTTTTTATATAACGGGAACAACTGAAACTTCATTTTCTTTCGATATTCCAACCCCTTACGACAATCAAAGTTCATATATGTTGAAAGTTGTAGATGCGGTTGGATGTGTCATAACAGGAGTTACAAGTGTATCATGAGTCAACAAGTTACCATAACATCAGTTACAGGTAATACACCAATAACCGTGTATTATTGTGATTCATCCTCAGGTAGTTGTGTCACAGTGGCAACCTTTTCTTCTCCTCCTTACACTTTTACTGTTCCAGACCCTGTTGATAACCAAGATTATTTAATTAAGGTTGAAGACGCCAACGGATGTGTATATGGGGAATTTGTTTACATAACACCCACACCCACGTCTTCTGTTACTCCTACTGTTACACCAACACCAAGTTTTACACCAACAACGACACAAACCCCAACGGTAACTCCGACTAATAGTGTAACACCAACAACAACTGTTACGAACACTCCAAGCCAGACAGCTTCTCCTACCGCAACACCAAATTTTATTTCAATTCTGAGAGGACAATCTTTCCACAGTTCCGCGGCTTTGGCTTGTACTGATATTATGACATCAACTTCACTTTATTGTTATTATCCTACGATAACACCAACTATAGGTATTATATTATACCAAACACCTGTGGGGGCAACACTATTCAATCCATTCAACGGAAATAATCAATGGGTAAAAATGAATTGGGGTGGCACATTATACGGAGTTCAAGTTGATACGGTCGGAAGTATTCTTAGTTATTCAGGTTGTTAATATTCTATACAAAATAATCTAAAATCTTATACTTATAGGTGTAGAAGTATTATTAAATGGCAGTTACACCAACACCAACTATGACGCCCTCTCCAACCCCTATTATTTGTGGGAGCGGCTTTACTACAGGGGACCACTACTATTATGATTGTTGTGGTAATTTGATTCAAGGTACTGAAGGAAAACTCGTAATAAGTTTGGATTATACCAAACCATACAACGGAGTTGAACTTTTGAATGTTGTTGCTTCAACTTCATGCCCCACCCCTACACCAACTCAAACCCCCACACTAACACCATCAAATTCACCAACACCTTCGATAACACCAACTCAAACTAACACGCCAACACCAACACTAACCGCATCACCAACTCCTTCTACTTCTCCTGTATATGCTTTGAAAAATGATTGTGATTTATTCACCTTGTTTGACATGGGTATCAGTTGTAATGTAATTAAACAACCTTCGGGTTCATCATCTTTTGATGGTATTCTAAGTTTAAAAGTTACAGGTGGAACAAGTCCTTATTCATTTTATTGGTCAAACGGACAAAGAATCAAAACCCTAACAAATGTCGGTCAAGGTAGTTATGCGGTAACAGTTGTGGATTTTTATGGTGATTACACTGCAAATACAATTTGTACTTTATTTGCTCCAAGCCAAACACCAACACCATCAGTAACTCAGACACCAACACTTACACCTTCACCTGTTTGGCCGAATTTGTGTTTGATAGTTATCTATCCAACCACAACATACGGACCATTCCAATTCTATCCTTCAGGAAACCAAAACGGCAAACCTAAGTGGGTAAGTGGAACTCTATCTTTAGGATGGTCATCAAGAAATCTAAGATGGGAAATCACCGGATGGAATCAAACTGCAGGAATACCTGTAAGTACTGATATATCAAACATTCCTTTGGCTTCTTGGTCAATTGCGGGTGGTACAGGAACACAACCTCAAATATCAATGACAACAGGCACTTGCCCAAGTTATAAGCCTTTAATAATCAACGTGACAACACAGAATACTTCTTGTTCAGGAGTTGGAAACTGTAATGGAAATATTACAATTGCAACTCAAGGAGGAATAGGTCCTTATCAATATTCAATTAACAATGGAATTACCTTCCAATCAAGTAACGTGTTCAACGGACTTTGTAGCGGGACTTATACAGTTGTTGCTAAAGATTCTTTGAATAATACCTCATCTCAAATCGTTACGGTAGGATTTGATGGTAGTCCTGTAACATATACAATTTCGGCTTACTTAGATTACGTAACACCGGTGGGACCAGATAGTCAAATTGCGAATTGGTATGTAAATGTCCAACCTCCACTTCCAATTGGTACAACAATATCATTTGACCTAAATGTTAACACAACAAGTACTATTGGAGGACCAGGAACAGGAAATACTTTTGCAGAAACTTTAGTTTACCAAGGAACAACACTTCAATCTGCAGACAATGTTGTTACAAATCTAACAAATTCTGTTAGACCTCTTTGTAGCCCATCAACTCAAGATGTTTATTATACAGGTTTGACATATAATGTCAGTGTAAGTTCAGGTCAAGGTGTATCAGGTACATCATTGTCATCACTATTTATTACTGCAGGTCAAGTAGGTGCTAACGGATGTGCAACTCAAGTAAAACAGGTAATTGAAGTATCAGTATCAAACGCAGTAATTAACGGATGTAATTGTTGTACTGTTGATGATGACTCAACCCCTCAAGGAATTAATCTTACGAAAACATTTGGGGGTGGAGTAATCCAAGAACCATTACCTGTGGGGGTACCTGGTGCACCAATTTATACACCAATAATTTTGGGACTTGGTACATCTGAGGCGGGTGCTTGTTCTAACCTTGCAGAACAACTAAATAGATTCATTAATTCCGAATTTTTCGGTCCAGGTGTGGCGGTTTACGAGGGTAGTCCAAGAAATCCTGTATTAGCAGTGGGATATACATATTGTGCGGATTCGAGTGGATTTATTTACACAATAAACGATGGTATTGTGGGAGACCCTCTTGGGATATATTGTTAAAATTATAAGAAAGATATTTATTACTAATGGCATACATAATCAAAGATACTTCAGCTTTAATTAACACACGTCTAACTGATGTGGGTAGAAGAAAAATTTCACAAGGGAGTTTCAATATTGCATATTTCCAAATAGGTGACAGCGAGTTAAGCTATAGTGCGGTAAGTTCAACCTACAATAACTCAAGAAATAATATTTTGATGCCTGCTTTCAATGCTCAAAATGATACAGGTTCACCACAATCAAATAAGCAGAATGTGAAATATCCTTATTATGTGTCGGGTAACGAGGGTAATACTTATGGAATACCTTTCATGGATAGTCAAGTTCAATCAGTATACAATGCCGCTGGTGAGAAAGGTTTTTTTGTTACAGGTGGTACACAAGGTAATTGGACTGCAGATACAAGTTCGGCATATACAATTACATCAAATTATGTAGTTGACCTCACAACAATAAATGGTACAAATCAGGTGGAAATATCTGTAAGTTCGCCAACTTGTTCGGCAACTACAGGAACTCCTTCAATCGGAGACATTATGGTTATTATATATGACCCTAATCCTGGTTGTGGAGATATATCGACTTATCCTGTTTTAACATATAGAATTGAGGATTTGACTCCATCGACAGGTACAACAGCAACAACTTTTACAGTTACACTTGACCGAGCAACTCCTGATTATAGTGGGATTGCAACGGCAGGACAAGAATCTAGAGTGTTGATTTACCCATCAGGTATGACAGTATTGTATGATTTCAAAACACCAGCACCTTTTTGGCAAACAGACACGTTGAATTTTGAATCACCATGTGATGTTTCAAACAGAGAGAATACACTTATATGGAATATGAATATTCCTTGGTCAGAAAATCCTGCAGGACTTTTCGATACCACCAATGAAGGTTATACCGGATTTGGTTCAGTCACTTATTTAGGTACAAAGGAATATCTTGGATACCAAGAGCCGTCAGGTCAAACTGATACAAGTGAAGTTTATTATTACAATTCATTTGATGAAAAGGTAGTTGTAACACCTAAAGAACAAAAGGCAATTGCAATTATTCACTATACAAATCAGGATATCGATAATGTCTATGGAGAGAAGTTTTCAACAACACCATTCGACCCACAAAACCCAACAGATTCAATCGGATTGGCTAGACACTTAAAATTAACTATCCCTACACTAATGTGGCATAAGTCAACAGGAAATACAATCGGGGAAACTTTTTGGATTGACCCTCCAGGTTATGATTTATGTAAACCATATTATATTAAGTCATCAGAAAATCTTGACATGAATGACCCAGGTATAAGATATTTCCATCTGTGGGATTTAAATCCTGATGATAACAATAATTTGAATAGAATAGGAAAAGTTTTTCCTGACCAAGAAATAATTGTGATTGATGATGAAGAAGTTATTGCTTCGATGTCATATAAGGCTAATAGAAACTGGACTTTACCTGCGCCCAAATTGTCTTTATTAACACCAAACACGTGTTTTTCAGATAATCAAAGTGCCCTTGGATTATTCTCAGCATCAACCCAAAAATTGTATGTTTCATATAGATTAGACACTAATTCAGGATTTACAAATTCATTACATTGTAATTATTATTCATCGATTCAAGCACCTTCTAATGTGACTGCGAGTACACAAAATGTTGCGGTTAGATTCGGTTCTGAATTTCCTTTTCTAAACCCGGACTTTGATACCAACTATTCAGGGTTTACTGCAGATTCGATTAAGTTGTTAATTCAGATGGTTACAGGAGACACAAAACCAAGTCCTACAAATTGGTATGAGATAGATGTTACTTCAGATTTTACAGCTACGACTGTCAATGGTTATCTAACCCAGAGTGGGCTAACCGGCACAACTATAGAAATTTCACTAAGTGATTATCAAACCGCGATTACTGGTTCTCCTTACAATCTAAATACATATATAGATTTAACACCTTTGAATTCGCCAGAAGTTCTAAATTTCGGTGATGAGTATTTCTTTTATGGTAATTTTACCACAGATATCACCGCCACCATATATGAGATGAAGTATTTGATAACTTTAGGTAGAAATCAATTCACAAATACTTCAAACCCAACTTGGCAATCAGGAACCACCGCTTATGTTTCAGAAATTGGTCTTTACGATTCCAACAAAGACCTTATAGTTATATCTAAGCTACAATCTCCTGAAAAAAGACAAGGTATTCAGCAGTATGTAGTCAAATTAGATTTCTAATTATATGGCTAAAACATTAAGAAAAGATTCTCCAAAAATTTTAGGATTGGACGTATCAACCAAAACAATTGGTTGGGCTTTATTTGATATTGAAAGTAAGAATTTACTCGAGTTGACCCATGTTTCTCCGAGACCTAAACCCACGACTGAACACAAAATAGAAGAATTACTTCTTAAAAGTGGGGTTTTTAGAAAGAAACTCGAAAATTACGTTGACTTAGGTATTAAAAGAGTTGTAATAGAAGAACCATTACTTAACTCTAATAATGTTTGGACAGTCGGTACACTTATGAGATACAACACTTTGATTTGCAAAGAAATTTATGATGTATTGGGAGTTATACCAGAATTTATTTCAACTTATAATTCAAGGAAATTTGCGTTTCCACATCTAGTTCAAAAAAACGATAAAGGTAAATTTGTATTATTTGGAGGATTTCCAAAAGACATAGATAAAAAAGTTATCATATGGGAATTAGTTGCAAAAAGGGAACCTCAGATTACTTGGCAATATACAAAAAACAATACACTCAAGAAAGAAAACTATGACCAAACCGACGCGTATTGCGCGGCTTTGGGTATAATGAAGATGGAAGAAATTTGGTAGATTGGAAGTTTTACCGTACCTTTGTGGTTATGAAAGGTTACCTACTCAAAAATAGTGATTGTATTGCAACTAAAAAAATGGTTGTTAAATA
>Ga0181344_1000999_pt1 | contig 10707 bp, 20 predicted proteins | sample Su13VDMLBDD_FD_130098 | JGI IMG/M metagenome (GOLD analysis project Ga0181344, IMG submission 130098) | Freshwater viral communities from Lake Michigan, USA - Su13.VD.MLB.D.D | ecosystem: Environmental > Aquatic > Freshwater > Lake | place: USA: Michigan | collected 2013-07-15
GGCATATTTTAAAGCGTCAATAAGCCGCTCACTTGCATGTAACCCAGACGCGCACAGTTCAAGTTTCCCCTTGTGTTTCAGTGTCACGCCATCAGCAGGAACGGGGCGCCCATCAAGTAAAGCATCACCTACAAAATGCCATGCAAGACCTTCTTTGCTCATCACTCCGGCTCCTTCGCCTTACCGGGGATGACAGGCACTTGGCGCACAGGAATACGCACTTCAACGATAGCAATGCGATGAGGCGCCGCAAAGCTGTTCTCCAGATAATTCCAGGCCTGCGAAACGCTAAGGCTTTCTGTAATTACAGCCGCTTCCAGATCGCCGTCATTGGATTCTGCAACTGCAATTTGCACTAGGCGCGTTCTTTTGTTTAAATAAGGGAATACCGCAGCAATTTTTTCTAGGTATTCTTCGTTTGTCATCGTTCTCTCCTATATAATTCCCCGATACAACCCGTGTCGCTCGGGGCAGAGCTATCTAGCATACCATTTGGCTGCTTACAAGTGAGGTCCCTCATTCATGAGGCCACTCCACGATAGAATGGAAACGCCAGCCATTTTTATACATTTGAAGTGGCGTTAAACCATTGGCAACGCCAAAGCAATACCAGATGCCTCTTCGCCCTTCCCAGCGGTCCCATTTTGCTATCATCAACATGGCGCTGTCTGCGTTCTGCAACCAGCACTCGGTATCTGGTGGCGTTCCTGCGGGCGGCCTGCAATCAAAGTTAATCCGCTTTTTAGGGAGATTTGCACTGGGCTTCATGGATATAACCCCATCCATATTGTGAGTTTGACAACAGTATACGTTACAGTCAGAGCGCCGCCCCATATGGCGGGAAACTGCCCCATCATAGGCAAGATAAAGTCAGTATTTCTTCACTCATCGGCGGGCTTCCTTGGCTTCCTCGGCTTCGGCACGACAAACACCGTATCGAGTTGCGTTTGCTGCAACCGCGCGTGCGAAAGGCCTTGGATACGAACTGTTTCCAGTTCGTTCAGCCGGTGGACGAACACGCAGATAGCCACGCGGGTTGTGCCGGCCGGCACGAATACGTCGATTTGGTGTTCTGGTTTGCGCTCAGCCATCGGCGGGCGGCTCCGCGCCGCGCCACTCAGCCTGCGCAAATTCAGCCCGCCATTCAGCCATTCGCTGCTCGTGGCGTTCCTGCATTTCTTGCATGTTGCGTTTATGCACGCGCTCCATCCAGCACACACAGATGTAAGTGGTGAGCGCCAAAATGGCAGAGCCGAAAAGGCCGTATAGCGTTTCCATTACAGCGTCACCCTCCCTGCGAGTGTGTCATCAATGGCGTCGTTGTATCCTTCTGCCCGCAGCGTCTCGTGCCCGTGCAGGTGATTGCCGATCTTGATTGGCTCCGGCACCCTGCACAGCCACACCCCCTCCGCCACCGCCACCGCGAGGGCGGCGGTGAGGGCGGCGCGGGCGGCAGCGCGCTGACCTTCCATTACGACGACTGCGAATGTGCTGCCTTCCGCCGATGCCTGAGCAAGAACATCCCAAGGCCGGAAGTCACCTGGATTTGCGTTGTGGCTTGCCCGCGCTGCCGCCTCCACCATGCGTTCAGGGAGGGTCATGTCCCCTCCTTCAGCGCGCGGATGGCGGCGGCGCATTGACGCCCGGCTTCGGCGGCGACATCTTTTTTCGTCGCGCTCAGCCACCACGAGACATCTTTCCCCCAATCGTGCGTCTCACACTTAGCCGCCGCCAGCTCCAACGCCTCGGCTTGGATGGCAGGGATGATGGCGGCGAGGACGGCGCGCATGGCGTCTGCTATGCCCCCTTTCAACCGCTCCACCTCCGCCCGCAGCTTCGGAATTTCCGTCACCATGTTGTCGATTTGCGTGCAGAGGCCCCGCAGATCAGGTAATGGCTCGCATTGCGGGTGGGTGTTTTGCAGCAAGCGAGCTAGGTAGCTGTGCGCTTGCTCCACCTCCGCCCGCAGCGCGGCGACCTCGGCGGGGGTGGCGACGGGAGAAAGTTCCGACGCTTCATGCGGCATCGCGCTTTCGCGGTAATCGAACCGCGCACCAACCAGCTTGCGATCCGCAGACAGCCACCGGCAAAGCAGATGGTTGCCAAAGTCGTCTGTCAGCCAATACCATCCGTTTTCACGCGCGCTCATGCCTGCGGCTCCTTCGCTGCGGTGAGATGAGGCCCATCAACGGGCGGTGGCTTCCAGTGTGTCGGCTCGTTGTAGAGCGGATGATACCAAGCGCCGTTCCACCACTGGCATTCGTGCCAGCCGCCAGCGGGGGACTGCTCGCAGGGCTGCCACCAAGCGATGAACCGCGTCCCATCCCTCGGTGCCGTCTCAATCGGCTGCCAGTCCTGCTCGATGACGTGGCCAGCAGCGGCGAGGGCGGTTCTGTTCTTGGCGGCCTCGTCGCGGCACCAGGCGCACGGTTCTCCGCAGCGCACGCGGCCAAACGCGCCGGAGCAGTGCCAGCCGACAAATGGGTCTACATCCCGCGCGCTCATGCCCCATCCCCCTGCGCCTTGAGGGCGGCGATGCAGAGGGCGATGGCGGGCAATTTGTGCGCCCCGTCTATGTGGTGCACCCATGTCTTGTCGTCGTCGGGCACGCGATAAACGGTCATCGACAGGTGGCTTTTGCGTAACCACTCATGCCCCTCCGGCACCAGCGTTAGCGCGGCGCTCTCGTAGGCACCATACGCAATCCAATTGAACGCTTCGGCAGCACGTTCGCGGTCAATCAATCCGGTATCCCGTGCAAACCGAATGGCATCGGCCAAAACGGTTGCCTGTTGGTCAGCCGTCGCCTTCTCCAGCGCGGCAATCAGTTCTGCGCGGGTCATTGTGCATCCTCCTTCACCAGCGGGAGGCGGGTGGTGCCGCGGCGGGTCCATACGCTGCTACGTTGAGATGCAGGGCTCCCGGGCGTGCTGAGTTCGATATAGCCGTCCTTCGCCTCCCACATTACCGCCTCTACCACCTCCCCACGCGCAGGCGCGGGATCGGCGGGGAGGGCGTTCAACGCAGAGAACGCTTCTTCCAGTTCATCTTGAGCGCGGCTCAAATAGCCTTCTGGCATCCGGCCTATTGGCGCCAACATGGCTTGGTGAAACGCTGCGGCTTTCTTCGCCACGGCCTCCAACGCTTGCAAGCGGGTCATCGCGGCGCCTCCACCGCCAGCGGGAGGGGGGTGGTGCCGAGGCGGGTCCACCGAGGTTCGGGTTCGTCGTGGTCGCTGCCTGGCACAGCAAACACGTATTCTCCGTGCTTGTTCACCCACACCGCCACCTCCACCACCTCCGCAGGCGCGGGATCGGCGGGGAGGGCGTCGAGGGCGGCGAGTGCTCTGCGCAACCCGCCTATGTCAGACAAGCCCCGGCCCCATAGCCGAGATACGCCAAGCGCCGCCTCCGCCACGGCCTCCAACGCTTGCAAGCGGTTCATTCTTTCACTCCATTCAAGCCGCAAGCGCGGCACCATATAATCCAGCGATTTTCTTCTGCGGCGCGGAGCTTGCTGCCGGTTTCGTAGTGCTGCACGCTACAAGCAGGGCAGATTACCCACCATTTTGCTTTTGAGGCGCCTGCCCCGACTCCATAGGCGCGCTTAACGACATACCAGTCATTAATGCTGCGCCCAGCCATGTCGATAACCTTGCTTGCGGTCATCTATGTTGTGGCCGTCAGTCGCGAGGGGCGATCAGGGGGCGCCAGTGGGTAGGTTCCCATCGCAATACGCCACTCCCCCATCCACCTTCTTTATCTTCTGCTAGAGGGATGAGCCAATCGCCATAATCCAGTTCATCATCATAGGATTCCCACGTAGCGGCAAAAGCGCTACCCATTTTACTTTCGCTGTGTGGAACACACCACAACAGCACATACGTCCCATCCCTCGGCGCCGTCTCGATTGGCTGCCAGCCTTGTTTCATAAGGACTGCAATTAATTCTTTTGCAGCCTCCGCCGCCGCCAGCAACTTCATACGTTCGGTCATTTTTCCCTCCCGCTATATCAATTCAAGGAATACTTGTTCACTTTGGTTTCCAAAACCAAGGCACCTATCATGCCCAAAAAACCTATTGGATCACGTTCCTCCACACCATCATTTGCCTCTTTTGTGGCAAGTCGGCAGATGATGAACGCTATAGCAGCGACAAGAGTGGGAATTTGTTCGACTTCGTTCAAAACATCTTCAAAGAATTTTCTTTCTATTTCGTTTGCTCTTACCTCATCTATTGCTTTGAGAAAGTCGTCCATGGTTGTAGTATTTTCAGACATAGCTATCTCCATAAGCCATATTTAGATGGCTATCTTGTCTTGTTTTACGTTCTTGTCAAGCGCCTTTGCGGTCCATTCTCGGTGCTTGGCGACAGCAACGAAAGGCCTGTCGTGTCAGCAACTTCACCGCCAGCGCCCGTGTATTCAACCACTTTGCCCATATGGTAGGTGTTGATGACCATTCGCCCCATATTGCGAAGGCCACGACGCTCCTTATCCCAATAATAGTGAGTTACGAGGATAAAGTTATTGTCGTTGATGTATTCAAGGAGGGCCGACAAAGACTCAGATTCATGGTCAAACACAAACTGATGGACTAGGTTGTTGTTGCCCGAGCCCATATTCATCGTCACTAGAAATCGCATTGTTTGTCCTTTGATGGTGCAGTGGGGCTTGCGCCCCACTACGTAGTCAGGTTAGCCGAAATCGTCTTCAGAAACCTTGGTTGCCGCAGGAGCCGTAAACGTAGCAGTCTGAGCCGGCGGCGCCACCAGGGTAGAGCCAGTCTGCGGCGGAGCGCCAGAGAACATCGACCCGCCCGCCGGAGCCGCAGGCGCAGCAGGTGCAGCCGCTTCCATGACCGTGTTGCCCTTAGGAGACCACACAAGCTGGGACGAACGAGGCGCCCAACCAACAATCTCAAACACAGGCATGTAATTGGTGGAGGAGCCGTTCTTGCCCGTCGTCACGACCGGCTTGGTGTCGGACAGGACGACGATGGGCAGCTTGCCAGGGTTGTCCTTCAGACCCGCCTCGTAGGCGCTGTGCAGGTCACTGATGCCCACCAGCATGCTCTTGGCGTTGCTGGAAATCTCGCGCACGTCACCGCCGCAGGCGGCGCCAAGCTGCAACACCAAGCGCACGCCCTCCTTAGCCTCAGCCACAGGCTTCGGCGGGTTAGGCTCGTCGTGCCGGCTCAGCGCATAGATAGGCGCGGCGCCAGCAGCAAAGTGCATCCAGCCCGTTTCGACATTCTCCAGGTCAACCAGCGCCTTGAACGACCGGGTGATGTCGACATTGTCAATGGAGCCATCCGCCTTCTTGTCGACGCGGAACATACGCCCCGCACGCGAGTCATACTTGACGAAGGGGAGGAACGTCTGACCGCCTTCGGGCTGGTTCATGAAACCAAAATTCAGAGCCATTTTACCATTCTCCAAAATGTGGTGATCTAGCCCACCACTTGCTCTTGCCCAAATGGGCGAAGTTCTAAATCCCCCAAATCTCAAACGCACGTTGGCGTTGAAGGGGATCGTTGTAGTAGAAACTGTCAATATCAGGCGCAATCATGGATGCAACATCCTCCTTTGTTTGCGCCTTTGACAGGAAACTCTGCATCGCCAAAGAGATTTGCACAAGAGAATTGAAGTGACCGTCAAGGTTTTCAACCGTGTAGACGGCGCTTTTCTTCGGCGTCACGTAGCAAATGCGAGCATCTTTGGTGTTCATCGCACGAGAATACAACGACACCTGACGGGCATGCGCGGATTCCACCTTGCTAGTCAGGCGAGAGCTTGTCTTCAAGTCAACGATGATGCCGTGATCTGCCCACATGAAGTCATAGTATCCAATAATGGGAACAGACAGCCCATCAACATCCACACGAACGGCACCCTGAGTCGACGTAGGACGCCCATAAGGCCGCAACTCACCTAGACCAATCTTGACCATGTCGGGAATGTAGCCTTGCTCAGCTTCCTTCTTTGGATCGGTCGAGAAAGCGCTAAGGCGGGCAAATTCCTTCCTGGCAAGGTCAACACACTCAGAAGTCTCTGCGCCATTCACAAGCCCATGGGCAATACCAGACTCAACAGCCGTCCCACGAAATGCGGCAGCACCAACCTGACCACGAAAGCCAAAAATCTTCGTCATCACAAAAGACGCGGGCGCCTTTGCAAAAAGATTTGCCGTTGATGGAGACAGGTGAGCGATACCAAATCGCTGAAACGGGTTATCCAATATATTCTCCATCAATTCCTAAAAAGACCGATCTAATATCAGATAGATATTAGACCGGCTAGTTTAGGGAGGAAACGGACCAATGCGAAAACATTGGACGTATAATGATTGCCCGACTAGGTAGGCTTGTCAACTACATTTCTGGCGATGACGTGAAGAATTTTACCGTCTGGCCTTTCAACATCAAACGGAGGTTCCGAAAAACCTGCCCTAATTAAGGGTAGGCGTGGCAGGACAATCCACTGATCGCCCAGCCAATAACCCCATTCTTTTCCGTCCTTCATCACATCTCCTAAATTACAACCTCAATGAGGCACTGCTTAGCGCGTGTGGCCGCAACGTAGCAGAGGTTGTCCTCTTGCTGAAGCTGCCACTTCTGGCGAGCATACTTGCTCGGCAGAGTGCCGTCACGATCCAGCCAGAACACGGTATCCCACTCGCGACCCTTGGACTTGTGGATGGTCGAGAGAACCAGCATGCCCGTGACATTGTCCTCAAAGATGCCCTTGATGGCAGCCACGACATGGTCGATGCCGTCCCGCTTCTGCTCGCGGCAGCGGTCGATGACCACCTGAAGCGTCTCACGCTGATCGGCAATGGTCTGGGCCACGGCAGCCGCGTTCTTCGCCTGAGCGCGGGCAATCTGCCTGTCTGCCCACTTCTCCAGCGCGCTCTCCAAGCCGGCAAGGGTCTTCACGGTCTTCCACTTCGTCGCCAGCTTGATGAGCCCCTGACCAATGTCGCGACCCTCGACGCGGCAGCCAATGCCCTGGCGGATAAGCTGGAAGGCGAGGCTAATGATCGGAGCCGTGTTGCGGCACAGGACGGCAGACCCACGCCCCAAGTCCTGACGCGCAAAGAACTCGCGCGCCTCGATGCTCAGAACCTCGCCCTCAGGCGCGGTGTCAGCCGCCGTGATGTGCGAGACCCAACGCTGGGCAAAGCTGACAACCGCCTTGGGGCAGCGGTAGGTGGTGGTCAGCGGCATGCGGACAGCGTTGAACTCGCCGGCAATCAGATCGAGGCTGTCGGCGTCGGCGCCCGTGAAGCCGTAGATGGCCTGGGCGCGGTCACCTACCGCCACCACGCGCCCAAACGGCGCCAGGAGGGCCTTCACCAGGGCGCGACGGGCGGGGTTGGTGTCCTGCGCCTCGTCAACGAACACCCACTTGTAGCGCCAGAAGCGCACCTTATGAACGAGCGGCAGGTAGACCATGTCGTCAAAGTCAATCACATCAGTGGTGAGGTTCGACGTCTTCAGTGCCGCAATGGCGACCTCGATAAGGTCTTCAATCTTCTCGTCTTCATCGTCGCCGAATAGGCCAAAGTGGTCGACAATGTCGTGCCATAGCTTGCGGTTGTCGATGGAGCCAGTCACGCCAATGGCGCGCTGCTTGGCCAGGGAGACGAGGTTGGCAATGCCGGCACCATGCGTGCGGCTGATGTGGTGCGCAGGTGCGCCCTTGAACATCTGATCCAGGACAGCAAACGTCTTGCCACCCTCAACCTGGACCTTGGGGAAGGCCTTGCGGTAGGCGCGGAAGCCGAAGCTGTGGAAGGTGCCGGCTTCGGCCGTCTTCCAGTCGACGCCACGCTTCAGCAGCTTCCCCTTAATCTCCTCCGCAATCATCTTGTTGTAGGGCAGGATGGCCACGCCGCCACCAGGGCGGTCGACTTCGTCCAGCAGGGTGGTGGGCTTGCCGGCGCCTGCAACAGCCTCCAGCACGCACGAACCAGACCCGTTAGACACCCAGTTCAGGAAGTCTGCTTGCTGCGGCGAGGGGGTGAAGGTCATGTGCTATCTCCATACGATTTATCGGGCTAATCCCGTGACACCTACATACAGCACCAACCGGACTTTGCAATATGGTATTTTCAAAAAACACAAAAAAATGCGCCTGAGGTTTCCCCCAAGCGCATTCACCCGCTAAAATGTAAAGCTGCGTGTGATTACTCAGCCGGCACGCGCCAAACGCGAACGCCAGAAATCTCGACGCCATGCTCAACTTCCACCACGGCGCGGCAGATGAACTTGCGATCCGGGTGGCGCTTGCGCGCCGGCACGGCCGAGAACACAATCTGCCCTTCCTTGCGCGCGTTCTTGCTGAGGCAAGCGTTCGGCACAAAAAAGCTCTGACCAACCTCCAGAGCTTCAAACGGGTAGCGCGCCTTGCGCCCCTTACGCACAGCAACAACCCGCTTCACGGGCACCGGAATGTGGTTGCTGATGACAAAGTCGCTCACGATTCTCTCTCCTGATTAATAGCCAGACCCTCCTGGCTGCCGCTTACATATAGATCATCGCTGGCATTTGCAAATCAGAATGCAGGGATATTCACCGGCGATACTCCAAAGAAAAATCTTCTGCGACATCAAGCAGGCGATTGCGTAAATCCCTAATGCTGAAAGTGCCTCTTGATATGACAAAACACTCATCGTGAACCTCTTGCAAGGCGAGGAGCAATCCTTTGTGTTCGCGCCAATCGGCGAGGTCTTTGTCAAAAAGCTTTTGGATAACACAATCAGCCGTGTCCCCCTCAAATTCCGGATCGTAGAGGTTATCTGGGATCAGCGCCCCGACAGCGCAACGCAGGCCGTCTGGCGCACGATACATGCAGCCGCTGATGCCGTTTATCGTATTGCGCTTGTAGGCAGGCCGCCTCTGCGTGACGAGATGGTTCACCACGATATCAAAGACCTCTTGGGCGGATGGTAGCTTGTGCATAGAAGCGCTCACCGGCGATACTCCAAAGAAAACTTTGCTGCGACCTTAAGCAATTGCGCACGCAAAGCCGTAGTGTAGAAATCGTATGCTGATGTGCCTCTTAATATGACAAAACACTCATCGTGAACCTCTTGCAAGGCGAGGAGCAATCCTTTGTGTTCGCGCCAATCGGCGAGGTCTTTGTTAAAAAGCTTTTGGATAACACAATCAGCCGTGTCCCCCTCAAATTCCGGATCGTAGAGGTTATCTGGGATCAGCACCCCGACAGCGCAGCGCAGCCCGTCGTGTGTGCGATACATGCAGCCTTGGACGCCGTCATAGGCAGGGCGCCCCTGCGTGAAGAGGTGGTTCACCACAATGTCGAAGACCTCTTGGGCGGATGGTAGCTTGTGCATGGTAGCCTCCTGATGTTGGGGTAGGTGGTGGGGGCCGAAGCCCCCGACCTATTACTTGCCGGTTGCGGCCATCGGCTTGATGCGAACGGTCTCGACCATCGAGACCTTGGTGCAGGCCGCAACCTGCTCCGCGCTCAGCATCTCCTTGGCCAGCTTGCTGTCGAGCGTCGCACGCTCGGACAGGCCAACCTCCACGACGTAGAACGCACCCTCCAGACGAGGAATGCCGGTCGCCTTGATCTCAGCCTTGAGTTCGTCCACCGCCTTCTGGGCAGCGTCCAGAGCGCCCTTGGCGGCGGCATAACGATCAGCGAGGGGGAGGTTGGACACGTTCATCGGTATCTCCATATGCATCTTTGGCGCCATCATTGGCGTGGGGAGATGCATAACGGTCGCGAGAACCATCGTCAACGGGGGTTCGCCAAATTTTGGAAAAAGATTTTACCACAAAATACCAGGCTTACCTACAAGACCAGCACAGCTTTTCCCGCAGAAAGGCCCAGATTTCCCGTTATTTATGTTATTGTGTTTTACATTAGAGAATTTTTTTGTGGAAAATTTACCACAAATAGGGCAATTAAAACTAAACATTTTTGGTTTTGGGCTTGATTTTTTAATGTTTTCTTCTCTTGTAAGTATCTGTAAATTTTCAATTCTATCATCTGTAAAGTCATTGTTTATATGATCTACAGTTTCTTTTTCCAAAAGCTCTCTTCCCAAGTGTTTTTCTAGAATGTATCTTGGATATGATTTTGTTATTCTTTTTCCGTTTTCAAAAATAATGCAAACATGCTTTCTGCCGTCTTTTCTTTTATAAGGACCATAAACTTTCATTTTTACCTCTCTTGATGGTAGCCGCTGTCAGACTCGAACTGACACTGATCTGAGCTTAAATCAGATGCCTCTACCGATTGGGCTAAGCGGCCTTACACCCAAGATATATTGATTTTAAGAGGCGCGTCAACCCTTTTTAAGGGTATGTATCCTTTTTTAAATCGCTTAAACCAGATTGACAAAACCAAAAAACAATCTCAACGTCTCGACAACGCCGACGTTTGGCGTCATCATATATGTATGGAGGCTCGCATGCCAGACTTCACTGAACAATTTTGTGGCTCTGTGTGGATGGGCCGTTCACCTGACTATCTCGCGAAGGTGCGCACTCTGGAGGAGACCCACCAGATCGCGCCCGGCACCTACCGGCAAGTCATCGCGCATCGCACCGCCTGCCACCGGGCGCTCCTGGCCCTGAACTTCGTGCGGAAGCGCTTCGCGTATGAACGGAAGCAGGCGAGCGGCGGTTGACAGGCGCCTCTGCCCCGTCGCACCTTCAAAACCCATAAAAGATGA
>Ga0181344_1001000_pt1 | contig 10700 bp, 4 predicted proteins | sample Su13VDMLBDD_FD_130098 | JGI IMG/M metagenome (GOLD analysis project Ga0181344, IMG submission 130098) | Freshwater viral communities from Lake Michigan, USA - Su13.VD.MLB.D.D | ecosystem: Environmental > Aquatic > Freshwater > Lake | place: USA: Michigan | collected 2013-07-15
AGGTTGATGATTGGTTGATTAAAGTTTGCAGTACCTGTTCCTGTGCCCGCTGCTTCTACTCTGACGGAATCTCCTACGGCATAGGTAATGCCGGTGGTACCTGCTACATCGTTCCAATCGGTAGTACCAAGTGTTACGATAGTGTAAGATAACCCAACCTGTAGATCCACAGCGTCGGTCAATACAGTGGTATCAGGTTCAATAAAGTTGACCACATAGATTTTATCTCTTACACTGGGGTCAGTATCAGCTGCAAATATCACGCGACTGCCATTGACCAACGTATAATCGTTAGTGGTGTATCCTGTGCTGCCTTCCACATTGCTGAGGGCATCAGTTTCTACAAAGTCAATGACGTTGACCGGTTGCTTGCCTTCAGTGCCCATGTTGAACAGTCTGATTCCACTGCGGAACTGCAAGATTGGACGTTTGGCTTTGTAATCATTGTCCAACACCACCGGAGTGTTGTTGTATGCACCTGTGGCGTTGAGCACATCGATGTGGAACCAGCGATTGCTACGAGTCCAAGCATTGAGATCAGGGCTGGCACGATCAATGGTGAGATAATCTATTACTCCTAACAAGGATTCTTGCTGGGTAACTATTTCTGGAGTGATAAAGTTGCTTACTGGCAACAACTCTATGGCAGTGCCTACCCCGCTGACATAATACTGAGGATTCTGGCTGGCAGTTGCAATCATAGATCCATTGGCTGATGTCAATGAAAGCGCAGGACTATATTTGGTGATGCTGATCTTGAACTGAGAATCGCTGAAGATTGACTGCACATAGTAAGTGGTGTTGGCTGCTATTCCGCCAAACACTGCGCCAGAGAACATTATTTCCTGTCCCACAATAAGATTTTGTGTGGAATCAGTGGTGATGAGGTTGATACCAGATGCTGTGTTGATACAGGTCAATGCCACGGATCCGGTTTTGTACTGTGCCGGTGATACGTTGCCTAAAAACTGTACCTTGAGTCCGTTGGTGAAAATCACTCCATTGGGACTGGTATAGTTTTTGTGACCAATGATATCATCAATATAAATCGTGCTGCTGTCAGTTTGTTCCAGCAAGCGGATGCGACCAAATATAGCAGGATCGATGCTGTCTTGATAGTACAAGGTATCTAGCTTGGCAGTGAGCACTGGCATTTCTTCCAGAAATCCTGGAGAATCCTTGTACCACTGAGTGCTGGCATATTCCGTGCCATAGCTGATCACAAACTTTTCTAGAGGATTTATGGTCTGGATGCTGGTCAGTTGCAGATATGTGTACCCAGCTAGTTCTAGATAGTTTATACGCCAGACATTGTAGTATTGATCCACAGGCACAGGTGTGGCTAGATCAAACGGCAAGCTATCATACAATCCTGTGGTGGAGGTGCCAGTGATCGCGGTCACTGTGAGATTAAGATTGTTGTTGGGTGTGTTTGCACCAAAAGCAGTTCCGGGTATGTATAGCGTGTCACCTACTGCATAACCGGTGCCTGGATTGATCACCGTGATGGAAGTGGTGGTGCTGGTGTACATGGTGCTGTTGGCACTGAATGTGAGATCAAGCACAGCACCCGATCCTAAACTAGAAACATTGGTAGGAGTTATTCCCGAATACGTGATCCTTGATCCGCTGCTGACCATGTTACCACTGACACTGAAAGTGAGCTGTGTGAGTGGGTCAAATGGTGTAGTGCGTATCCAGCCACCATCTTCACCTGGAGTACGTTCAGTGAAAACCAAAGTCCTGGTGTTGAGGTTGGTGATACCGTCGATGCCGCCATATTCTGCCACGAACTGATCCAATCGCGCACCATTGATCTGATCAAACTGGAGACCTGTGATCAGGTCCACAGCACCTATGCTGGTGAGATTGTAGTAGAAATCTTGAGCTGTTTTCTGTGGCACATTGAAGTTTACTGTGCCAAGGTCTATGCCGTTGTTGGTAACACCAAACACTGACCTAGATGTGATGTTAGGAGTAACAGGGTTAGTACCGCTGATGCCCGGATCTGTTTGTATCCAAAACTGTGGACCCGATCCTGCGGTAGCATCAACGATGCTGAACTGACCATTCATAAGACTTTGTGTACCACAAGCATAATACAGTGTGTTAGGAGCATCTTGTGGTACTGTGAATGTGACACTGCCAACTATAGAACCATTGCGGGTGACACCTGAATTGTAGGTATCGATGGTACCGGTCACAGGTGATGTTTTAATCCAGAAAGGAAAATCACCTTGCACAAACAAGTTGAACACATAGGTATTACCACGAACCAATGTGATAGTGGCATTGGGTTCATTGTTGATGTTGAAGCTGGTGACATTGGTGCGAGTCACACGGTAGTTAACAGTTTGCTTGGTGTTCTGTGCTACTTGGAAAGTGTAGTTTCCGCCGCGCACCAAATCAATAGTTGGGTTGTTGCCGTTGACGCCACCAAAGGTGTACACACCATTGGCACGATCCACCACAAAGTTGTTGCTGAGTGGTATGCCTGTGGATTGCACATCCACTGGATCTGGACCATTGGGAACCCAATAGTATTGGCTGAAGTTGATAAAACTGTCAAAGTCAACAAACGGATCAAAAGAATAATAATCGCTGGTGTAGAGGCGACCAGGTTGTGCAGTAGGTGAGCCTTGATAAGCCAGTGCATCGTTGATACCGGGATAAGTGATAGCGTCAATGATCTTGGTGTTGTCATCAGCATCTACGCTGATCACACCTGCTTCAAGTTGATAGTCTGCGCGAGTCTTTGTGGGTTCTATCACATACTTGTCATTGGGGTTGACGCCTGGTCCAACTGTGCGTCCGATAAAACCCTGTGTCTTTTTAAACTTGGGTTCTTGGATCAACTGGTCCAGGGTTGCTGCCAAAAACTGTTTGTTGGCGTCAGTTTGAAAAATCTCAGGAAGAAAATCTACACTACGGATACGGGCCATTAAATCACTCCACTACCTGGGGCAGTACGCAGGTTAGTACTGGTCAATGCATCAATCACCACGATGTTGTCAATGGTAGCGCCATTCGCAAATATCTCGCTAGGCTCTGCTCTAATCTCGTACATGTCACCAAAATATTTCTGTGTGTCCAAAGGAACCAATACCACAGAACTGATGATAGTTCCTAGATATCTATGTAGGTATGCTGCCAACTCTGAGAAGTAAAAAGTATCACCAAAGTTCCATTTGTCTATGCTGAAATAATCATTCATGGCCGCTAACACAGCACTCTTGATTTCACTGGTGCTGGCTGTGGAGTTCTGCGCACGGATCACTTTGATCGTGGCACGCAATGACGCAGCAGCCTTGGGACCAAACAAGGGTTTGAATACCACTGAGTTCAGGATGATGTTGTCACTGATCATCTTGTAGTCTTGTAACTGTTGATAGGCAGTGTTGAGCTCATCTATGGTGGGCATTTCAGGTTCTGTCACTGTGCCTGTGGTGTCTTGGATCCAGTTTTGATATGCTGTATAATAAGCCTGTGTGACCACATACAAGTCAATGATGTTGGTGGTGCCTGGATCGATCCTGTTGGTCAAGGGCGAGTTATGACGGTACTGGAAGTACAGACTCTGTCGGCCTGTGCGAGCTATCCAACCTGTGGCAGCACTTATGGTACGAGTACCAGCTGCGTTGATCGACAGATTGTAGAATGCATCTTCGCTGTAGGCGTAGAATACTTGTCCAGGACTGTATTGGAACTTGACCAGTTCAATGGTGTCATAGGTGGCATAGTCTGAGTTGACCACTCCTGGCTCTACCAACAGATAGCGTTGTAGATTATCAAAGTCCACTGTTTGCTGCAAGAACACCAGTTTGAGATTGGGGTTTACTTCAGGTGCCACGATCTCGTTGAAGAAATCTGGATTGTCTGGGATACCGTCGCTGTCACTGTCTCTGTAGCTGATTAGCACCTGGAAGTCGTCCACATAGCCGTCGCTTTCCACAGGCTGACCAATGATAGTGGTATAGATGTCGCCGGGCAAGGGAGATGAGCTATCAGGCTTGGTATTCACTGCCAACACGTTCACAAAGTCTTTGACCGTGGTTCCTGTGCGGCTATCGTATATCTTTTGGTTGCCATAGAAGAAGAATCTGGTCTGGATCACTGATCCAAAGTAGTATGCCAATCCGCGGAAGGTGATAGTGTAGTTGTTGTCCACTGCCACGAACTGCACCATCCAACTGGCATCAAGATTGGCGCCCGAAGTATTACCAGCATAGGTTTGGCTCCAGGTAGCATCGGCATCTAGGTTAGTGCTGGTGATCAAATACCAGGTGCCTGCTGTGCCAGTGATGCTGCCGTCGTTGTCGTAGCCAAGACCAAAGTTCCTGTACAGCAGGATCTGCTGCGTCATAGCTTCTTTGATACTGGGAGGTAAGTCAGTGATGAATATGGGTATTATGGTTTCAACCACAGCACCTGTGGGCACGAAGTTGTTGAGTGTAACAGGACCTTGTCCGTCGGTAAAGTTGCCTACCCCTCCGTTGCTGCCATCGCCGATCACTGCCAGTGGGCTGGCCCAGATTTCTAAGTGGTCTTCAGGACGAGTGGGCAATCCTGGTTTGAGTCTGTTGTTGGAATCAAAATAGTAAGGCTGTCCGTTGATCACAGGAGGTACAAACTTGATCAAGCTGCGAGGCACCACATACTTGAATGCTGTGCTGCTGTAATCGCCTACCATCACAGGCGCACCAAGAGCATTTTCAAAGTAGCCTGTGGTCTCATTGGCCAATGTGGTGCTCTGATGCCAAGAACTCAGCGCAGTGCCTCCAGTGTTGACATCTATCCTGGGAAAGTTAGCATAGTAGAACTGTTTGAATGTAGCTCCAGCTAGTGCAGGCTGCACACTGTTGGCGATGATGTCTGCTATCTCATTGCGGTTGGTCCAAGAGAACAGCACTGTGGGCAACACATCTTGTTCCCACATAGCACCATCGGAAGAGAAAGTGTTGGTACTGGAATACTTGCCAGTGTTGTCTACTAGATCAAGATAGCGGCTGGTACCAATACTGGCGCGGTTCAACGCCTTGCTCTTGATGATTGAGTTGTACAAGGTAAATGGGAAGAGGTTGTAATCTTCGCCGTTGACCATTCTATTCTGGGTGTAGTATCTAGCAGGCGCACGTTGTTTGATGGCGTCAATGCTTTCACGGGCCTGTGCATTGCTCACTGGCTGTGTGATACCGCAGGTGAATGTCAGTGTCTGTAGATTACCGTTGCGGTCGATGTAGCTGATAGGCAGCACCACGTTCTGCATTTCGGCAGGATTGATGATGTACTGCAAACCATTGCTGGCACGCACATAGGCACGGAATATGCCCACCGGAATCTCGCTGAACACACCATCTCCAAACACCATGGTAATCTGGTCGTTGGTCCTGCTGGTGGTAGAAAATATAGGACGCAACAAAGCAGTCTGTTCGGCAGCCGAAGCATAGATATTTTCAGTAAACGCCCACTCACGAGAGATGTTGCCCACGTTGTCTAGTTGATACAACCAACGATCGTCGTTGTTCACACCTTCGATGTTGATGTTCACTGTGCGGTTAGCGATACGCTCAGCCAAGTTAAAGTCTTGATTCTGCAAGGTACCTTGCTTGAAGAAGAAAAAGTAACCGTTGTTGGCGCTTTGGAACCCCAATCGGTCGTTGCGATACAACACGTTGAAAGGAACATTGGGGCGTGGGCTGGGTTCGTAGATGTAATCGCGGCCCACGCTGGTTGAAGTCATTGCTTCAAATGGCATGTTCACACCGTCAACGGTGGCAGTATACGGAATCACTGGCAAGTAACCAGGCACCAAGTTGATGCCGTATTCTGAAGTTTCCACACCCAAGATGTCTTGGCGGTTACCGGGTCGTCCAACTTTCTGGCTACTGACCAGGGCTGCATTGATCACGGTGTTCCACTGCTCTAACCAGTCCTGGTTAGTGGGATCTGCCCAGTTGATAGTGACGTTGCTTAGGTTCACACCGTTGTAGTCCACCACAGTTTCTGTGGTCCTGATATTGAAAACTTTGAGCAAGCCCTGTGACGCAGTATTGCGTTTGGCTGTGTAGCTCACTAAGTTGGCCAAGCGTGTGACTGAGTCACGACGCTCTGCGGTGTCAAGATAGTTTTCGCGGGTGTTTAGATCTGTGCGGAAGGCCAGTGCCTGTCCCATGAAAGCGATCACGTCCAACAGGGCGATGTATTCTGAACTTTCAGTGTAATCGTTGAATGTTTCTGGGTAGTACAAACGCAGATAATCTACAAAACTCTTGCGTAGAGTTTCAAAATCGTAGCTCTGGAAGTCAGCTTCACGATAGGTTTGATAGATCTGTTTCCAATCCTCAACCCCAAATATCGCTGTTTGTCTTGTGGTTTTTGCCATTACTGTTGGACCTTTTGTGTCTTGATCTTTTATTTATGGACACAAAAAACTGGGTAGTTATACATAGCTGGCCGAGCGACTGACTTGGTTAAAGAACACATTCAGTATTTCAGCGTTGACGCCTCCCACTGTTTGCAGCTCAAGTTCGATCAGCATGCCATTTTCTTCGGGGTAAACATTGATATTGCTGATGAAAACTCTGGGGTCTCCACCGGCCACACGTTGTACTTCATTGATGATGCCCTGTTGCACAGCATCCACCTGGTTCTCAAACAGGTAGTCCCACAGTATGGTACCATAGCCAGGACGGCCAGGCAGTTGCCCCTGGCGTATGTTGAATGCGTTCAAAAGGTCGCGTTTGATCAGTTCAAAGTCTATCAGCGTGAACTTTTTGTATTGATTTTGAGTATTGAAGCCAACAAAGGTAGTCATGACAGTATTTATGGATTAAAAACCACCGTATTATCGAGAAGTTCGTTGAAGTTTGTACAGTATTTCTCTAAGCAGATTTCTAGCGGTATCACTTTCTCTCAATAGTTCTTTGTTCTCTAGAAAGTTAGCATATTCAAGTTCTTTGAGTGCGATTCTTTCATCAATGGTGGGATTAGTTCTTGATATTGTGTTGGCTTCTTGTGTGGCGGCATTGAAAAGTTCTTGTCCACGTTGACGGATAGCAGCTCGCAATACTTGTGCCTGACCGTTGAGACGATCATATTCTTCTTGTGTGATCGCTGTGATTAGTTCACTGTTTAGCCCATGTAGTTCCGCATTCAATGCTTTGAACGCAGTCACCAGTTGACCGACGAAATCTTTCCATTGGTATATGGCAATAAACTTGCCAGCAGAACTAGATCCAGCCAATACTTCGGGCACTTTACTGTCACCTACTACTCTAGTAGCTGCTGCATCCACAGTTTGTGAATTTACCGAAGCTTCTACCGGTTGTGGTGCCACTTCTTGTTTGACCGGAGCATCCACCCTGGTCTTGGTTAGATTCACTGCAAATGCAGAATTAGCAGCTATGTCGTCAAATGATGCTTTGAGCTCTGGTGGTATCAAGCCATTGTTTTTGGCCCAATCCACTGTGGCAGTTACGCTCCTGGCAGACATGGTGCTCACCCCTGCCTGTGCTTGTGCGGTCAGTGTATCTGTGGGTATACCTTGAGTTTTGAGATCGCTGAGTCCTGCTTTCATCAAATCCTGCTGGAACTTGTCCTGTAAAGGACCATTGCCCAGCAAACTACCAATATTTTTTATGCCTTCTTTGCCGGTCCATACCGTAGGACTTTGTAATACATCAGTGAGATCATTTTCTCCAGATGCTAGCCAACTGGCAGCGGTGCCTGGTTTGACCACACCCACTTTTTCCAACTGCGTGACGTTAAATCCAAACTTGCCCACACCCAATGTGTTGCTGATGTCTTTGGCAGATTGTCCTACTAACTTGTTGGCTTGGGCCAGCGCACCTGTGACATCAGCTGACGTCATATTACCTATGCTGCCTAGAGATGGACCTTGTTTCACAAAGTCGGCCACATTGATGCCAGCTACTGGCGTACCTGTCATGCTTTTGGCTATGGTTCCAATAGACTGGCTGGCTACAGATCCTATCTGAGCAGCAGCGCCAGTGAGTGCGCCTAGCACAGCAGATGTTCCGCCTGTTGATGCTGCGGTGTTGAATGTTGATGTCAAACTAGCACTGGCTGCACTCAAACTCGGTGTCAGTCCTGAGAATGTGCTGGTGACCCCAGATAACGCAGAACCCACACTGCCAGGCAAACTCAATGCACCTGTGGCCAGGCTGGCCAATCCTGCTGTGCTGCCAGTTATGGCAGAGCTTACTTGTCCGGCCGCAGCAGCACCCAATGGACCTAACGATGCTGTAAGACTGTTCAAGTTTGTGCCTGCAGGTAATGCACCACCAAACCCTGCGGTGGCCTGAGATAGTTCAGATCGGGCTGCTTCTAAACCATCTGCGGCTTGCGTGGCTGCACTCAGCGTGTCACCCACTTTGAATCCTGTGAGGCTACCTGTTTTGACCTGGGTTTCAAATATGGCTTTGGCCTGATCAAAAGTCATCCCAGGTGGTCCTTTGATCTTGAATACTTCGCCACTGACTTCAGGAATGTTTATGTTGGGCGGTGGGCCATAGTACGCACTGGCGTTTTCAGCTGATGGCGGTGAATCTTTGGGTCTTGGATAACCTATTTCAGCTAAACCTGGCAAACCACGACGTAGTCTTTCGCCATTGGTGCGATCCCATATTAGGTAATCGTCACCTGTGTAAACTAAATCAGAATTTTTAGCACCGGATGCCAGTTGAGATTCAAAACTGGCCTGTGCCTGGGGTACACGGTTTACTAGACTACCAACGCTGGCGCCATTGAGGCTGAAACTAAACTCGCTCATTGTGACCTCTGTATCTCAACACCAGCTGGTACGGGTATAGCACCAGGTGGTGGTGGTGGTTTGCCTTGCTCCAGACTGATTTCAACATCCACACCTTTGTTATGGTATGGGTATGGTTCGTGTGTGGGCGCCCGGTTCACTATGCTCTCCAAGGCACCTGCGTTGACCTGCCAACCAGCAGCAGTGCTGAAAGAAGTGTCGTCCAACACAGTTTTAGTTATGGGATTGGGCGTGGCCACTGATGGCGCAGAAGGACCATTCAAGTCAATGCCACCAGCTTCAAATGTAAGCAAGCTACCGCCTTGCCAGCTGCCAATGGCGCTTTGCATACTGAGACTGCCGTCGGATTTAACTCCCACATATCCTTTGCTGTACAGCACCATGTTTTCTTGTGCTCGTGCTGTCAGGTTTACTTCTGCCTGTAATGCGATATTTTCTTTGGCTTTGACACTGAAGTTACGTCCTGCAAACATGTTGATATCTCGATCGGCATGGAGATTTATATCTCCCCGAGTGCGTAGATTTATGCTGTTTGTAGCATACACATCCAGTGTGCCTTGTGCGCCTAGTTCAAACCAAGCTAGGCCATTGGCGTGAGTGATATAGAAAAAATCACCGGAGTCACTCATGGTGATCTGGTGTCCAGCTGTGGTACGGAATCTCATGAGTCGAGTAGTACCGGCAGCATCACCGTCATCCATGACCAAGCTATGCCCACCGGTGCGTCCTACCACTTTAAGGTCTTGTGGCTTTAGCGTGCCATCATTGATCTTGGCACTGATTTCTCCAAACTTCATGCCACCTTGATACACCGCTGGTCCTGGAGTGCTGATTCCAAATACCGCGCTGGGAGATTCACGTTGGCTAGAACTAGATATAGGACCGCGCTCGGGATCCTTGATCAGTCCTTGATTGAACATGGTGGCTGTGACCACACTCTGCACAGGTTTGGGCATGTCAAAAAATCTAGATGATTCTTCCAAAGCCAGATTGTTGGTGTTGATCTCCACCACTGGCACTTGCGATGCCCCTTGTAAGTATGCTTTTTGATTTTCGTTTTCAGGCACAAACTTGGTACTGGCACCAATGGCCGGAACCATGTGTCCAATCGCTTGATCAGGTGCAGTGCCGATGTAGAAACCTTGGCTACGGTCGCCATTCACAAACACACACAGCACCGTAATACCCACATCAGGTGGGGTGAACCACATGCCGTAGCTGTTGCTGTTGCCGTCGATATAGGTTCCAAAACCTTCTTTGGCAGGATTATAAGGAGTGCTGCCAAAGAACTGGGGCATGTAACTCACTGTGGTCCATTTCTGCGGATCGTTTTCATCACCGTTGCCGAATGCTTCTATGTAGACCTGTATACGTCCGGATCTAATGCTGTCGGTTGTATTCTTGACAAGGCCGTAGAATGGTCCAAACTCCGCAGGTACTCCGCCACGGTCAAGTTTATAGTTTCCTGGACGTCCTCTACTGCGTGTTACTTCCGTTGCCATCGTTTATCCTTTAGTAATCTTGTGCTATGTTTTGCGGTGTGGTTGGTTCTGTTTGCAACCCATCTGCTGTAACTCTGGTACTAGCTGCACCTGGTGCATACTTGGCTAAATCTGCATTGAACTGTGCCTGTAAGTTAGTACCTGCTACCAACCCACCCAGTGAACCTAGCACACCACTTGCAAATGCAGGCACCGGTAATGGTGCAGCAGCCACTGTGGCCCCACCTACGCCATCTGTGGGAGGCTGCGGTGGATTGGCTGGAGCCACCGTGTCTTTGGGTCCTGGTGGTGCTGCATTGATCACGTTGGGTGTGCCACTGCCGGCACCCACGTTCACTGGTTCTACAGGTACAGCAGAAGTTTGTCCTCTAGCGCCATCGGCTGCTGCGGATGCGGTGATCGCACTG
>Ga0181344_1001001_pt1 | contig 10696 bp, 5 predicted proteins | sample Su13VDMLBDD_FD_130098 | JGI IMG/M metagenome (GOLD analysis project Ga0181344, IMG submission 130098) | Freshwater viral communities from Lake Michigan, USA - Su13.VD.MLB.D.D | ecosystem: Environmental > Aquatic > Freshwater > Lake | place: USA: Michigan | collected 2013-07-15
GAAAAGAAAGATGGGCAGCACCAGCAAGAGACTTCCTACCAGAAGGTGGCTTGAGTGGTATCATTGTATTGGACGACGACACACCCGTGTGTGCCGGCTTCTTTTATACCACCAACTCTAGCGCGGCATGGGTGGATTGGATCATATCGAATAAGCAATATAAAAAGAAACCCGAGAGGAAGGAAGCGCTATTGATGTTAATCGAAATATTGACAGCGACTTGCAAGAACCTTGGGTTTAAATATGTGTACGCATTAATCAAGCACCCCTCATTGATTAACGTGTATAAGTCAAGTGGATACGAAGAAGGGGATAGTTATAACAAAGAAATGATAATCAAACTTTAAAGTCATGGGAGCAATAACAGCAATAATATCAGCAGGAGCAGTAGCAGCCGGCACGGCCATGTCCTTTAGCGAAGCCTCCAAGCAACGCAAGGCAGCGACAACAGCAAGGATCGAAGCCGATAAGGCTATACAAGAGGCTCGAAGAAGGGCTGAGGAGAATACGTACAAAGCATTGTCATTGTCCAAAGATCCATACGAAAGGGCTAGAGAAGCCGCACTTGTGCAAGGCGCCCAAGCAACTGAGGCTGGCATCGAAAGCGAAAGAGGTGCAGCAGCAACAGCCGGTCGTATACAGATGGCTCAGAACGAATTGCAAAGAGACATTGCAGGCGAACAGACACAACAGATTCAAGCCTTAAATATGACGGTAGCCGAAGAAGATGCTAGATTAAAGGACTACGCTGCTAAGATCAGCATGGCCGAAGCGGAAGGCGCTCAGTTAGCAATGAGAGATGCAGAAGAGAGGAGAGCAGCAGCTATGATTCAGGGCGTTCAAGGGGTCGCTAACACGGCATCTGCGGTAGGGGAATCGATTAATTTATATCAAAAATCTAAGGGGGCCAAGGGGTTTGAAAAGTTACAACAACAAGCCACAACCGCAGGGTTAACGCCAGAACAATTTCAAAATACAATTGCCGCACAAGGGGGATCATTCGCAGGTACTGGGTACAGTAAAACTTCTGTTGACGCTAAAGGTAATCCAATTGCAAATGCAATGACTCCGATGCAGTTCCAAGACTACATGAGCAAGAACCCCGACTTGATCAAGCAATTGCTTAAGTTAAATATTTTTGCTCCGGCGCCAATCCCTACGACTGAAAGTATGGGGATGTTTACCACTGTTCCACCACAAGCAGGTGGTACACCATTCAATACCAACTTACCCGGGACTGGATATTACGAAGGATCTTCATTGAACCCATTTGATATATACGGAAGATAATGACATACTATAAATATGCCGAACGGGAGGCCAACAGTCAGATCAACTGGGCCGAGGTAAGCAAGGGTCTGTCTGATACCATAGTACAGGTAGACAAAGACAGGCAAGCAAAGAAAGACGCCATCGACGCTGCCACTAGGGAGGCAATGACTACGTTGGCTGATGCACCAAAAGGAGAGAATACCACTACATCTGCGTGGACGATCAACTATGCCAACGACATGATGAACTATAGACTATCTCTTGATAGGTTGTTGAAGTCAGGTCAGATGAAGTTGAGCGACTACCAAGTGGCTGCGCAGAATAGCGTTGACTCAACTAATTTGGTGTTTACTTTAACTAAAGAATACCAAGATCAATACAAAGTAATCATGGATAGGTCAAGAGCAGGCGAATCTTCTAGGCTTGAGCCAGAATTGGCTTCCTTGAATGAATCATTCGCCAACATATCCAACACCGTGCCTACCATTAACTCGACCAATGGTATGGTCTACCTATCTAACCCGGAAGTGGGAGAAGATGGTGTAGAGAAACTAGGCAAGAACTACGTGAGCCTACAGGCGTTGCGTAATCGAGTGAACTCTAAGATCAACGCATACAACTTGGGTGAAGGTATTAGTGCCGCTACTAGTACACTAGGAAAAAATACTATAACCGAGTTGGGCAAAACAAGTTTTAGAAGAACTGGAGTGGTGACTGAAATCAGTGATCCAACACTTAGAAAGACTTATACTGATTGGGAGGCCGCCACTATCCAGTTGATTATAGCAGACAAAAATCAATTGGCTTCAATCCTAGCGGACAACATGAACATCAATCCTAGAACAGGAAACCAATACTCAGCAACCTATAGCAAGGAAGAGTTCGATGCAGACAAGAGCGGTGATGTGATCTTAATGGAGAACCGAAATGGGTCTGGGGTGATCACGCCCAAGTTCAAAGAAGAACAGATAAAGGATGCGGAGGCTTACATCAAGAGTCAGATGACTAGTTACATCGACAAGACCGCAGAGAAAAGCGTATTCACAGAGCCTGATGTTTATAGGCCAAGTGTTGCTGAAATAGAATACTATAAGGGAGTTGCTGCTGATAAGGATAGGTCTAAAAACAATCTTAACATGGCGGCCAAATTGTATTATGGAGACAATAAAGATTCAGAGGCTGCGGCTCAATACTTCAGAGATATTATACCAGATGTAAAAGAGGTAGATAGAAATTCTGAAGGAGTTGTTTTAACTTTTAACGATGGATCGTCTAGAACAGTTAAGTTTAAAGACGCCAATCAACAAGTCATTCCTCAAGATGCTTGGTTGGCATCGGCCACTGCATTGCATGGAATTACAGATGTCAATACAGCAATAAAACAATCTGGGTACAAACCAAGTGGCGCTTTCAATCCTAACTCTTCAGCCAAGTCTTTTGTATCTAAACCGGCTGCTCCGCCTAATGCGCAACAGAAGGCTAAAAATTATTTAACAAAAACAATAACACCTGAAATGATAAATCAGGAAGAGGAAGTTGCAGTTCCGCAAATACTTTCTGCAATAAACAAACTAGGTTTTGATGCGGAAGAAAGTGACTGGGGTGGCAACTATGTTACAATCACCTCCCCATCAACAAAGGACAGGGCCGGAGCAAAGAAAGAGTTCCCTGTAAAAACCGGAGCGAACGCTGCCCAAACAGCCAAGGACATCATTGATTTCGTAACCGCCAACTTGACCAACGAACAATTGGCCAACGCAGATCTTTCAGGAGGCCTTGGAGGAAGTACATTTGGATCGAGCGCACCGGCAAGAAAAATAAACAAAAAATAAACTATGCCAAACTTAAAAGAAACATTGAAGGAGTTTGTAGCCACAGCAAATGCTGGAGGGTATGATACGGATACGGAATTGCTATCAGCATTCCCCGAGTTGAGTGGGTATGATATAAATATGTTGAAAGAATTCGTAGCAACAGCAAACGCTGGTCAATATGCTAACGAAGACGAATTGTTGTCAGCATTTCCAGAGTTTGAGCAACCTGTAAAAAAAAAAGAAGAAACGTCAGTACCTCTGTGGCTTCAAAAGCAAGAGCAGCCAAAGCCAAAGCAAGACCAAACACTCCCGTTTTTGGAATCCAAGCCTTCGGGTATTTCTTTGGGATCTCAAAGAGTTCCTGAGACTGCCCCTATGTTTGAGGCTCCTCCAATGAGGACCCCCGAACAAGCACAAGCAATAGTAGAAGCACCGGAAAAAGTACCAGTAAAGTCTCAAGTTTTTACTGGGAGTGATGAGACTTTCCGGATGAGAACCCCAGAGGAAATACAAGCCGAGGGCAAGCCTCAACTTCCAGAACAGAAATTCCTTAACAACGTAGTATCTGCAATTGATAAGGGATTCTACAAGAATTTTGGTAATTTGATAAGAGCCTCAGGTACATTTCTTAAAGATGGATCCCCAATATATAGTGGAACTGGAGATGCTCTAGTGAAGTTTGGAGATTATTTTAACAATGCTATTGACGAACTAACTCCTCAAGACGAAGATTTTAAGAATACTTTAACAGATCAATTTGGTCAAGCATTTGGTCAAGTTGCGGCAATGATAGTAACATCTAAAATCCCCGGAGTTGGAAAGGGAGGGTCCGCACTTGAAGCCACTGCATTACCAACAGGTGTTATTGGTGCTGTCAAGACTACTGGTAAAGAATTGATTTCTGGGTTGGTTAGTCCTTCTTCTATAAGCGCAGGTCTAGTCATGGGTCAAGCAGAGTTCGATAGAGCAAAGCAATCCGGTGCAACGGACGAGCAGGCGTATGATGCGTTCTACAAAAATGCCGCGGTAGGGTCGGTGCTAGAGCGGATACCTGTTATGCAGTTTTTGAAACGATTCAACCAATCAACCGCGGGTGGTGTAATGAACTACATCAAAACCAAGGGGGTTGCAGGATTAACCGGTGGCTTCGAAGAGATGACAACGGAAGTTCTTCAACAACTTTATGCTAATAAAACTGCGCAAGAGATATACAATATAAACCAAGATTTAATCGAAGGAGTAGGTGAGTCTGGTGGTATAGGATTTTGAGTTGGTTTCTTGTTGAATGCAATGGGCGCGAAGGCTAAGGCATTTAAGAAAGAAGGCAATACGGAAGGGGCTCAGTTGATTGAAAGCCAAATAGATAATTTTGAGTCTGCTCCTCCAGTTCCGCCACCTACATATAGCATCAATGGTATAAAGATAGAGGATCCAAAAGTCATCAACCAAATGATAGACAATATGGATGCGACAGATTTGGCTAACTCAAACATAGAAATAACCAATGATCCAGAGTTGAGCGTCAAGATGCAGGACAAGATGGTGACATCTTCCATCAAGGACGAGGTTCGCTCTGCAAATCCGGATATAGATGAGGATACATTGGATCAGATTACCGCATTAGAAAAAGAGCGCAAGAAGTTCGAAGGCAAGAAGACACAATCAGCCAAGGACAAACTTGCTTCCATCAATTCACAAATAAAAACACTACAAGAAAATGCCGTTCAAAAGCCAAGCACAGAGGAAAGCGTGTTACGCGCAGAAGAATCCCAAATGGGATTGCCAGAAGTGGGAGAAGGAAACGCCCAAGTCCAAGCCCCTACCGAAGAAGTTGTCCAAGAAGAAGTAGTAAGCCCTGCTATCGCCGAGATAGAAGAAAGACGACAAGAAGAATTGAGTCGAGATGAGAATGTAGAAGTTCTATATCCTTTATCACTCGAAGAAAATCCAACAAGAGAACAGAAAGAACGTCTTGTCAAAAACGAACAAGATAAAAAAGATAGGCAAGAGAGAAGAGATGAAATTAACTTTAGGTATGACCTAGAACTGGCTGCTTTAGAACAGCCAAAGGCAGAGGCCACTACTGACGAGGAGCTACAAGCGGTATTCGATCGAATTGAAATCCCCGAGGATACGGAAGCACAACCTATTAAAGCGCCTAAAAATAAGGCCGAAAGAAAGGCGGCCGCTAGAAAAGGTGATATGGTTTATCATAATTTTTTTGGTGATATAATTGAATCTACTCGTGAGCAATACAATGATGCACTTAAAGAAATCGCAGAAACAGGGGCTATCGAAAATGTTTTTAATTATGGCAAGGCAGTATCACCAAGACAAGCCCCTAGCGAATCAGAGATTCAATACGAGGCTAGTCTTCTTGATATGAAAAAAGAGGATGCTGACAGCGATTTAAAACGAAGAACCAAAGCCGAGGTGGTTACCAATGAGACTACAGAAGTAGTGTCGCCGGCGACACCCAAGGTGCAGGAAACTCCTGCCATTGAAGTAAGAGATGAGCAAGGCAACTTGGTTGAAGAGATACGCCCACAACCTATCGAGGTTAGGGATGAGGATGGCAATCTGATTAGCACTACTGCCGCTGCCACACCAAAGGCTACCCCAAAAGTGTCTTCGAAGACACCTAAAACAAAGGCCGCACCTACACCTGCACCTACACCTGTGGTATCTCAACCAGTAACAAGGGCACTCACTCCTGAGTCACTACAAGAAGAATACATCAATAAGATTAACGATGTAAGACTCAACGAAGACAAGTCTCGTACACCAAAGCAAGTTGATCAAAGGATTGCAGAACTCAAAGCCGAGTATCAGAAACTCAAGGCTGAGATGGCAGCACCGAGGCCGAAGGCAGAACCTGAAGCAAAGGCAGCACCAAAGAAAGCAGCGCCGGCACCAAAAGCCGAAGCAAAACCCGTACCTGTGGTATCAAAGAAAGACCAAGAGGAGATTAAGAAACTTGAGGACGATATAGATTATCAAGAGCGTCAAATTGAAGATGCGATTGAAGAGATTGGCAACACTAAGTACAACCTCAAAGAAGCACTCGCAGAAATCAAAAAGAAAAGAGACGCACTCAAGGGAAAGAAGATGTCAGCCGACGAAAGGGCAGAAGCAAAAGAGGATCTTGATGCAGAAATTGAAGATGCCAAGGGAGAACATGACACATACTTAGAGCAATACAATGACCAACTAGCGGAAGCAAAGAAGGAAAAGAAGAGAGCCGAAACAAAACTTGCCAAGTTAAAAGCCGGTCAAGTCGAGACCAAGGTAGAGCCTACGTCAGTAGTAGAGGAGGACGAGCCGTCATATGAGGACATCAAAGACCTTGATGTATCTGATCCCACTTTACTAGAAACAGTAGAAGACTTCCTTGATGACATTGATGATGGGCTAGAGAATTTTGGGCGCGGGAATCTATCTAGTGGTATTGCTATCCCAGCAGCAAGACTTATTATCAAAGCCCTAAAGGCATTGGTAAGAGGCGGTATTACACTGCAAGAAGCAATCAAACAATACTCTGCCAAAAACAACCTTGAGGAGAAGGGAATCATCAATATGATTAAGGAAGTCTATGAGTCTCAATCTGCAATGACAAGATTAAAGAGCGAGATCAAAGCGGAGGTTCGCTCTGCGGCCGAAGCCAAGAAGGACATCAATCAAAAGCGCAAGGATCTTTCCAATACCATCAAAGAGATGGAGACTTCGGGCAAGATATCCGCAATCAAAGCCCGTGCTATCCTCAACAAGATTGGCAAACTAAATTTAGATAGCAAGGTAGCGGTAGAAAAATTCATTGACTACGTAGGAAAGATATTTACTGATGCTGAGTACGCAAACAAATTAAATACAGCCAAAGACACGCGCTCACAGATACGCAAACTATCAAAGAGCAAGGAGAAGTTTGCGAACCTAAGAGACTTAGGCTCCAAGTTCGCGGCAATAGATCCATCAATGGTTGAAGATATTGATGAGTACAATGAGATGGCGACACTGATTAGGGATTCAATCAAAGGATCAACTACTCGTAAGGCCGATGTGAAATTCGCCAACATGATAAAAGAGTCTGATGCCATGGTCTATATTAACAAGGCAATGGAGGCTCAGCAGAAGATGCTACTAAGCCAAAAGCAAGCCGAGGTACAGGAACTTCTAGACATTGATGCATCTGATTTGACATACGATCAACTCATGGAGTTGGTTGATAGCGATAAGCCATTGACAAAGTACAATGAGGGGCTGATTCGCGCAGCGATTAACAAAGCATTCGAGGTTTATTCATCAATTATTAAAGATTCAATCAGAAATAACAAAGATGTATTTACCGATGAAGAAGTTAAGTATAGCGATAGCCAAAAGAAAACAGTAAGAGAATTCATGGATATGGATTTGAATATGCTTAAACCCAAAGAATCTTTAGAAGCTGTAGATGCGCTAATAAACTTCCTTCAGAATCAATCAGTGGCTAAGATGGGCGCTGTTTATGCCAAGTATATTGGTAATGTAAACATGAAGAATCTCTCTGGCAAAGGAATGAAAGGAAAGCCAATCAGCAAGTATTGGTCTAAGAATTTAGGTAGGATACTTGTTGAGCAAACAGCGAACTTACCAATTTTATTTGAACGTGTGTTCGGAGGGTTTAATGCGGGAAGAACTATGATGGATGCTATGGGAGTAACAGACGCCATTAATGGTAAGTCTGCAGCTCAAGCGGAGTCTAATAAAGTTGTTGATGAATATGCTGATAAGTTTTATAAATCAAAACCAAATAATCAAGATTTTAACACAGCTTATAATAACGTAGAAAGAAACATGTCTGCGTTTATGATGCGTAATGTTATTGGAACTGAGGCTCAAATGCAAGCAGAGTTCAAAAGAAGAAAAAATTTAATTCTTAAAGTAGAACCAGATGGAACTCGAACAGGATCTATAGTTGAACTTGAAAAAGGGAATGAACAAGAAAGGGAAAAGGCAAAAATATATCAGGAAGTATTTGACAAAATTATTTCCGATTCAAATACAGCAGAAGATATTCAAAACAAGTTAGATAAGACTAACATGGAAGCCATAAAGTTTTGGCAAGATAAATTTTCTGATAAATATGAAGAGCTTTCAGATGTTGCGCTTGGTGTGTACAATAAGATATTGGAAAAGGATATTAACTATACACCCGATGTATATAAAAAACTTAGTTCAGATACAGGAGAGATAAACCTTACTGATGATGACATGGCATTTTTATTTAATAGCGGTAATACATTATACAAAAAAGAATCAGGAGGTCTTATGTCTGTTACTCATCCTGAAAATTTGCCAACAGATAGCAATGGTACACCAAATAGATATTTAGATTTTGCAGATAGCAATATGGCTAACGCATATTATGATGCTCTTGTTGATGTAAAAACTGCAAAGCCTATAAGGCAAATGCAAGCCGCTCTCAAGTCAGATGGGTTTAAAAATATTGTTCAGAATACAGAGGATAGAAAGCTAATAGGAAATAGGATAAACTTATTTGTTAATAACGTACGTAAAAAGAATCCTTTTTCAAACGATGATTTTTCCAAGGCAGTCAAATCACTAAATATAATATCCTCTATTGGTGTAGGACAAGCATTGGGTGGGGTTACGGCTCCGGTAAAACAAATAGTCCCGATGGCTGCAAATACGCTTATAAATGCAGGTGGTCTTGACGTACAATCAATATTTGATCCAGCCAAGCAAGAATTCATGGATAGGTCTGGGTACGGCATTGCGATTCGAGGTGTGGAGTCGCAGGCTCAAGTCGAAACCCTCAATAAAATGATTGAGAAGGCTGCTAAAAGTAAACCAGAACAAGCATTGAAAGAGATTGAAAAGATAACGAATTGGTGGCTAAAAACTTTTCTTGTTAAGTCTGACGTAGGCATTGCTCGTGTATCTTGGATGACATACTACGAGAAGTCTCTAAAGGACCAAGGTATAAATCCAGAGACCATAGATTATAAAACGCATGAACTAAACAAGAAGGCGGCTGATTATGCTCAGGGCCAAGTTGACCGTCAGCAAAACATATCTGACGCTGACCTTGCCGGTGCGCTTTTGTCTGACAAAAATGCAAGCAAGCAGTTATTTGTAAAAATGATTATGCCATTTGCATCATTTAGAATGAACCAGTCAGCAAGACTTGGATCAGATCTTTCTACTATTATGGATAAGACATCTACGATAGAAGACAAAAAGATCGCTTGGAGATCCGTTGGAGGATTCGCTACAGAGATGGCCATATTCAGAGCAATATCTGCAGGCATAGCATTACTCATCGCATCAGCTGTGAAAAAAATCATGGATAGAGATGATGACGAAGAGAAGGACAAAAAGAAAAAAGATGCTATCGTCAAGGGTCAACTCACAAGTACTGTTGCTGACGTATTCTCTCCAGCACCATTGCTTGATAAGGCCATACAGATAGGGGCTTCCGCAGTATTGGATGCAACACAAGATGCGCTTGATGTAAGCGATGAAGATAGACTCGAAATATATTCTGGCAACAAGCAGGATTTCATGCAAAGTTTGGGGCTTCTTGGTATATCCGGGGCTCGCGCACTTCAACTCTATGAGATGTCCGTGCTTGCTGCCGGTGGATCATATGAAGACAAGTACGGTCGCAAGAAGTACTTGTCTGAGAAAGACAAGGAGGCTATTGCCACACTTATACCAATTGCGGTTCTTTCCAACATAGGTCTTGCCCCGTCAGAAGTAAACAGCATTGTTCGTTCATCTCTTGCCGATGCAAAGAGAAGCGGAACAACTGTTGAAAGCGAAGAATCAAAAAGAAAATCTGAACAGTCTAAAATAATGGGCTTGAACAAGGAAGACTTGAAGCGTTATTATCCTGACATATATGAAGAATACTATGGCGAGGGTACGCCCGATGCAGAGCAGCGAAAACTAGACAAAGAGGAGGCTGATATTGAGCGACAGATGAAAGACGAGTACTATAATTATACTCCTAAAGAAGAATCAAAATCTGAATCTAACAAGAAACGCTCAAATACTAGAACCAATAAAGATAACGGAGGCTTTGGTGGCAAAGGTTTCGCGGACTAACTCAAGAATATTTTATATATTTGAAGTGCTTTTGTTTTGCATAGTAACACATTAGTTCTCCGTGTTCGGCAAGATCAAGATGGGGGAGGATGCTCCCCCATTTTATTTGGGCCTCCACATCTTTCAGTCTAGCATAGATGATACCATCATCACACGCCCACATAAGCACTGGGTTTAATCTTTTGTCAGCCAACTTAACTATCCTCGCAGCCGGCACAATCAACGGGTACGCGGTGGCTATGGTCTTGTTACGAATAGTAACCTCCATGTAAGCAATCAACTCTCCATCTTTGGATATCTTGTAGTCGACATCGCCCTTCGTCTGCGCATGGTAACTGCCTCCGAATGTTGATATGAATGTCTCGATTGCTTTGTGTTTTTTCTTCTGAGTTTCTTCGTTAGAAATCATCGTCTGCTATTGATTTGATTAAATTTTTCATTTCGATAATCACCTGCTGTGCATTTGTGGTGGCACCGTCGTACTCTCTGTCAACCAACCCCTC
>Ga0181344_1001002_pt1 | contig 10674 bp, 17 predicted proteins | sample Su13VDMLBDD_FD_130098 | JGI IMG/M metagenome (GOLD analysis project Ga0181344, IMG submission 130098) | Freshwater viral communities from Lake Michigan, USA - Su13.VD.MLB.D.D | ecosystem: Environmental > Aquatic > Freshwater > Lake | place: USA: Michigan | collected 2013-07-15
ATGCCTTCCTGATACTTCTGCTCGTAGTAGTTGATCAGGTCTTCTTCACCCTTCAGGTAAAGGTAGGCTTCCCGCAAAGTGCCGTACAGCAGCACGTTCTGGACGTTATCGCCAAGCCAAGACGTGCCCGCCGTCACGATAGACGCGGGGTAGTAATAATACGACAGCTGCGCGGTGTAGTTCTGATCCGGCGTAGGACCAAGGACCAGCGTATTCTGGTCGAACTGACCGTAGTGAGTCGGCGTACCAGTAACAGTCGCGTCGGGAAATGCTTCCCGCATGTATTCAGCGTCTTTGTTCAGTAGAAACGTGCCGACTCCGCTTGGATATATGAGCTGGAGCGAAAACGTCCCCAACCAATCAGTTGGCAACGTAAGGTACTGATTATTAAGGGTAAGCGTACCAGTAGCCGTCTTACGAAGGGCAGGAATCTGGATGGTGTTGTAGATACGCTCTTCGGCTGTTTGTATAAACGTGGGGATGTAGGAGACGAACGAAGACTCGGTGTTCTCCGTGTAGTCCTGCACCATCTGCCAAAGATTTGTCGGGGAATTTACCCCGACTGCGTATGTGATTGTCATCAGCGGTTAGAGTCGCCCGGATTGGTGAGGAACTTACGCCCTTTAGTCGCCGCACCGTAGCCACGCATATCTGCGTGCTGCTTCATACCGGTACCAGCAATCCAACGCCCTTTGATAAGCACGCCCGCCTTGTTGATATCCGTCTGTGGATAGCCCGAACCACGAGCATTCTCAACCGGTACGTCTTTGATCATCGTGTCCACCTCTACGAAATAGCGACAGTAACACTACCAACGCGAGCAACGCCATAAAGCGTATTACTGACATTTGCTGGCGGATCATATCCCACCGGGTTCCATCCCCAGTAGATCTGCCTGCTTCCACCTGCTCCATCATTTCCCGGTGCGTAGTAGCTAGTGTCTGGTCGCGGGCCTTCTACAGCCTGCGGGTCATCAACCGGATACATACCCAGCTGAAGCTGAGGATGATCTTCTTCCCAGCATTCGGGACATACTTTGATGTTAACATTCTTGGTCTTGATAACCAATGTCTTGAGCTGGCCGAGCTTATACCGGAACCCGCAGCGGTCACACTCCGCAATCGAGTTTTTACCGGAAGCATAACGACTGCCAGCCATAAGCCGTTACCTCGAAAAAGACATCCGTGGGACGAGTCTAAGCGAAGACTTGTCCCTGTCTTCCTCTGATGCAATCTGCCACTGCTCGTCGTAAACGGCTTTGAGCATGGGGAGCCGGACGTCTGCGCCCGGTAGCTTCATCGCCAGATAGTAAGAAAGCCCCGACACAAGTGCGGGCAGCATACGGAACGGTACATCCTGCCCGTTCACGCCATCCCCGGCGTCTTGCATACGCCGCAAGCGCCAGTACACAAAGGTGTAGGTCGTGCTGTTATCCGGGGTAGGCCAGATAACGTACTGGGGGTACTGAACCACGTTAGCGGAGTTGGTCGTACCGCCCTGACGGTTCACCCACACTTGGATCGGGCGACCCGTCGCATTCTTGTTCGGGATACTTGAGTAAACGCTACCGGAAATCCGAGTGATGTTGATGTCGATCTGATTCTGACCCGTCCCAGTGCGGATTACGTGGTCCAGAAGATCGACCGTATCAACGGGCAGATCATACGTAGACTGGTTATACGTGAGTACCTGCTGACCTTCTTCTACGGTCCAGAGGTTGATGCCTCGGTTAGCCCAGTCCATCAGCAGTAGATTGAGACTGCGCCGAGCGGTACGGAAATCGTAGCCGGAATGCAGCTCAGCCCCACAACGCTCAAACGCTTCCTCAATGACGCTATTCAGGTCAAGGTTGAACTCGTTAGTAGCGGATGTCTTGTAGGTGGGCATTATCTACCTTGGTTTCTATAGGCCCGCGTCTTCTGCGCTACGGCCTTCGGCTGCTTGACGAACTGCTTGCCAGCGGCTTTTCCCTTCCTTTTCGCAGCGGTCGTACGAGCGTATTCAGCGGGAGTGAGGGCTTCAATCGCCGCTTCAGGCAAATACCGTTCGCCCGTTTCGCTGGAAGGCTTACCGGACTTGGTGCGCCACTTCTGCTCTGTCCACGCCTTCAAGGATTTTTGTGGGGCCTTCAATCTCGGTACCCTCCACCCTTTTCCTTGTAACGCTTAGCAAGCAACTGCGCCTTTCGAGCGCTCCACTGCCCCGCCCCAGTACCTTGAACTGCGCTGTTCTTTATCTGCTCGAACAGCTTCTTTCTCATACCGGGCTTGGTGTAGTTACCAGCGGCGTTGACCTTGGACTTAGCAGTGCCGCCCTTAGCCATCTTTTTCACCGGCTCGTCGTCCCCGCGACGTACCGCGCGAGGAATCTTCTGAGGGCGGATAGCGCCCATGCCGCGAGATGGCATCATGACAGTGGCCTAAGTCAGACGAACCTGCCGCGAGTCTGGCCCTTAGATTCGCAGCCGCCGCCACGAACCCTGCCGCCCATCGCCATACGGACCGTCCTGCCCTCGGTCTTGCCCTTGGACTCAACACCGCCACCCTTGGCATATCCCATCTCTTCCATAGCTTTATGCGCTTCCGAGTGATCTTTCAGTTCTTTTTCGTGCTCTTTCATCTCTTGCCGACCCAGTTTCATCAGATCAGCCTTACTCATCTTCACGTTACCGCCCTCACGAAATTTTTTGCCCTTATCGGCCTTAATGAAGTCCTCGCCTACTGACGTAGGAACACCTACGCGTTTAGCGAACTTCGGGTTATTCGCTACAGCCGCCATAAAACGGTGCTGTTCAGCGCTACTACTCGGCATCGGACTTCTTGCCCTTTTTGCCGAAGATCTTCTGGATAGTATCAGTTTCGTAGATACGAATCCCCGTCCAGACAATAGTAAACAGTGCTGCGATCTCAGGTAGCATATCTGTCAGCGCTCCAACTACTGTGGCGACCGAGAGCGCGTCAACAGTATATTTCACGCCGTCTACATATTCTGATCGCATATCAGCAATTCCACGCCCGCAGGGACTTGTTAATCCGGCTGTTGGGGTCTTTCGCGGTCTTAGCTGAGGTCAGTTTACTCTTCATGCCCTCCATACGAGAGCAGAAGGACTTTCGGCGCTTGGCATCTTTTTCTGTTTTAGGGTTCGGCGCGGGGGCCTTCAACCCCGGTTTCCCGGGATTAGCCTTGTTGTAGGAAGCGCGGCCCTTTGCATTAAGGCCGCCCTTCGGGTTTTTCCCTTCGCTACGCTGCCACGCCGGACTCTTAGGCATAGAACACCATCATCGAAGTGACACTGGTCAGGTCTGCATACACCGCACCACCAAACAGCATCCCCTCGCCGGGGAGCAGCATGTAAAGCGGAGTAGTAGCAGACGCCACGGTATTAACGGTTAGTTTAACAACGCCGCCTGATCCGCCGTCCCGGAGGGCAATACTGCCCGCCGTTCCAGCTGGGATGACATAAATAGCACGGACACGAGTCCGCCCCAGATTAGTCCCGCTAGCAGCCTTCATCTCGCCACTAGCGGTGAGCGTCGTACTAGCCAGAATGTCCGTTTGCATAGACATAGTTGGCTCCTAAAGCCGGATTACGGGTTGTCGCCAGCGCTTCCGTTAGAGTTACGGACGACGTATTCCAGAACCAGCGTACCCGCTCCCGTAGTGCCACCACCGTTTGCATGGGTGAAGGCAATCAGCGCATCGGTCGTTCCGACGTTAGCTACAAGAGCCGCGCCAGCGGCGTTGTTACCGCCGAGGGGGATGTCTTGCGAACCAACCAAACCGCTGCCAGCCGTGTTTACGGTAATCGCCGAACTGATCTGAGTACCGCCACTGAAAATGGTCAGCGTCGGAGCCGTCGTGGTGTAGGCGGTCGTGATGATGTAGTAGCAGTTGAGCAGGAGCGACCCTGCTGGTACCACGAATGCCGCTGTCTGTGCGGTCGTATCGCCGTAAGCGATGGTCTTGGACTGGGTTACAGTCGTCGCACCGACGTTACGGATCTGGCCTGCCGCAGCGTTAGGTTGAGTAAGCGAGGCGAGCGTGTTCTTTACGGTACCGAGTAGCCACGGGCCTAAATGAGTAGCAACAGCCATTTTAGTATTCCCTCATGCACAAGTAGCCATACCATTGGTGCATCATCTTTCTAGGAGGCTGGTATGGCTGTTGTTACCTAGAATAGTTCCAGATATACGCCCGAATGAGTTCGGCGTCAAGAAAAAGGGGGGCCGAAGCCCCCCTTTTCTGCTCTACCTTTATCAGGCAGAACCGGACGAGCCGAAAATACCAAGCGGGTCCGACCAGCCGAAGCTATAACGCTCGCGGCTCTTGTAACGGACGTTGCCGGTATCGAAGTCCCCGTCCATGCTGTTAGCCAGCGGGGTGCGCACGAAGTGCTTCAGACCGTTAGGCACATCCGTCAGGAGGAACCAGCCATTGGTATCCGTCAGGTAGTGGTTAACGCTGTAGCCACCGCTAATTGCACCCATTGCCCGCAGGGCGTTGATGTCGTTGTCGCTGGTGCCGACACGGAGTTCCGTATCCAGCAGGCGCTTAGCAACGAACATCAGAGCCGGGGGGACAATCAGCTTACGCGGCTTAGCAGCGATCAGGAGGCCGCGCTCGTCCGTCCATCCAGCGATCTGGATGATAGCGGCTTCAAGCGAAGTCTCGTTGAGGTCGGACTGCGTAGCAAACGTGTTGCTGTTGGTACCACCAGACACGAGCGGGTGAGCGGAGTTGCACAGCGAAACGCCGTCACCGCCGGTTACGCCAGCCGCGAACGCATTGTTCAGGACCGACGAAGCCTTCACCTGCTTGGTGTACGCCATCGCACGTGCCAGCGCCTTGGTATAACGCTTGCTGAGCGAGTCGTACAGGTTGTCCTCAATCGCTTCTTCCGTGATGGAGAAGCCGAGGGCAATCGTCTCGTGGTTGTAACGAGCGGTCCATGCTTCCTGCGCATTGTCATACGCAATCGCTTGACCTTCAGCCTTGACCGGAGCAGCCGAGAATCCCGACAGCTTGGTCTCTTCCTCGAACGAGCGCTCGGAGGTCTCCTGCTCGTAGATCTCTTTGTGCTCTTCGCCGTAAGAAGCATACTCCAGACCGAACAGAGCGTTCAGGCCGGGGAGCAGCTCTTTCAGCAGTTGGGCGCGTGAAATTGCCATTTGTTACTGCTCCTTATGCTACGTTGTAACGGTGGACGCCAAAGTTCAGTTTGACCAGAACTTCGGGCGATTGCACCAGCACGACCGTGCCAGCAACCTGCGTCGTGATAGCCGTAACAGTCAGCGTGGTGTTGCCAGTCGTCGTGACAGTGACCGACGAACTGAGCGTGGCACCCGTGTACTGGAGCTGGCCGCCGACGAGGTTGAACACGTCCGTACCAACCGGAAGTACCTGACCAACAGCCAGCCCGGACACAACAACCGTGGTCGCTGCTGCGGCACCGCCAGACACGTACGTGGCAGACGTGTTGATCTGAGTGTCAGGCACCAGACCCAGAACGCGGAAGCCAGCGCTGGCGGTGTTAGCACTCGCACCAACTACACCCGATACACCGTTGCCGGTAGCGGTGGAGCCAGAGGTCGTTACGGTCGTGCTAGCCAGATTCTGACCAACAAGCAGCGACGGGCACGAACCAATCGTGGTAGCGCCTGCAGCAGTTGTTACAGCGGCACGGAATACCGTGTTCGGGTCATCAGCTACATACGCAACAGCGTCACCTGCTGTAGTGCTGGCGGGCCAGTACTGAGCAAAGACTTTCTGCTTCGTGGTCGGGTTGGTGTACGAGCAGCCGAGGAACACGCCAATTACAGTGTTGGTGGTGTTCACAGCCGACGCTTGCGTGGCTACATAGCCAGCCGAAAGCGTTACCGGGTCGCCATAGAACAGATTCACGTTGTAGGCATACTGGATCGGGTACTGACGGGTGGCCCCCGCAAATACCTGTCCGCCGATCAGGTTGACCGGCTTGTAGCCATACGACTTATCAACAGTAGGATAAGACATAGGTCACTCCAAATTTAAGTTCGATTCCCGCGTCCGAAAGAGACGTTGGACTTACGCTCGTTGAAGAGCGGCATCCGCTCGTCGTTCGTACGCATGAAGTTATTGTCCACGGCATCCATCTGGGCTGCATTTTGGCGAGCGTAGTATTCACTGCGCTGCTGCATCATCCCTTCCGGGGCCTTGCACAGAATCAATCCCCCGTTCTCAAGATTCCCGCTGCTATTAGCGGACATATTAAGCTCGGGATAGTCGGCTGCCTTCACAGGTTCCCAGCCTTCTCTGAACTTTGCGGACGTATTCATGGGATCTGCTGTTCCCATCAGGGATGTCCGTACCCATCTAAAAACCCAGCCGGATTCCGGCTTAGGGCTCGGGAGGGTTTCCGGCGGACGCCACATCTGAGTACGCTCAGCGGACTGTCTGCTTTCCAACTCGCGACCAAGGCGATTCTCAGCCATTATCGACCTCCAGCTTCAATAGTTCTCTTGCATACGCTTCGTTGGTCAAACCAAGCCTCTTGGCTATCGCAACTTGCGATGGTGTCAGGCGGACCTGACGCGGCGCGGTACCCCGCGATACTGGAGCTACAACCGTAGCTGCCTTGCGTGGAGCAGAACGAGTCATCCTCGTCTCTCGCACGGGATCGGCGTCTTCAAACCTTTCGGGGAAGCGCCGACGAACCGTCTCATTCACGCGTCGGTAGTAGTCGTCACTGCGTGGATCGACACCCGACCGGACCAATTTCTCATGCAGGCCAAGAGCAAGGGCGGTCATCTCCTCGTCTACACCGAACCACGTATTCTCTTGTCGCCAAGCCTCAGCTTTATGATCGACAACTTGTGTGGGCGGTGCTTGCACCTGATATGTATTTTGTACACTTGATTCTTCTGCTTGTAAAGAAGGCTGGAATCTTTCCACCTCTTTAATTCGCAGTTTCGCGTCCGTAAGAGCCTCTTGGGCGTCAGTAATGAGATCCGCATCGCCGGACTCATAGGCGTTTCGGAGTTTCTCTTTGGCGGAAATCAGCTCCAGAGAAGCGGCTTTAGCCACTTCATTCAGGAAAACTTGCTCTCCAGCACCCAGCCTCTGACGCAGGGTTTTATTTTCCTCATAAGCCTGTTGGGCGAACCGCAGGGCTTCCTCCCGCTCACGGGCGGCGCGCTCTTTCTCACGGCGCTCGTCATGCCAGACTTTCTTCATCTGGCTCAGGCGCTTCTTTACCTTGTCGGAGTATTCCTCAAGGTCGTCGTTATCAAGCTCATCGACGATCTGCTTAGGCAGCGGTACACGCCCGCGATCCTCTTCAGGCGTATCGTCAACGACCTCAACTTCGATTTCATTGTCTACGGAATCGTCCGTATCAAGCTCATGGGGAAACTTGTACTGTTCATCGGGCATGATTAACTCCTTATGCGCGGCTCAGTCCGCGTGGGTCTTCTACAACAGCCTCAACGGTGTCATCGTTGATGATCCGCCACTCAGTGCCATAGAGTCTGATACGCGCCCCGGAATAGGGACGTACGAGGACAAAATCGCCCTCTTTACACCACGGTCCGGTGGGGAACCGTGTGGTGTCCTTGTAGGCCATATCGCCCACCTTCGCGACGAACAGAACCGTAGTGGTCTGCTCCTCATTGCGGCGGGTTTCCTCGGCCATGATGATGCCGCTTTCGTACTCTGACTCGACTTTCGGCACCATGCAAAGCAGCCTATACCCTTTCGGATCAGGGAGTTGCTTGGCTTTCTTATCGGCTTCCTCAATTGTAGTGGTAACGTTTATGTTACTCATCTGCGTCGTTCTCCAGACGTTTTGCAAGGTCATTTATAGTTAGCGATGCGAAATCGAGACCCTGAACGATTCCACAAAGGCGCTGGTAATCTGCAAAGTCCTTGACCGCGTTACCGCGAGCCAAGTGCTCTGTTATTGTGTCGCGCTCCTCTTTGAACTTGGAAACCAAGTACTCAAGGGCGTTGCTGTAAGCCATTACTCGGTATTACCCTCCATAGTGCTCTGGGCGTTTTCACGGAGGCTGATGTCATCAGCCTTACTTGCAGCCTCCAGCTGTAGCCGCATAGCGGCGAGCTGTTGCTGAATCTCTCTGATAGTTGCCTCGTCCGCCTTTGTAGCGGCTTCCAACTGCAGTCGGAGTGCGTCCAGTTGTGTCTGGGCGAGCAGCTGGTTTTCTCTCAGTTGCAGGTCGTCTGCGCGACCAGCGGCGTCGGTGACGCTCTTCTTGGTGGAATTCTCGATGCGAGCCTGTGACTCGATAGCTCGTAGCTGCAGATCTGCCTTCTTGAGTTCGGCGTCTGCCTGTACTTCTTGTGCGCGGATGTCCGCGAGCTGTTTCTTGATCTGCAGGTCCATCTGCTGCATCTGCACCAGCGGGTCTTGAGCCTGCTGCTGGGCCTGCTGCGCCTGTGCTTCTGCGACGTCCTTCTGGAGCAGGCGTTCGGCGGCTGCGGCGGCGAGCTGAGACAGCTGCACCTCAACCTCGGCGGGCAGGTGCCCGATCTCATCGTCATCGCCCAGAAAGTCTGGCGGCGGAGGCAGGCTTGCGCCGAGCTGCTTCTCGATCTCTTTGCGGTACTGGAACGCCACATGCTCCATGACGTGAGCGTTTGCCGCAGCCATGATGGCCTGCGCGTTGGGGTTCTGTCCGATGACAGCCGCCATCTTCGGATCTTGCATCGCAGCCATATGTACCTGCAGATGCGCTTCGTGATCCTGATACATAAACGCCTTCGCAGGCTTGCCCATCAGAATCGCCATGTTCTCCGACACCGGGTCCAGAGGCTTGGCCTCCGACACGTCCGGCACGAGCTTCTCAGCGTTCTTGACGCCAAGGGTCTCGATCATCTGCCTGTGCAGCATGGGGAGGTTATAGATAGCGGGCGCTGACTGCGCCAACTGGAGCACCGCCTGATACTGCACCACCCGCTGCGCCATGGTGGACGCGTTGGGGTCGGACACAGGGATCACGTCTACCTGATCGTAGTCCCCCTGCTTGGCTGCGGAGGGGCCTGTATCCGGCTGGTAGTCGTACGACTCCGGCGTGTTGTCCCGGATGATGGCAGCAAGGAGCTTGAACTCCTGCTTCATGGTGTAGTGGATGCGCGCCTGCACCGCCGACATCACCTTGAGCGCACGCTCAAGCACCGCCAGCGTTGTCCCGACAGGGGACTGAGAGGACATATCCGAGATCTTGAGGTCTGCAGACGCCGCGAACTGCTTGCCCTCGACGACAATCCTGTCCATCAGCGCGGTCAGCGTCTGACTGGGCTCCTTATAAGGGAGTGGCAGGATGTTGTCGCGGATGGAGCCTGACGGCAGGTCCACATCACGGAACTCGCCCGGGGCGATGGGCGTATCGTCGTTCTTGACCCGCATCCCACGGGCCTTGAGGCCGCCGGGGAGGTTAGCCAGTGTGCCCGCGTCCACCAACTGACGGAGCAGAGAAGTTGCAGCCTGCGTGTGCCCACCGATCAGGTGGATGAGACCAAAATAGTAGAACCCGAACCCGGGTATATAGCCGTAATGCACAAAATGCTGCCGACGCTGCTTGAGCGAGTCGTCCTGCAACCAATTGCGCCGGATAGCGAGCACTGTGGAAGTGCCTTTCTCGATAGTGACGATATAAGGAAGGGCTATGCCTGTAGGATCACCGTCGTCATCCTCATCCTCATAACCTTCCAGATCCAGATCAACATGCATCTCAAGGATCTGGAATCGGTCATCCATTGAGGCAGAAAAGCCCTGATCGACGGCCTTCTGCTTCTCTACTTCGTCCAGAACACGCTGGGGTTCGCCCAGATCGACGTCACGATAGAACCCAGCGAACTGCAACTTGCGCAGATCGTTCTGAGTCTTACGCATCCGGTGGGTCACACGCTCAGCAGACTCAAGGTTGGCAGCGCCATAAGGGACAACGATGTCTTCTGAACTGATGAACTGCGCTGTCTGACGCTGCAACGCGGGATCGTAATAAATTTTCTTGAAGGCGTTACCAGAGAGGCACAGGCTCATCAGCAAGCGCTCGTGCTCCGGGCGATACTCCTGCATCACCTCGGTCAGCTGATAGTTCATGTCCTCTTGTACGCGTGAGGCTGCGGCGACCTTCTCCGGCGTTTCTTTGCCAATGATCTTGGTCCGCACCGGCCCCATCGCGGGGAAGGTCTCCATGATCGTCTCAGACTGGAACTTGACCGCACTCTCCATAAGCAGGGGATGGGTCACGCCACACGCACCGGGCCAAGGCTCGCTACGCTCCTCGTGCTTCAGTCCAAGCAGCTTCAGTCCTTTGACGTACGTATCAAGCCACTCTTTGCGAGAGGTCAGGTCCGCCTCGTAGTCGTCCAGCAGGTCGCTGGCAAGGCCTGCCAACGCCTGCTCATCCATCTCTTCAGCGATGTTAACGTCGAAATTGTCTACGTCGTCCATCTCCCCGATACTGATATCGAAGCCGGGGCCAGAGATGTTTACCTCCTCCGGATCAACGATCTCAATCTCGATGGGCTCTGCCTCGGGCAGAGCCGCAAGGCCCATGGGGGCCGCGTAGAGAGCTTTATCAATCGCCATCAAGCGCCTCTTTATTTCTTGAGTTCAGTCGTGTACTTGCGGCTTTCCCCGTCCGCCCCTATCCACGAAAACGTCTTGCGCCCTTC
>Ga0181344_1001003_pt1 | contig 10654 bp, 16 predicted proteins | sample Su13VDMLBDD_FD_130098 | JGI IMG/M metagenome (GOLD analysis project Ga0181344, IMG submission 130098) | Freshwater viral communities from Lake Michigan, USA - Su13.VD.MLB.D.D | ecosystem: Environmental > Aquatic > Freshwater > Lake | place: USA: Michigan | collected 2013-07-15
CTCCTCCACTTGATAAATTTGATAAAGATTATAATCATCTTGTAGTTTGGGATGACTTGATAATGAGTAAGGATTTAACGATGGTTTCCACATATTATTTAAGGGCAAGAAAGCTAAATGTAAATTGCATCTTTTTGAGTCAGAGCTATTTTAGAATACCAAAAATGATAAGAAATAACTGTAATTATATGGTATTATTGAAACTATCAGGACAAAGAGAGGTTAATATTATCTTATCCGAATTTGGTCTTGGAGTAACAAAGGAGCAATTATTGGCTATTTATAATTTTGCCACACGAGAACGATTACAGCCTTTGTTAATTGATATGGAGGCAGAACCTGAAAGCAGATTTAGAAAAGGATTTTTACAAATAATAGATGTTAACAACCTTTAAGAACTGCTACCTTTGGTTTAATATTATGATAGGTAATTCATAACATTAAATAAATGGGTGGCGGTCTTAATGGAGCGATGTTCCTGCTCATATTAAATAGTTGCATTGTCTTTAAGTTGTTTTTCATTAATATATTTTTGATGTTTATTTGTTTTTATATGAGTAGATTTATTACAATATGTATATTTACCACCACATTCACAATCACATTTTTCTTTATTTTTTTCATACCATTGTTTTTTATATTCTGAAATATGTTCTTTATTAGTATCATAATATAATTTACATGTTTCTACTCTTGTAAGTCCAGCTATACGCTTATTTACAGCATTTGCAGTTTCTCGTATTAATTGACCCTCTCGTCTTTCTAATTCATTTTTAGAATTGCAAGAATAGTTTTCAATTAATTCAATATAATGGTCATTAAATTTTATTATTTCAAATGAGGTGATATAATTAAATTTATTATTTTCCCAACTATTAAAATCTTGTCTATGCTTTGATAATCTTTTTGATAGTGGCTGAGTTGTTGAGCCAATGTATATTAAATCAGTTTGATAAGAACGAATGCTATATATTTTTCCATTCTGATAATCTTTTGGTTTTCTATTATTTGCTATTTCCATCTTATATATTCTATTAAGTAGGTTGTCTTTAAGTTGTTTCAATTTTTAATATAGTTTAAACTAACAAAATTAAAATAAGAATATATATAAATGAATATTGAAATTTATAATGACGATTGCATGGAAGTTCTTGATAATATAAATCACGAAATAGATTTAGTCATTTTAGATCTACCATACGGTCAAACGAATTGTGATTGGGATAAAAAAATAGATTTGAACTTGCTATGGACTAAATTAAAAAAAATTAGCAAACCAACAACCGCATACATTTTTTTTACAACAACAAGATTCGGGATTGAATTGATACAAAGTAATCCACAATGGTTTAGATATGACATAGTATGGCATAAGCCGAATTCAGGAGCAGGATTTTTAAATGCAAAAAAGATGCCTCTACGCAGTCATGAAATGATTTATGTATTCTATAATAAATTACCAACCTATAATGTTAGTTTATATCATACTAACAAAGTTACAACAAAAACATTGCCATGTCAATCAAAAATATACTCAGGTAAAAAATATAGTATAAATACTTGTTATGAACCAAGATTACCTCGTAGTGTTTTAGAATATGATGTAACTAACAAATCAAAAAAAGGCAATCATAGTACCGAAAAACCAATCGAATTATTAAAATGGTTGATTAAATATTATTCAAATGAAAATGATGTTGTCTTAGATCCAACAATGGGTTCGGGTTCAACTGGCGTAGCTTGTATGGATCTAAACCGATATTTTATTGGAATAGAATTAAATAAAAATTTTTATGATATTGCATGTGATAGATTAAAACCTTAATTTGAATTCATATATTTCAAATGTTTGTTAGTAGCAAAGTGTCGTGCTTGATGATTGTATGTATATTTTGAACCACAGTCGCAAATATATGTTGCATTTCTAATCGTTTTATGAGTGTCGCGATATTCCTTATTCTTTAATTTAATTGCATCTTTATTTTGCTCTTTATATTGTTTCTGTTGTTGTAAAATAGCTGTTTTGTTGATTTGATAATAAGTTTTTAAATCATCCGCCTCCATATATATATAAAGTTATATTATTTATCTTTAATTTGTTTTAATATTAATATTAATTCCAAAATATACTAATGCACTAAATGCTAATAAATAAAAAAAATAATTTGCATCATCATCATCATAACAAAAGTCAGCTCCTCTTAAATTATAGTTCATATATTATATTATAATATGTCTTTATTATAATTCTAAACTAACAAATTTATCTTTTATTTTTAAATCAATTTTTTTTTAATTATTAATTAGTTGGTAGAATTATTGAATGTTTTGCAAATGAATTAATAATTAAAAAAAAATTGAAATTTGTTTCATTGATATAAAAAACTATAACTAACTTTAAAACCAAAGATAAAATGACTATTAGTTATATTGAATGGAGAACAAGAGAGGTTGAAAAATCAACAGATTATATAGCAAAGATTGTGAAACAGTATGAATTATTGGGGATAAATTCAAATGTATTATTAATTGCATTACAAGCGACAATTGAAAATCTTTATTCTAAAGAGACTTTAATATGGTTTTTACAGAATCAAGATAAAATAGAAAATGAATAATTGGCGTAAAATTCGTAAAAAAATAATTGGCGTAAAATTCGTAAAAAATAAAAACGATTCTATAAACTTTAGGAAATTTATTAATCAAAAATTAATCAATTAATTAATTTATATTTAAAAAGTTTTTTTCTATATTTATAATATAAAATGCCGGAATATATCTGCCATCTCTGCGACTATAAAACTACTCGAAAAAGTAGTTATAACGAACACTTAAAAAGCTCCAAACACTTATCTAAATGTGCTGAAAATTGCATAACAGAAGATTGTTCAAGTGTTAGTACCATTCAATCATTAGAATATTCTGTTGATATGAAATTAAAAGAAATGGAAAATCAAATGCAAATGCAACTAAAAATAAAAGAAATGGAAATGCAAATGAAATTAAAAGAAATGGAAATGGAAATGAAATTTAAGGAACAACAAATGCAAATGCAAATGATGCAACTGCAAATGCAATTAGGAACAAATGTTATAGAATCAAAAAAAGATAAAGTAAAACCAGTCTTAGAAAAAAAAGAAACAACATTGGATATTCTAAACAATAGAAAAAATGCAATGACAATAGAATATTTCCAAGAACATTGTCTTAATGATGAGGATATAAACCCATGTATTCAAAGTGTTTCCATAAAAAATAATGATTTTTTATTTCCAAAATACATATCATATAATGATTATAGCAATTATATTCCTGTTGATGTAATTTGCAAAACTTTGCAAAATATACCAGCAGATGAAAGACCCATTTATTGCACTGATGAAAAAAGAAAACAATTTTACATCAAAACTAACAATGGTTGGTTAAAAGCCTCAGACAAAGAATTAAACACCATTATTGAGGAGCTTTATTGGAAAGGATACAGAGTAATTAATAATGCAATTTCAAATTTAATAATTCAAAATGGAAAACATAAAAATACAAATATATATCAGCTAGTTTACCAAACAAGTAATTATGACGATAAAGCACAGGTAGGTGTATTTAGAATATTGAAAGAATTATACCCTGAAAAAAAAGATAGACGAACACACTATAATAAATTAAAAACAAAATTGAGTGAAATGACTAATACATGTTATGAAATTAATGAAACAGATAAAATAAAGGCAGATGATGAATCTGAAATTGAATACGACAATGAACAAGATGAGGAATGCAATTAATTATATACCGTATGTATACCGTTGTAAATACTACCGTAGGAATACGGTATTCATAAATAGAAAGCTAAATTTGGTAAAATAGCTACTAAATTTAGTAAAATAGCTGGTAAATTTGGTAAAAATAGGAACTCAATTAAGACTAAACCTGAAATATTAAGATAATTAAGATAAGATAATTCATATAAGATAACCTCAAAATGCCGACAATTGGGTTTTAGAGTTGCAGAATATGGTTGCAGATTTTTGCAGATTTGCAGATTTTGGTTGCAGATTTTGCAGATTTTGGTTGCAGAAAATATGCAAGGGTTAATACTTTTTTTTAGAATCTTAAAAATTTAAGATATTATTTCTTATTTTATTTTGGAAATTAAGAAAAGATAAGATAAAATGACTGAATTATTATAAGATAGTGAGAAAAAAAAAAAAGTCAAAAGTGTTTTTGGTTTTGAAAAAAGGACATTTTTTGAAATGCAGAATCTGCAAAATGTCCTTTTTTTATATAGGAGACCCTTTTGTTGTAAAAAATAATTTTGGGGTTATCTTATAAGAAATCTTATCTTAATATTTATCTTTAGGAAAATTACTTAAAGATATTTTCTTAACCTATATTATAAAATGGAGATTCATTTTCCAATGTATGTTGATGGTGTAAAATGGTGGAATCCTAAGGAAAAAGGAACTTTTATTAGAGAGATAGACTATGCATTCAAAATTACAACACAAGATGAATTTTATGATGAAATATTAAAAAATATTAATGATATTACAGAATTAGTAAAAATATATACTCAAGTTCAAGAGCAAAAGGCATTTGATATTTTTAAAGAAAGATTTAAACTTTTACAAAAAGATATTAAATCTTTAACTAAAGATATGCCAATTCATATAAAAGAAAATTATGAAAGCAAAGTAGAGCCATTAGTTGAATTAGTAAAACAAAATATTATCACCATAAAAAGATTTTTATATGAAAATATTGATGAAACTAAAAAAACAATTGATAGACGAATGATAGAAATAAAAAATAAACTTAAATCTGCAAGACAAAAGGCTAATCACAAATATTATTTAAAAATAAAAACATTATTAAAAACAGAATTACCTACAGAACAAGTTATTCAATCAACGCTACCTTTGGTTCAATCAACGCTACCTTTAATTCAAGAATCTCCAATAATAGAAACTCCACTTACGGAGGAACAAAAAATACAAAAGAAAAAGGAGGCAAGACAAAATGCAAATAAGAAATATTATTTAAAACAAAAAGAATTAATAAAAACAGATGAATTAACAGAGGAACAAAAAATAGAAAAGAAAAAGGAGGCAAAAAAAATCGCAAATAAGAAATATTACTTAAAAAATAAAGATAAGATAAATTAAGATAAGATAATTCTTATAAGACAACCACAAGAATGAACAATGACAAAACTGTAAAATTTAATATTTATCTATTTCATAAATATGAAATGTTGTTTATGCAAGAAAGAATTAAAAGTTAAAAATCCAACTGTCAGCACAGCAGATATAACAGTGTGTCATGTAATTTGTCTGCAAAAAGCAAGACAACGGAGACTATTGAATTTGGAATGGTATTTTTTTAATAACTTATGAATTAATTATAAATTAAGGAAATTTTTATCTAAACTTAATTATATAATAATGGAAATAAAACCGATTGAGGTTTCTAATGAACAAGAATTACAAGCTCTAAAAGCAAAGGCATTAAAATGTAAGGTGATTTTGTTAGATCAATGGGAGAAACACCCTCTAACAAATCCAAGCACATTTAACAAAAGACAAAAGGATAGATTTTTACGAGAACTAACAACAATGATGATGTATATGACAGAGGAGGAAATGGACAAAGAATTCAATTCAATTATTACCGATGATATATTAGCATCAGGAAAGGACATAAGCAATTATCCGGTATTGCAAACATCTGCACCTGATTACTCAGTGTTATACCCTGAGGGGGTTAATATAGAGGATTCTAAGGCGGAATAAATTTGACGAATTTTTATAACAAAGTAAGAAAAATATAATTACAGAAATTATTTTTATATTATCTATTAATATAATAATATGAGTGGACAACCATATAAGAACCCTCTTGATGTAGCCAAGTTTAGGAACGAGTATTTAGCCAACCTTGCTTTAGAGATTAAGAACAATGACTTGAACTTACAAGCCAATAAAGTTTATATTCGAACGGGAGCACCAAGTCAGCCAACGGACACACGAACTACGAGTGAGAAATTAGCCGATTTATATAGATTGAGAATTGAAATCCGTAGCAAATTAGGAGAAATAATGAGCGGTGATAATGCACAACGAGTTGTTGATGAGTTAGATGATAATGAGGCACGATTTTTAGCACAGCAAATAGATACAATTGTAGCAGATTTAAAACCAAAATATGCTTTAGGTGTTCCTGCAGATGTATTTAATCCGTATTTTCAAAAATATATGCGTAAATATTTAGAAACACAAGGAGTTGATTATGGATTACAACAAGAAACAGGACAACAACTTTTAGCGAATCAGCAAACCATAATGAATACTGTTATTTCATCACAAGATGTTAATGATATTAAAGATAGTTTAACACGATTAGGAGTTGCAAATACTGTTTTAGGAAAGAAAATAGATAGAAACCTCAAGGAAACAAAAGAGGCAATTGATACCTCTGTTGAGGCGTTTAGAATTATTGCTGAAACTAACAATCCTATATTGAAAGACCAAATTTTACAAGATATTAATATGTTAGTTAATGATTTACCAAGCCGAGAGGATATAGTTGTATTATTAGATAGATTAAGAATATCACGAGAAAAAGGAGATGAAAATAATGTAAGAATTATATTGCAAAAATTAGATGAACTAACAAGTTATGCTGGAGACCTAGGCGATGCAATTGCAATATTAGACCAACAAATTGCGTTTGCAAAATCATCAGGAATGACAACAGGAGAACCTTTACCTGAGGCAATAGCAATCGGTCCACCACCAAGTGCAGAGGTTGAACAGTTGCCTACTACAAGTGTTACTTATGCAGGAACAACTTACACTTATTTTGAACCAACAAAATTATTTAATTTGCCAAGAAATTCTGTTTATATTGGACAACAAAGTTTAGGTGAATATATTGAGGTTTTAGCTGAATTAGACAAAAATATTTTTAGAAAACTTGGAACAACTAAGTCAGATGTTAGTAAACGCACCAAAGCACAATTAATAAATTGGCTACAGCAAAATGACCTTGCCGTTAGAGAGGCTTGGATAAATTATGCAACTGGTGGAACCCCAGTTGCAAAAACAACAGGTAGTGGATTAAAAAAAGGCAAGATGTCAGGTAAGGGTTTAAAAACAAAAGTAGATTATAGTGCTGGTATTAGTGCAGAACCTGACTATGTCCCATTTGGAAAGTTTTTGATTAATCGCAAAAAACTGGTTGATGGTGTGGTTATGATTAAACGCCACGGTGGCCAATTTATGGGAGATATGAAAACCCGTCGTGTTAGTCCAAATCTCACTGTAGTATTTAAAAAAATAGCTGGTGGTGCATTGCCGTCTTTTTCAGAACTTGAAAAGCTGGATGACGATGAAAGAGACTATTTAAGATTTGTTAGTAACAAGTCAAATCTAAGTTCAAAATTAGATGTTCCAACGCCAAAGAAAGATAAAAATGAACAGTTAATAAATCAGTTTGAAATAATGCGTGGCCAAATGATTGCTGGTAATGACTCTAAAGATTTATTTAGAAAATTTAAACAGATTTTGGTTGAAATGCTAGATCGCGATCTAATACCCAAGGGACAGGCTAAAGATATTTTACTTGAGATGAGTAAACGAGAAATCTAAACAATACAAACTAACAAAAAATTGAAATTAAAAATTAATTTATCATATTATTATAATATTATAAATGGCTGGATTTCATACAAAAACATTTTTAAAACACGATGATTATATGACACCGAAATACGCTTGGGAAAATATAAAACAATATATTCCAAAGTGCAAAATATGGGAGGCATTTTATGGCGACGGAAATTCAGGAAAATATTTACAGGAATTAGGTTTTGATGTAATACACGAGCCAATTGATTTCTTTGAGGAACAACCTGATAATTATGAGGCTATTGTTAGTAATCCACCTTTTAGCAAAGTAAAAGAAATTTTGCAACGGTTATTAATAATAGATAAACCATTTATCCTAATAATGCCAAGTTCAAAAATAAATACAAGTTATTTTAGACAATGGAAAAATAAAATACAAATAATTATACCAAGAAAGCGAATACACTTTTTAAAATTAGTTGATGGAAAAATACCTGATAATCAAAAAAGCGCATGTAATTTTGATTGTTTCTATTATTGTTATAAAATCAATTTGCCAAATGATATTGTTTGGCTGGATTAAAATAAAATCTATTGATATAGTATAATGAGTGGAAACTTTAATTTTAAGGTCGCAAACCCTTATATGTCCAATAACATACCCCAAATGAGGTCAGAGGAATTACAAGTTCCATTTTTTTTTGGTGGGTCTCAAGTGCCAAATGATTTAATGTTAAAACCAAATACCTTTAGTGGCTCAGGACTACACAACTATTTAGACGGACAGAAAATTAAGACATCTAAAAAGAAATTAATAATGCCCTATTTATTAAGACGATAATTTTATATTATTTTTTATCTATAATAATATATAATGGTTAAAACATTGGTATTAAATCAAAGTAATCTTGTTCAAGACGGACAAAATAACAAATTTGTTTATAGATTTCCAAATTCAGTGCAGTTTAAGGATAATTATTTGGCGTTTGCATCTTGCTCTATATATTACAGCTGGTTCAATATAACATCTACCTATCAAAATAATTCTTTCAGTTATAATTGGATTAACGGAGCAGGAGTAGCCACTACATATACAGTGTCAATTCCTGATGGTCTATATGAAATAACAACATTGAATCAATTGCTACAATATACGATGATTCAAAATGGACATTATTTAGTAAATAGTTCAGGAGAAAATGTCTATTATGCTGAATTTATAATAAATCCAGCTCGTTATGCGGTTCAAATAAATACATACTTATTTCCAACAGTATTACCAGTGGGTTGGACGAATCCTGCAGCCGTTCCTTTTCCTCCTCAGACTTTTAATCCTATCATAACAATCCCAGCAAAATTTAACATAATTGTTGGATACACTGCTGGTTTTGCTACGGCTCAAAATTTAAACAATGCATTTGTTCCTCCTACAAGTCAATATGTAAGCAAATTGGGGAATGGTACAATATCATATATTTCTACGGTCGCTCCAAATGTGCAACCCAATTCATCGCTATTATTTTCATTGTCTAATATTGATAATGCTTATGCAATGCCGTCAAGTATTCTTTATACATTAGTGCCAAGCGTAGGTGTAGGAGAATTAATTTCAGAAAAGCCACCTGCCTTTATATGGACTAAATTGATAAATGGAACTTACAATGAATTAAGACTAACAATTTTAGGAACTGACTTAAATCCAATTGCGATTAATGACCCATCGATTACAATTGTTTTATGTATACGAGATGCAAATGAACAGGCTGCATAATAATGGTTAATATAGAGAACACATTATTTTAGAAAATTAATAATCTTGTTAAAATACATAGACATGAACTTTACAAATGATATAACGGAACAATCTTTAACAAGAATGTATGATGATTTACAAAAAGAACAATCAAGACTAACAACTGACTTGAAAACTGGAACTGATGTAGTTAAGGAAAAAGATATAATGAAACACATATCAATTATAAATTCTTTAATAATGAATATTTTAAAATTAAGGAATTTGAGGAAACGAATATCAAATATTGAATGATTAAATTATAATATTATGTTAGTATAATAATGGTTAGGATAACCTCAGTTTATGTTCCTGGAAGACGAATTTCAAGAATGCAAGGCAAGGGTGGATCTGTTTTACTGAATCAAGGTGGAGCAGGTTCAGCATCAAGCTATGATAGCGTAGATGAATATATATCAACTACTGGTAGAGTTCCAATGGCTGGAGGAGCTTTAAGCAAAAAATTGGAAAGCCTAAGTTTAGCAGTTAAGCCTAAAAAACCTAAAATTACCAATATTAAATTCAATTTATAAGAGATTGAATTAATGGTTTCTTTTTAGCCAATTCCATATTATTTTGGAATTAGCCAAATTTTTTATCTCATCAATAATTATAATATGTCCGATAAATTAGTATTTGACTTATCTCAGGAAGTAGAAGGCTCAGCCTCCATTTTTGTTAAGAAAGATTGGATCAACATTTTAGACAATATGAATTCGGTTTACAATTCAAATCAGTCAATTATTGATACCTTAAGTTGTAGGGTATAAATGTCTTACCAAAAGTAAGGCAAGTCGTCAAATGACGGCAACACCTCCAAATTGACGGGAAACTCTTGAAGGCATACAATACTAAACTATTTAGGAAACTCTATAGTGGCGATTGCTAATCACAATCGGTATAGTAAAAAGTTGTATGTTATAAGACAATCCGCAGGAAAGTCCCTAACCTCGCTATGATAAGAGTATGGGAAATCTTCAACGACTAAATGCCGGTGCGATGGAGCAATCTAATCAATTGCTATGAAATCGTAAGATATAGTCTAAACCCACTCGTGAGAGTGCTTATCCCATTTAAAAAGGTAAGAATGTTTGTAAGAGGAAATGCTTACAAGTAATACATTGGTAAAAATGCACAGCTTTCTAACAGCAACAAGTATGTCTCATATAGAGAGGCTTATTTAGCTGTTCCAATGCTTTTGACTTTAGCAACAACCAGTTTAGCTACTGCTGGA
>Ga0181344_1001004_pt1 | contig 10654 bp, 15 predicted proteins | sample Su13VDMLBDD_FD_130098 | JGI IMG/M metagenome (GOLD analysis project Ga0181344, IMG submission 130098) | Freshwater viral communities from Lake Michigan, USA - Su13.VD.MLB.D.D | ecosystem: Environmental > Aquatic > Freshwater > Lake | place: USA: Michigan | collected 2013-07-15
TAAACGTAGTTAGTGTTTTACCCGTATAACCAATTAACTCACTACCAATTCTAAGCGAACCTGCCGATAAAAACACATCAGTGGTGGTTACTTGAATAGCGGCCGTCGAAACATTACCCATGTTTGCTGTAAGCGTAGTTACACCGTCTTGATGAAACGCTCCATTAGGGAACCTTAAATATGCTCCACCTACATTACCACTTAGAGAGGCAAGTGCATTATCTATCTGATTAAAATAAAGCCGCAAGATATTGCTAAACCTATCAAATGTCTGCTGGTCATAAATTTGAGGCGCAAGAGGTAAGTTAGGGGCTTTAGATGTAACTAGAGGAGCTATAAGTGTCATAAAAATCCTTTAAAAATCAATAACTTAACTTAGCGTCTGCCATCAGGACGAACATCATACCTAGGATTACCCAACTGCCATGCAACACCTAATGAATCAGACTCAATTCTAAAGCTCATTTGTCTACCGCGTAGCCTTGTGTAAACTTGCCCTGTGAATTGTTGTACTACGTACACGCTTGAGTTAGGTGGGTAAGGAGGGGCGTAGTTGTCTGCACTTGTTACTAAAGGCGCATCTGCTGTACCATATGGTGCACCGGAATTTTGTCTAGGTACTAAAGTAATAGTTACGTAAGGGTTATTAACATCGGACCCATTAAAGTTTACGTCAGGTAACATTCGCCATACAAAACCAAAGCTTTGCCCATCTTCAATATCAAAATCAGAAGACTGTACATATGCATCTATAGGCACAGGGGTTAAGCCTGATACGTCATTAACATCAGACTCATGGTATAACATTCGACTATTATAATCTGCAGCCATAGGGTAAGGGCGTATACCTGAGTCTAGCCAAGCTGTACGTGCCATAGAGCCAGAGTACCAAACTTGATCTAAGTAGTTATAGATAACATATTTGTTAATAGTAGTTGAATCTTCAGAACAATAGAACCACCAGACTTCGTTATAACCAGAGTTTCCACCTACGAATATTTGAGAACCCTGTGCTGAGTTAAGATTCTCAAACACGTATTGTTTTAAGCTACACGGTAGAGTTGATACCGTACCGTTATACATATAGAACTTATCAAGTCCCATCCAGTATGTTATGTTGTTTACAGTTATTGCTGCATTGGAAGAGATGATAGAAATATTATCCATCAACACATCAAACTTATACACATAGGGAGGGCCTAAGTACTGCATAGAGTATAGGCAAGAGTCAGTCCATATTAAGTTTTCAACACGTGCTACTTGTGCAGCTACGATATAAGAACCATGTGTAAGTCTAAACTCACCAGACTGGTTAGTAATATCTGGAACCCATTGGTAAGGTTGAGCTTGGTCTGACCAACGTACAAGCATAGGGTCAAACGGAGTTCCCGGCGTCCCAGCTACATAAGAGTTAGCTCCAAAAGCTATTACAAAACGTTGCAGGGCTGAAGCAAGAACTTGGTTAGTTGCCGTAGGTACATACGCCCCAGAATACCCTGCGTTAGTAGCAAGAGTAGCTAGAGATTTTGCTCTAGTTGTAACAGTACCCGAGTCTTGCCAGTAATATATCGGTCCACCGCGAGGAGCTATAATAAGGTCTTGACCGTAGTTATCATTAGTCCAGAGACGCAGTTGCGCAGCTATTATACCATATGAACCACCCCATACATGTGGAGTACCATTAGGTACATCAACTACTACAGCACCACCTGATGCAGCTGTAGACGTAGTAACGTACGTAGTTGAGCCTATAACTGTAGATATAGTATATGTATTAGCCCCTGTAACTGTTACCTGAAAAGCCTTTTGAAGAACTAGTCGATTAATACCACAAGGATCAGATGCAATACTATTGAAGAAAACATAGTCCCCAGTAGTTAAGCCATGTGCTGTTTGAGTGACTGTTAATACAGATATACCCGTAGCTGTCGCTGTAAATGGATTTGTAAGAGATACAGGTGCATATTGAGCCCAAGGTCCTGTATTCCAACCAACCCCTGCTACACCTACAGTTGATCCTGTTGGGTATTCATAAGCAATTCTTGTTGCAGGCGAGCCGTTTAATGTATCACTACCTGTTGCAAGTACAGGCAGTCCAGTTGTAGGGTCTTTAGCGACTATAGTATATGATGTAAATGTTGGTGTTGTTGCTACTATGTATTCTTGATTTAAAACAGCTGCAGTTATTGCACCACCTAAACTTGTTGCAGCTGAGATAATAATGTAATCACCAATGTTAGGATGGTACGCTATATCTACAATAGTAATAGTGCTTGAGCCCGTAGTTGCTGTAAATGGCCCTGCAACGTTGAACGGTGAATTAGCTACAGGAGATGATGTTATAGTAGTAGATGCAACAGCTGTAAAGCAGTTAGTTTGGTATGTTCCAGTAAGGCCTGTCCCACTTATAAATGCAGTTATGATTGTACCACCGGGGATACCTGCACCAAAGATACTCATACCTATAGTCAGTACACCGTATGCTACAGCAGTTACAGTTAATATTCCTGTAGTTACTGCAATAGCGCCTGTTACACTAACATTATAAGAAGTAGTATAAATAGGAGTTATATCGTTATAAACAGTTCCTTGTTCAATATAGTACTTTGTAGTTGTACCTACACCTAAATAGTTCTCACCATTTAAGTCCATCCAGTTCCACAACGAACGAGCTTCACCTAAATATGTATCATTAGATAAACGCGACCAACCGCCTATCTTTTCAGGATTACCAGAACGAAAGCGTATCTTATCACCATCATACCAACCGCCTTCGTTAGAATAGTTCGTTCCCTCACGATTAAGACCCGGTCTTAATACTAACTTCTGTAATGGCATAGTCTACCCTATCAATGTTTTAGCTGTTGCATCAACAGCATTAGTACGTGCTAACCAACCCTTACCGTATATAGGGAAAGATGGAAGAGCTCTATAAAATACTTCTTTAGCGTTTGTGTACTTATTAATAAGTTCTTTTGAATCTATAGCTTTTACTGCTGTAAGTGTTTTAGGGCCCATTGCCCCATCTGCTGTAACTCCAACAGCAGTCTGAAGTGTTTTTAATGCGCGTCCGGCCCCTGCGTTGATAGCAAAATCAAAAGCAAGATAGTCAATACCGCTGGGTAAATCATCTCCATGTACAGCATCCCAATATCTACGTTTATAAAAAGGTGCAACCTTATCAGGTGTTAATGCTTTCATATCTGCAGTGCTGACCTTGTGCCCTACATACGCTTCCCATACCGCTTGAGTTACGCCTAAATTAGTACAACCTTTTCTACCATCAGGAAGCGCATTGCCCGGATCTCTAGGGTCATCTTGAAACCCCCCTTCACTTTTAAGAATATGATCTAAAGCTGCTTTGTAATTAGTTTCCATTATAACGAGGTCTATTGAATATCATTTACAGGGATCCAGTTAGGGTTCTGAGTATCGTCTATTTGAGCCCAATTTGAAGACTGCATGTCGTTTACAGGGACCCATGTAACTGTTTGATTGTCATTTATTTTAAACCATCCTCGTGCATATTGAAAGTCAGACAATGTAACTAAGTTATCTATATTTACTACGTTGAATTGTGCTAATACTGCATCAATGGTTGTTATTACCAACACATCAGAAGTTTCACCTAAAAAAGCAAATTGTGAGGCATTAGTATCCGTCAGTGTTTGTGTCTCTATAATACTTGCCACATACTGAAACCCGCCAACTTGAGCATCTGTTAAAGTTATAGTATTAGTTTGGCTACCTACAAACCCCGCAATAACATCTTCTAGTGCACTTAGTGTTACAGCATTGCTGCTTTCAGTTACAGGAAAGTTTTGTGCTGCACTGCTACTATCTGTTAAAGTTTGAGTTTGAGCTTGCAAAACTAAGAACGCAACAAGCCCTGTTTGTGCATCTGTTAAAGTTTGGGTATCTGTTTGCGATGCAAGGAACGCCACCAACCCTGTTTGAGCATCTGTTAAAGTCTCAGTCTCGTTTACAATAACGCCGTAAAACGCATTGCCTAAAGATGCAAATGGGGATTGAGCAAACGTGGTTATTCCAAATGGCATAACTCAACCCTAGCAAATTCACCTCGGTTTTTAACACACCAGATTGTATAAACAATGTTAGCTTCTTCTGGTGTCAAATAAAGACCTAAGTGTTTTGGCTTGTTATTTACTGTAACTACAGCTCGCCACTTGCTTGTGCCTTTGTGAAAATGAACACCTTTGTATCCGCTAGTATTTTTTACAGACTTTCTTAAATTATATAAATTTTGTTGTTGTGTAGCTTCACGCAAGTTGTTTATAGCGTTGTTTAATGGATTTCCATCTATATGGTCAATTGTATCTTTTGGCATAGCACCAGTCATATATAGCCAAGCAAGTCTATGAGCACTATATTTTTTACCATCTATACTGGTATATAAATACCCGTGAGAATTACTTGTTGCTGCAACAGAACCAACCTTTACACGATTAGACATAATTTTTAACCTCGTAAATACACCAGTATGTTCATCATACTTTAGTAGTTCTTTTAGGCGCTCTTGGGTCAACATTATTTAGTTATTCCACAGTTATTAACAACTACAAACTTTTGGCACATTATAGCGTATTGGGCTATTTGGTCTGCTCTATATGCTTCAGACTTGAGAAAGCTTGTAAGTTCGTCTGAAAGTTCGTGTCTATCTTCATCGGCTCCAGCAATGGAGTTGGTATTATCACCTTTTGTTGGGGTGCAACTACTACTTTTCCTGCTGTTGTCGTACATGCGCACAGACTTAAAACTATCGTGCTGACTATTAATCGCGTTGATCGCTGAGACATTAGCGTCCTCCAGTTCTTTATTAAGCTTCAAGGCTTCTTCGTGTGCCGTATCTGCTTCTTTAGTAAGCGCCGCTAATGTCCACTCGGCTTCTCGGTTCATAGCGTCTATGCTATCAGACATGTGCTGAATTTTTGCTTGTGATACTTTATAGGCAAAGCCATAACCGGAAGCAAAACTTGCAATAATAATACCAACGAATAAGTATGGCATCAGTCTTTTAGTATCACGCCAAGACCGCCAGCAACGCCGCCAGCGAGCAGTAAAAGTTGGTCAACAGGTTTGCCTAAGAAGATAAATATACTTCCTATTACAGCAGTTGCAACCCATATAATGCCTCGTTTAGTTGAAGCTTCTGACCAATTTATCATTATTTTTACTCGTACATTATGTTAATAGAACCAGCATCGAAAGTGTCTGTGCCGTTGACTGTGGTTAGGCGTATGCGGTCTAGGGTTGCTGAAAGAGATTTAGAGCCAGCTACGAATTGAATAAGATTATTAGTTGAATCACCTATATTTCCTGTACATACCCAAATGTTACTTGCTGAATTTAATAATGATATATAAAGTGCGCCATTAAAACCACCAGTACTACCTGATGAAGTTCCTATGCCAAAGCCAGTAGTAGTATTTGATACGATAGCAGCAACAAATTGCCCATTGCTCCCTAAATAGCCAGTATTTTCAATACCACCACTGTCACCTAATTGGACTTGAATTATGCTTGTACCATTCGTACTAACCCCATTAAGCATCACAGTAATACGTTTAGCCCAAGAAGGGATACCTGTAAAGTCTATGCTTGTACCTGAAGTTGACGCTACTGCTGTGCCTGAAGTCAACACACCAACACCACTAGGTGTACCTGAAATAATAGGCGAAGTTAAAGTCTGCCCTGTAGCTGTAGTAATAACCGTACCACTAACCGCTGGCAAAGTTAAGACCGTACTCCCTGCTACTGCTGGCGCGCTTAATGTAATTGAACCGCTGGTATCCCCACTTACGACAATCTGCGCCATTACGCTATCCCCAATAATACTTTAAGTTCATCCACAGATAAACCAGCAGATGCCAGTTTTTCTTGTGGGGTTAGCTCGACTGGAGCTGGTTGATTAGCTTCAATTTCTGCTTGTATAACCTGTGCTTCTTCATCTGTAATCGCTACGCAATCAGCAGGGAGTAGGTATTCAAACTCAGAAGAATCGAGAAAGTGTAAAGTGTTGTTTGTGTCTTTAAAGTACATTATCTTAACTCCGACCATCTATTAAGTCCACCAGCAGTTACACTATAACTATTGTTAATAGGCACTATAAAGCTGTAGTTGTTAGCTCCACCACCTGATAACCCAGTATTACCGTTTACAACAAACCCTATTGCTCCAGATAACCCATCTATAAGCACATAAATCGGCTTTCCAGTTGTATTGTAGTAAGTAGTACCCACAATACGCTGCGTTCCCACAGTGAAAGTCTGCCAAATTTGATTGTATCCCAAGCTACTCATAGCTGCCAATGCTTGACCACCTTGACCTTGAATCGTACTAGGTGCAGTTGCCCATGTACCAGCAGTTGCTTGAGTGCTTTCAATGTAGCCTACGACTCTAAATGGTAGAGAAGTTCTTGCTGTAGTTGAGTAGACTACGTTAGCTGAGTTAGAACCAGCAATAATAGCTGTAGTAGAAATTAACGTAGTTTCATCTAAGTTTGTGCTACCAGAAATATTGACGACCGCAAGCTCTACTGTTCCAGAATTATCAAGAGCTATTACTACTATTCTTGATTGTTGTGCTGATACTGTGCCTAATGTTGCTGTGCTTGGTACTACAACAGAAATAGCTGTTGCTACTGTTCTAGTGTTGATAGTTCCTGAAGTTAGCGGAGTGTTTCTAAAGTTTAATATCGTAGGGTTTAAAGTACAGGTTAATGCACTAGAACCTACTGAAGCTGTTATGGGTTGAATAGGTATAACACCACCTACAGTTCCACCTGTACCGCCATCTGCTACTACAATAGGAGTTACTACATCTATAGCTTGTGCTGTAATTCCGGTTGTTCCATCTAAGACAATCGCCATTAGTTATTCTCCAATACAGGCAGTTGGGCTGCTTTAAGTTCATCAAGCGTAGTCAAGCTATCAACTTGTTTAGTTGCATCTCGTAGCACTTGTTTCTTAGCTTCAATATCCGCTAAAGCTACAGGGTCAGCTAGGTTCCTAAGCTGGGCTACGTCTAATGCTTGAAGCAATGGCGTACGTTCTGTTCTTAGTCTATCTTTAGTTATTTCTTGTGCTTTTGTAAAGTCAATACTTATGCCCATGTCCATGCTCCTCTGAATGTACGATCTGATGGAATAGTGTCAGTATCAACAATCTCATACTCAGCACCTTCTGGGATGTCTTTCATACAGGATTCAATGGTGTCCGCTGGTATGATTACAGCAACACCGCCATCTTCTGTTTTGTATATTATTCTTTTCATTTTGGTGTCCTTAGCGGAAGATTGATACAGAAATTGTGGAAAAATCAATAAACACACCAACGGAGTTAGATAATCCCCATATGCCAACACTTCCTGTTACCAGTTGTGCGGTGGGGATAGAGATTATGCCCCCATAATCTATTGTTGGACGGTCACTATTTCCAGAAGTAGCATTATAATTAGCATCAGGCATTGCAGTCGTAAAGTTAACCGTGTAACTACCAACACCGTTATCCGTAATACTCGACACATTCCCACTTGCACGAATAGCCACAGTACCAGTGCCGTTGAAGTTTACCCATGCTCTGCACATATAGAGTGGTGCTGTACCTGATACAGTTGGCACTTGAGCTGAGTTTATAGTTGGTGTGGTTAGAGCAACAGGATTAGTAAAAGACACTACTTGCGCTGCGCTTATACTCAGCGCTGTAACCCCTGCTGTTTGTAGAGCTAGTACACCTGAAGCATCACCTGAGCTAACAAGCCCACCGCCCCCTGCGCTATTTGCTGAAATTGTTGCTGCCATTATTTAATCCTCTTAGAAATCATAAAACTACCCAGCGGCTGCCTGAAGGTACCGTGACTATTATACCGCTGTTTATCGTAATAGGGCCTGTGGACATAGCTGATTTAGCAGTTGTTATTGTGTAGTTGTTGGTTATAATTTGGCTATTTTCATAGAATACATCATTACCACCACCACCTGTTGCTCCGCCACCTACACTACCCCATAGTAAACTAACATAACTCCCAACAACCGTAGCATTAGCAGCAGGTTCTGAGGTCATATTATAAGTGAACACTGTAGGACTTACCACAGTAATAATAAATTCACCATTATAAAGTATATTCGTAGCGCCACTAACTATAACTACAGAGCCTGATGTTAAGCCATGAGCACTTGCTGTTGTTAGTGTTGCTAAGGTAGAGGCTGCTGTTTTAGTAATAGAAGATATAGTTTCTCCAGAAAACTGCTTAACACCTTCAAAACTATTTAATGTACTATTAAATCTAAAGTACCCTATTGATGGTAACGTATCACGTTGACCTGTTGTACCCGCAGGGACTATCTGTGATGCAGTTTCACCTGTAATATTAGGATTAATATTAAATACATTAGTGCCATCACAATAGACTAGTTGCTCAACTCCATTATTAACTGTAAAACCAGTCCCACTTGCTGTTTTAATAACAATAGGGTAGCCACCAGTTGTAGAGTTACTAACAATATATACTTTATTAAATGAAGGAATAATTACATTTCGTGACGCGGTAAGCGTACCACTAACAACTAAAACTGCATTCCTAGCTTCGTCTGATATACCATTATAACTTGTTAGTGTATAGTTGGCATCCAACATAGTAATAGCTACTACACCTGTAATAGCCTGTTCAAGTAATGTACCTAAGTTAGTATTTGTAGTAGCTCCCCAAGTACCGGATTGCTCCCCACTCGCTATAAGCTCTAATTTTAATGACGGTGAATAAGTACTCGGCATGTTTATTCCTTAATATATTTCATAAAACCACCCAGCGTTGCCCTGAAGGCACTGTAACTATTATGCCACTATTTATAGTTATTGGTCCAGCACTTAGGGCACTATATCCAGTAGGCAATGTATAAGAAGTAGAAACTGTTTTGTTGTTTAAGACTAATCCATTTGATGCTGCTATTTGTGGTGCGTAAGCTGTTAGTAAAGAGTCTTGGTGTACAGAACGCTCTGACGGGTATGTACAAAATACATCCTTAGTACCTGCTGAAAAGTTAACCAAAGCACCTGCATTAGATGATGATAAGACAGTAGTACGAGCAAGTGTAGTTCCGCTTAAAGTATAAGTCCCTAACCCAACTTCCCAGTTAGCCCCACCTTGATCTGCAATACAGTAGTAAGTAGTATTGCCATTACCAATAACAGCGAAAGACTGAAACCCTAACGCTGCGCCTAATAGAGTAGCTGTACCTGTACCAACAACTGCTGTTGTTTCTTTAACTCTATCATTAAGTGCAAGAGCCATTATATATTACTCCAAGGTTCACGGGTCCAAGTATAACCTTTATGAGATTTACGTTCCCCGTTAATACATTTAATTATATTTGAATGTTGTAATCCAGCTTCTAACATTTCTTTTTTTCCTATACATTTGACCACTTCACCTGTGATGGTATTAGTCCCCACCCAAACCCAAGCACGCCTAGCTGTATTACCAGTGGCGTAGCTGTTACCTTTAAACAAAACACTTGCGGTAGCTTTTTGTTTTGCCGATGAGGGTAGTCCTTGTCGCCATTTATTACCTTTATGGAGGGCGCTTATTTTAGCTTTAAATTCTTCAGAATGGATAGGTCCAACCTCAAGTCCTTTATTCCAAGGGACCTGTCCAATATGACCAAGTCTATTAGTTTCAATGTGCGCTGCTGTAGCTTTAGCTCCTTTGTTCCAAGCAGGTTGGCCTATATGAGTAAGTCTATTTCTTTCAATTTGCTCTGCTGTAGCTTTATACCCTGAAGTACCTTCCCCACCATCAGTTAAGTTACATAACTTAAATCCTTGTTCGCGATAGTGTTTTATTAATTCAATTTCTTTAGCAAAAGCGTCTTGTTCAATATCAAATTCGGCTAGTATTTTTACTATTGGGGAACCATGTTTAGCCACCACGTTATTCCAATAAGCTCCCCGTTGATAAAATGCATACGCTCGGTTTTTAAACCCTTTACCTATATAAAATAAACGTTCTTCAGGGGTATAATGTGCGTAAACATAAAACATATATTTTAAATTATATAGCTAGTTGGCAGTTGCAGTATAAGTTACAGAGAGCGTATCTCCTGACGTTACAATTTTAGACCCTGCAGTAAAATCACCAGCTGAGAACAAAGTGCCTGTAGTGTTATCAATAGTAGCAGAACCGCCAATGTTAATAAAACAACCTGCAACTGTACCTGAACCTGTCATTGTAAATACAACCGGAGTAGAAGTAGTTTTAGCCCCTGCTGATGCAGCACTAAATACAGGTGTTTTACGAGATCCTGAATATGTAGGAGCGTTAGCAAGACCGACTTCTAGCCAAGTATGTGACGCTTGAGTATCGGTTACAGCGGCTGTGCCTGTACCTTTAAGCCCCATAACAACAGCACCACCAGCTACGTTACCTAACACGGTATCCATAGTAAAGTTCTTGCCAACAGTAGTCACTAAGTTACCGATAACATCTACCCATTTAATATCACCAAATCTATCATGGCATACAATGTTGTACGTACCGTGTAAACTCATAGACTCATCATAACTTGCGCCTCTATCTATAGAAGCTGAGCAGGTATCTCCTACTTGTGTTGTTTCAATATGCATTTTAATTCCTCTAA
>Ga0181344_1001007_pt1 | contig 10648 bp, 11 predicted proteins | sample Su13VDMLBDD_FD_130098 | JGI IMG/M metagenome (GOLD analysis project Ga0181344, IMG submission 130098) | Freshwater viral communities from Lake Michigan, USA - Su13.VD.MLB.D.D | ecosystem: Environmental > Aquatic > Freshwater > Lake | place: USA: Michigan | collected 2013-07-15
CCAATGAGTGACATTGGCTTCGACAAACGTGAACTTGAGACTCTCCTGCAGAACGTCGATGCCTTGGACGACGCCGAGATCATCGAAGTCGAGCGCATGCTCGAGGAATTGGACAAACGTGCCCGTCTCAAGGCTGCAAAAGACGACCTGATCGCGTTCTGCCAGTGGATGGACCCCAATTATAAGGTCGGACGGCACCACAGACTGCTGGCTGACCAGCTGATGGCTATTGAGCGAGGGGAGAAAGACCGGGTGTGCGTCAACATCCCGCCCCGCCACGGCAAAAGTCAGCTCGTGTCCACCTACTATCCGGCATGGTTCATCGGCAGAAACGCCGGGAAGAAGGTCATGCTGGTGTCCCACACCGCCGATTTGGCTGTGGATTTCGGGCGGAAGGTGCGGAACATCATCGACTCCGAGCCCTACCAGCAGGTGTTTCCGAACCTCGCTCTTTCGTCTGACAGTAAGTCCGCCGGGCGGTGGACCACGAGCACGGGGTGTGAGTTCTACGCCACAGGCGTCGGCTCGGCCCTCGCGGGCCGCGGTGCTGACCTGCTGTTGGTTGACGACCCCCACTCCGAACAGGACGTGCTGAACGGTAACTTCTCGGCCTTCGACAAAGCCTACGACTGGTTTGCGTTCGGGGCTCGGACGCGTCTGATGCCCAGAGGGCGGGTGGCTATCGTGCATACACGGTGGCACGCAAACGACATGACGGGGCGGCTGATTCAGGACATGACCAACAACGAGGGCTCCGACCAGTATGAGGTCGTGGAGTACCCGGCGATTCTGGAGATCGAGGACAAGGCCACCGGTGAGATCGTGCAGAAGGCTCTGTGGCCTGAGTTCTTCGACCTGACGGCACTCCTGCGGACAAAGGCGTCAATGCCGGTGTTCCAGTGGAACGCGCAGTACCAGCAGAACCCCACGGGCGAGGAAGCGTCAATCATCAAGCGGGACTGGTGGAGGCTGTGGCCGGACGACGACCCGCCGCACGTTGAGTACATCATAATGGCGCTCGACGCCGCGGCAGAGGCTAACAACCGGGCTGACTTCACGTCGCTGACCACGTGGGGGGTGTTCTACAATGAAGAGGAGAACATGCACCAGATCATCCTGCTCAACGCCATCAAGCGGCGCATGGAGTTCCCAGAGCTCAAGGCCCTGTCCATGGAGGAGTATCAGGAGTGGGAGCCCGACGCGTTCATCGTAGAAAAGAAGAGCTCGGGGACGCCGCTGTATCAGGAGATGAGACGGGCTGGGGTCATGGTGCAGGAGTACACGCCTGTGCGGGGCACGGCTAACAACCCCAACAGCAAGATGGCACGTCTGAACTCGGTGTCGGACATCATCTCGTCGGGGCTTGTGTGGGTACCGCCAAAACGTTGGGCCGAGGAGCTGGTCGAGGAAGTTGCCGGGTTCCCGTTCGCGTCTAACGACGACCAAGTGGACACCACGATCATGGCGCTGATGCGGTTCCGACAGGGTGGGTTCATCAAGCTGCCGACCGACGAGCAGGACGATGAGCTGCCGTATAGGAGAAAAGTAGACTATTACTAAAAGTCGTGCTACAAGACTCTCATCGCGTGCCCTCCACGCGCGATGCTCCTAGGTTGGGTTGATTGCTCTGAGTGGCCCGGCGTTTCTCCCCGCCGGGCCATTTTCATTAAAGGGGGTTGTGGTCGCTGTAGCGCAGCGATACCAATATTCCCGAGGGGCGCACCGAAACTGCGGTTTTGTGTTGGTCGAAGATCAGACTGCGCTACGGCTAATCATCCATCATCCGCGCCCCTCGCGACCACATTGCTAGGTTTAACACCTCGTGCTAAGGTCTCTCCGAGACCTACAGGGGATATGCCATGGCAATCGAGAAGCCGATGACGCCGTTCGAGCTTGGACCGGGAGAAGAGCCGGAGATCGAGGTGGCCATTGCCACTGACGAAGAACCGTCAATCGAGATCGACGCTGACACGGGCGAAGTGACAATCGACTTCGGTGAAGGCGAGGACGACGAAGAGGGCGACTCCCCGAACGAGCACGATGCCAACCTTGCCGAAAGCATTGACGATGGGGAGCTTGAGAGCATCGCCAGCGATCTGGTTAGCTCCTTCATGTCTGACCGTGAGAGCCGCAAAGACTGGGCCTCAGCCTACATCACCGGCCTTGATTTGCTGGGTATGAAGATCGAGGACCGCACGCAGCCATGGCAAGGGGCCTCCGGGGTGTATCACCCGATGCTGACAGAGGCTGTGGTGCGGTTCCAAGCGCAGGCAATGAGCGAGCTGATGCCCGCCAGCGGGCCTGTCCGCACAAAAATCATGGGTAAACTGACGCCGGAGAAGGCAGATCAGGCCAACCGCGTCCAGAACGAGATGAATTACCTCATCACTGAGGAGATGCCCGAGTATCGCGACGAGCTGGAGCTGATGCTGTTCCGGCTGCCGTTGGCGGGTTCTGCCTTCAAAAAGACCTATTATGACCCCATTTTGGAGCGTCCGGCGTCGATTTTCGTCCCCGCTGAGGACTTCGTGGTGTCTTACGGTGCCTCTAACCTCCGCGTCTGCCCGCGCTTCACGCATGTGATGAAGAAAACGGACAACGAGGTCCGTGAGCTGCAGGTTGTGGGCTTCTACCGCGACGTCGAGCTGCCTGATGCCGAGAAAGACCTGACGGACGTCGAGGAGAAGTACGCCGAGCTGGCTGGTGAGGAGCAGACTTACGAGGACGACCCCCGTCGCACGCTCTTGGAGATGCACGTGGACATCGACCTGCCGGAGCCCTTCGCCGATTCCAACGGCATAGCGCGGCCCTACGTCATCACCATCGACAAGACGTCTCGGATCGTTCTTGCGATCCGCCGTAACTGGAAAGAAGACGACGCCAAGAAGCGCAAACTGATGCACTTCACCCACTACCCCTACCTGCCGGGGATGGGGTTCTACGGCACGGGTCTGATCCACTTGATCGGTGGTCTGGCTAAGTCGGCCACATCAATCCTGCGCCAGCTGATCGACGCGGGTACACTCTCTAACCTGCCAGCTGGTCTAAAGTCGCGCTCGCTGCGTATCAAAGGTGACAACACTCCGCTCATGCCCGGTGAATGGCGTGACGCTGACGTGTCGGGTGGTACGCTCCGCGAGAGCCTGTTCCCGATGCCGTACAAGGAGCCGTCGGGCGTCCTGTACACCCTACTGGGTAACGTCGTCGAGGAAGGCCGTCGCATCGGCTCCGTGGCAGACATCCAAGTGGGGGACATGAGCGCAAACGCGCCGGTGGGTACCACGCTGGCCCTGCTCGAGCGTAGCCTCAAGGTCATGTCGGGCGTCCAAGCCCGCCTGCACGCAGCCATGAAGCACGAGCTGCGCATCCTCGCGCGGATCATCCACGACTACATGCCCGCCGAGTATGCTTACGAGATGGACGGCGACTTCAACCGGATCAACGACTTCGACGGTCGGGTTGACGTGATCCCGGTATCCGACCCCAACGCTGCCACCATGGCTCAGCGGATCATGCAGTATCAGGCGGCTCTCCAGCTGTCTCAGCAGGCTCCGCAGCTCTACGACATGGGTAAACTGCACCAGCAGATGCTCGAGGTGTTGGGTATCCAAGACGCGGGCGACATCATCAAGCTTCCGGAAGACATCAAGCCGATGGACCCGGTCGCCGAGAACATGGCGCTGCTGCAGCAGACTCCGGTCAAGGCGTTCCTGTACCAAGACCACGAGGCGCACATTGCTGCCCACATGGCGGCAATGCAGGACCCGAAAATCGCTCAGATGGTCGGCCAATCGCCGTTCGCAGGGGCTATTCAGGCCGCGGCCATGTCGCACATCACCGAGCATCTCGCCTACCAGTATCGCAAAGAGATCGAGATGACTCTGGGCGTACCGCTGCCGCCCGAGGGCGAGCCGCTGCCGGAGGATGTCGAGGTCCAGCTGTCGCGCGCTGTGGCTCAGGCCGCGGGCAAGCTCTTCAACAAGAACATGGCAGAGCAGCAGGCCGCACAGGCTCAGCAGCAGGCTCAGGACCCGCTGACGATCATCCAGATGAAGGAGATCGAGCTCAAAGAGCGCGAGCTGGACCACAAGATCGACATCGACAACAAGAAGCTGCAGGTCAGCGCCGCGAATCAGGCTGGGAACCTCGTCATCCAGCAGGAGCGCGTCGAGAGCGAGAACGACCGGGCCGCGGCAAACACCATGGCAAAGCTGGCCACCGACGCTGTTCGCGAGAACGTCAAAGCGCAGATGGAAGGCACGCGGCTGGCCATCGAGGCTGCCCGCACGCTACAGCAGCGCCAAGGGCCAATCCAAGGCGGTGAGGGTAAATGATGGAGGACACCGTCTTCGCCCTTCTCCTCCGCGGTATCACCGAGCAGCGGGTGCGCCTGATGGAGCACCTCGCCAACGGCGGTGCCAAGTCCTACGAGGACTATTGTCGTGCCACCGGAGAGTACACCGCTCTCCAGCGCATGGAGGACGACATCAAGGACCTAGAGAAAAGATTTATTGCGGACTGATACACTCCGCTGTACTTCTTTGAGCTACGCGGATGTCCCGCGCAAGGCGCTGTGAGCCTGAATCACTGCAGGAGATACTATGTATACGGCTAACAAAGTGGAGGACGAGGAGCTCAAAGCGAAGCTACCTGAGCCCTCCGGTTACAGACTGCTGATTGCAGTCCCCGAAGTCAGCGAGAAAACCGAAGGTGGCGTGTACATGCCAGATCAGCTGAAAAAGGCTGAGGAGACGGCATCCGTCATTGGCTTCGTCATCAAAGCGGGCCCAGAGGCCTATAGCGATGAGAACAAATTCCCGTCCGGCCCTTGGTGCAGGGAAGGCGATTTCATCATCTTCCGGTCCTACTCTGGCACCCGCTTCAAGGTGATGGGCAAGGAGTTTCGTCTGATTAACGATGACACGGTCGAAGCCGTTGTCGAAGACCCACGGGGGTATAGCAGAGCATGAACTTTGGAGACGCAATCAGCGCCCTGAAAGAGGGCAAGCGTGTTTCGCGCACTGGATGGAACGGCAAGGGTATGTGGTTGGAGCTGCAGGTTCCTGACGCGCACAGCAAGATGACGCTGCCCTACGTCTACCTGAATTACCCGCATGACTCCCTGCATACACCGGGGGCGCGGGTTCCGTGGCTTGCCAGCCAGACCGATATGTTGGCCGAAGACTGGGGGATCGTAGCATGAGCGAGAACATCGAAGTGGAACTGGATGGCGACGACGATCTGGAGATCGAAGTCCAAGACGACACCCCAGAGCCCGATAAAGGCAAGCCGAAAGCCCCAGAAACCGAGGTTGAGTCCAAAGGTGCCGATGATGACGACCTAGAGGGTTACTCCGATAGCGTCAAAAAACGCATCAACAAGCTCAAGTTCGACCAGCACGCCGAACGCCGCGCCAAGGAAGAGGCTGTTCGTCTCCGTGAGGAGGCCATTTCCTACGCTGAGAAGGTCCGCAAAGAGAACGAGGAGCTTCGCAAGGCCTACGCTGAGGGCGAAACCGCTTTTGTTGGGCAGACCAAGGCCCGCCTTGAGAGCGAGCTTTCCTCTGCACGCTCTGCCTACAAGGCCGCATATGAGAGTGGTGACGCTGATGCTGTGCTTGCCGCACAGGAGAAGCTGCTCAAACTGCAGGTCGAGAATGACCGGGTGCAGAACTACAAGCCGCGCCCCGCGCAGCCTACCGCACCAGCACCGCAGCAAGCGGCTCCACAGGTGGCAAAACCCGATGATCGGGCCATGAAGTGGGCCGAGAAGAACGCGTGGTTCATGAAGGACAAGGCCATGACCGGCTTTGCCATGGGCCTCCACGAAGACCTCGTTGGTCAGGGAATTGATCCGGCGAGCGATTTGTACTATTCTAAGATAGACGATGCGGTTCGCCGCACGTTTCCAGATAGGTTTGACGACGGGCAAGTTGAGGAAAAAGCACCTCGCCGTCAGACTGGCCCCGTGGTCGCCCCTGCTGCTCGCAGCACGAAAGCCCCACGCAAGGTCGTGCTAACCTCCTCTGAGGCCGCTCTCGCCAAGCGCCTTGGGGTACCTCTCAAGGTGTTCGCGGCGCAAAAGCTAAAGGATATGACAAATGGCTGATCGGACCCCACGTACTCTCGAGACTCGCGAAAATACGAGTCCGCGCAAAAAAACGTGGAAGCGGCAGTCCATGTTGCCTACCCCCGAAGACCGTCCGGGCATTAAGTTCCGGTGGATTCGCACCTCCACGATGGGTAACGCAGACATGACTAACGTGTCGTCTCGGTTCCGAGAGGGCTACACGCCCGTAAGGGCAGAGGATTATCCTGAGCTGCAAATTATGTCCGACCTCGACTCGCGCTTTAAAGGCAACGTCGAAGTTGGTGGATTGCTGCTCTGCAGCATTCCGGTTGAGGACGCGGACGCACGCGTGGAAGGCCAACTCGAGATGGCTCAAAACCAGATCGACGCAGTTGACCGCAATTTCATGCGTGAGAACGACCCGCGTATGCCCGTGCTTCGGCCCGAGCGTTCAACAAAAACATCGTTCGGCAAGTGATTGCCGTGAACACAACTCTGTAGATGAAGGAGAGAACCTATGGGTTCCGTCAATGCTCCCTTCGGTCTGCGTGTGACTGGCCGTCTCGACAATGGCTCGCTGGAGGTTTTCCGCCAGTACCCCATCGCGTCGGGTCTCGCCGTCAACATTGCCGCCGGAGATATCGTCAACCTCGTTGACAACGGCACTTCGACCACGATCACCAAGCAGACCGCTACCGGCGACACCTCGACCGATATCGCGATGCTCGGCGTGTTTGCTGGCTGCTCGTACACCGACCCCTCGACTGGGCAGATCACGTTCAGCAACATGTGGCCGACCGGCACCGTTGCTTCGGACGCGCTCGCGTTCGTCGTGGATGACCCGCAGGCCCTGTACGTTGTGCAGGCAGACGAGGCCATCACCAACTCGCTGGACATCTACGGCAAGAACGCCGCGATTGTTCAGGGCGCGGTGAACACCACGTTCAAAGCCTCGCGCGTCGCACTCGATGCGTCCACCATCGGCACCGATGCCAACCTCCCGCTGCGAATCATCGACTACGTCGGTGGCCCTCGTGGCGACGAAACCGGCACCTCGTTCCCGCTGTTGGTCGTGAAACTTAACTACACGCAGCTGACCGCTGCGATTGGCGTGTAAGGAGGGCTGACAGATGGCTATTTCACGCGCACAGGCCCTTAAAGAACTGCTTCCGGGCCTCAACGCCCTGTTCGGTCTTGAGTACGCCAAGTACGAAAACGAGCATGCCGAGATTTATGAGACTGAAAGCTCCGAACGTTCGTTCGAAGAGGAAGTCAAACTGTCCGGTTTTGGCGCAGCACCGGTGAAACCGGAAGGCTCTGCCATCTCGTATGACAACGCACAGGAATCGTTCACCGCTCGTTACAATCACGAGACGGTGGCCATGGGCTTCTCGATCACCGAGGAAGCCATGGAAGACAACCTGTACGACTCGCTCTCGGCTCGTTACACCAAAGCGCTGGCTCGCGCTATGGCGTACACCAAGCAGGTCAAGGCAGCTTCGCTGCTGAACACCGGTTTCACCACGTTCCAATCGGGCGACGGTGTGACCCTGTTCAACACGGCGCACCCGACCGTTGCTGGCGGCACCAACTCCAACCGTCCTTCGGTTGACGCCGACCTCAACGAAACCTCGCTGGAACAGGCTGTGATCGACATCGCAGCTTACAAAGACGAACGCGGTCTGCTGATCGCCGCTCGCCCGCGCAAGCTGATCGTTCCGCCGTCGCTGATGTTCGTTGCTACTCGTCTGCTGGAAACTGAGCTCCGCGTCGGCACCGCCGATAACGATCTCAACGCCCTCAGGTCGAACGGCTCGATCCCGGGCGGCTACGCAGTGAACCACTACCTGACGGACAATGACGCGTGGTACCTCACCACCGACATCCCGAACGGTTTGAAGCACTTCGTCCGCGTCGCGATGTCCACGTCAATGGACGGGGATTTTGACACAGGCAACGTTCGCTATAAGGCTCGCGAACGCTACAGTTTCGGCGTTTCCGATCCTCTGGCCATGTACGCTTCGCCCGGCGCTTGACGCTTAAACCCTTGAAAACACTGGAAAACCCCGCTTCGGCGGGGTTTTTCTTTACTATATACGATACAAAGCTTGACTTGTAACCCCGCGCCTTGTATTTATTGTTTACAAGCACAGGAGATCGCAATGCCCGTCGTTTATCAGATTACGAACATGCTGACTGGGGACTTCTATATCGGGAGTTCGCAGTCGTTCGCTCGAAGGGAGTGGCAGCACCGCTATGCCCTTAAACGAAACGAACACAAAAACCCCCACATGCAGGCGTCGTGGAACAAGTATGGCGAGGAAGCCTTTGTGTTCGAGGTTCTTGAGGAGTTACCGGAAGGCGCTGATGCTCTCGGCGCGGAGAACAAATACCTTCATGACCACGTGGGGCAGCACAACTGTTTCAACGTGAATAAGGACGCCTTTGCTCCGAGGCTTGGGCAAACAATGACCGCCGAATCCCGCGAAAAACTCAGCGATAGCCGCAAAGGAAAAGCCGCGGGCGAAAACCACTACCGCTACGGGCAAGCTGTCTCAGATGAAGTTCGCGCGAAGATAAGTGAGACCCAGAAGGGCCGAGAGAGCCCCATGAAGGGTAAGGCGTTGTCCGAGCTAGGGCGCGCAAACATCGCTGCCGCAGTCAAGCGGGGAGTAGAATCTCACTTCTACGGGAAGCGCCCAACCAATGCCGACGAGCTCCAGAAGGCCATTGTTGTACAATACTCTGACGGGCGGCAGGAGACCCACCCTAGCTTAACCTTCATCAGAGACACGTTCGGGGTTTCCATAGCCACTATCATCCGCGCGTGCAAAAGCGGAGAGCGCGTCGAAAGAGGGGCCTTTGCAGGGTGCCTGCTTTGGTATTCGGGTGAGGCTGCGCCGAAAGTAGCGACGGAGGAGGTTCCCGAGGGATACGCTGATCTACCGCGCACTAGAACCGAGGCCAAGCGTATTGGGGCCAAGAAATACTTCACGGGTGAGCCGTGCACGCACGGGCATGTCGCCCCGCGCTACACTAAAGGACAGTGCGTGGTCTGCGCTGCAGAGGAGCAACGGGCAAGGGCCTCGACTAAGCATCGAACCTAGTGTATCCTTCGCACAGGGTATCATCAGCCACGCAGACAGGACGCCCGACCTGACGATGCACAGACTGCGCGGCGAATCCTTGTGCAAGGGGTACTATCATGGCCAATACCACGTTCAGCGGTCCCGTCCGTTCGCAAAACGGCTTCCAGACCATCTCCGTTAGCCCCACCACCGGGGTCGAAACCCTCACCGGCTCGTTCGGCTTCGGCATCGCAAACCCCGCAGGTGTCGGCATCACCGCTGGTACGGGTACGGTCTACGAGACCTCCGTTGCTCGCAACAACGGCATTGTCACCACCTCGATCATGCTTGACCTGACCGGCCTGCAGTCTGGCGGTACGGCTGGCGACATCATTGGTACTAACGGTGCGGGCGTGGCTTACATTGCTCGTGTCACGACTGCCGACAACGGCACCGTGTTCGGTGTCCGCATGACATGCTATGAACTCCCGGCTGGTGGCGACACCGACATCGACCTGTACTCGGCCACCGAAGGCACGGGCGTTGAGGACGTCGCGATCTCGACTTTGACCGAAACCCAGATCATCAACTCCGGCACTTTGGCTTTGGGGTCGGCTGTCTTTGGCACCGACATCGCCGCCAACCAGTACCTCTATCTCGTTGGTCAGGGCACCTCGAACGCGGCCTACACCGCAGGTCGTCTGCTGATCGAAATCTTCGGCTACGACGCCTAATAGGAGCACAGCACCATGGGCGCGACAGATGTACGCAGTGGCCACCTGCACAGCAGTGGCTTCATCTACAAGAACAGGGCTCGCGTTAAGGCGATTGATGTCGTCGGCGGAAACGACGGCGGCATACTTGAAGTCTGGGACACCGACGTCGCGCCCGTGGCTGCCACCTATGGGCGCAGCGGTGATACCGTGACCGTGACCAAGAGCGCGCACGGCCTAAAAACCGGTGACGTCATTGGCATTTCGTATGAAGAGGCCAGCGGCGTAATCGCAACCCCGGGCAACTATGCTATCACTGTCACCGGCACGGACACCTTCACCCTCACAGACATCAACAGTGGGACCATCGCCACGAGCACTGTCTGCCGGTACGTCCGTAGCACCAAGAACGGGAACAACGCAGGGTGGCTTGCCACGTACCATACTTCTGCGTCAGATATCTTCTTCAACGGATTTTCTGTTCCCGGGGACGGCATGCTGGCGATGATCGGCGTGTACGTCTACGCCGATGGTCTGAACTCCATCAACATCTACTACGGATGATGTGATGGCCAAGTCACCAGCATGGACCCGCAAAGAAGGTAAGAACCCGAAAGGCGGGCTAAATGCCAAGGGCCGAGCCAGCTACAACAAGGCCAACCCCGGGAAACCGGGGTTGAAAGCCCCACAGCCCGAGGGCGGCTCGCGCCGGGACAGCTTCTGTGCCCGGATGAAGGGCATGAAGAAGAAGCTCACGTCGGCCAAGACGGCCAATGACCCCAACAGCAGGATCAATAA
>Ga0181344_1001008_pt1 | contig 10645 bp, 9 predicted proteins | sample Su13VDMLBDD_FD_130098 | JGI IMG/M metagenome (GOLD analysis project Ga0181344, IMG submission 130098) | Freshwater viral communities from Lake Michigan, USA - Su13.VD.MLB.D.D | ecosystem: Environmental > Aquatic > Freshwater > Lake | place: USA: Michigan | collected 2013-07-15
TCAACTCATCAAGGTTGGTTTCTGGAACCTTTGTAGTGTCGTCATCCGTTGTCTCATCCACACTTGGTGGAAACGGGGTTTCAAAAGGCTTCATAATTAGTTATGCCTTAAGTTTTTCCAAATTTGAAACGTGCTTTTTTAGCAATTCATGCGATTTAAACATGAGGTCAGTTTCAGGAAAGTCATGTTCATACGGGTAATCAATGGTAGATATATCAACACCCAATGCAGCAGCCAGTACGCTAATAGAGTATTCCAAATGTGAAATTGCTTCACTTTTTGCTTTAAGCATTTGTTCTTCTGAAAGAGCCATAAAAGTATCCTTTGTGGAGTATTTAACAACCATAGTTTACACTACTGGGGTGTCTAATCTGGGTAAGCCTCTAGTGGGTGGTCCAATGCTATTACCGTCTGCGTCAATTCCTGTTTTTATACCCTTAACCCAAGTCCAAGGGTTTTCAACGCTATTTTTCTGTTTTGATTCCGTGTACCGTAACCGTTGACGAACCTTTTCTTTATCATCCCCCCAGTTTCCTGTTGAGACTGTCACATTTTCTAAAATGGTATTGTCGTAAATAGTCAAGAAACAAAAAGGTTCTCCAGCATGGAAGGTCACTGGTTTTCCAATTGTGCGAATTCTCCAACTAATGTCAACTGGGTCAGGCCACCAGAAACTAGGGATTGACGCTGATAGTGGGTCAGCATCTGGGTGAAAATAGTTTGGAGAACCAGTAATCCACGTACTGTAGTTTTCATCAGTCTCAATAGCCCAATCTAGGTGAAAAGTAACCATGTCTATGATTGATGCTCGTGCCTGTTCCCTACCGTCTGCTGTTGTTTCCCCCGATATAATCCTTGCCATTGAGTTTGGCTCATCAAGTTGTACGACAACATCTTCTTGTAGCACAAACTCCCACCCTAAAACATTGGCTGTTGTGACAGGTAAACACTGATATGCATGCTTGTTATGTGTAGCATCCATCCAATCCCTTTTTAAGCGTGATTGTTTTATTTCAGGTGGGTTATTAGATACTTTTAGGAACTTAATGCTTGGCACTATAGTTACCCTGACTTATCCCTGTGCATATGTGGTGTCTATCGTTGTAATCAAACATAGTAACCGCAGAATACTTTGTCCCACTAGTAACTGGTAGTGAGGCATGTTGGAAAAGAAATGACGATGGGAAGAAAATAATATCTCCTGCATCTGGTTTAAACTTTAGGTCAAATCGTGGAAACCACAGTTCACCACCCTCGTAGTCATCATTGAGGTACATAACAGAAGATACAACACAAGTATAAGAAAACCCGTGGTCTGCGTGTGTTTGGAAGTGTTGCCCAACTCCGTATTTAACATAATTAATTGCTTCCATATATTCAGTTTTAACATTGACAAGGGATTCGTAATGTTTAAGGCAGGCTGTTAATGGGTTAACAGTATCTTTCCAGATGTTATATATCTCAGAATATTGTGACGGAGCAGCCTTTGCTCTAATTTCGTCTATTTTGCAATCAAAACAATTTCTATATTGGGGCATAGATTCATAATCACCAACCAATGCCTCTTGCCACATGTATGTGGGAGTCGTACTACCACCTATGGTTTCTTCAAGTCTTTCAATAATCTTTAAAGACTTAGGCAAAACATTTCGGTATACAACAACACCTAACTTAAAATCTGAAAGATATTCAAAGGTAATATCCATCTTGTTTTCCATCTAATTATCCTTTAGTTTTTACTGTTTTTATTATTTAAATGCAGGTCCAAACGATGGCCCAAATGACGGACCAAATGGTGGTGGAAATGAAGGACCAAAAGATGGTGGTGCTACATAACCACACAACCCATCTCGGTATGCTCCGTTATAACCACCAGTTCCAGCGCATGTCTGACATCCACCACAATCATAGTACTGGTAAGAAACTTGACCATCACAAGTAATACCAACGTATGAGCAGTTACCAGGCCAAGGTTGCGGAGCACATGGTGGGCAAAAACTTGGAGGGAAATAAGGAGGGGTAACAGAAGGTGAAGCAGCAGATACGTCTGCGGTAACACCATAGTTTGTTGTTGCAGAAACCGTAAAGGTATAAGCCGTGTTAGAAGTTAAACCAGAAACGGTAACAGGAGAGGATGAAGAGGTTCCAGTCCTACCACCAGGTGAAGATGTTGCGGTGTAGGTTACTGTACCTTTACCCGTATAAGCATGGGTAAATGTTACTTGTACTTGCTGCGAGTTTGAGTCACTAGTTACGTTGTTTAACCTATTGGGAGTTCCAATAACTGGTTGAGTTGGCTTTTTACCGCCTGAGTCCTTTGGTGATGCCATAAGTTACGCCGAAATGTCTCCTACCAATACCCATGTATCGGTTGCTCGTTTGATGAGCGTAGCATATGACCACTGTGCTCGCATCTTGAGTCCTGGTGTGGCGTTGATGGTTACTCCACCCGTAGCCACGATTGTGGTTTGACCAGAACCAGTCTGAAGGATGTTGATTTGTGAACCTACAGGGAAAGCCTGTGATGAGTTAAGAGGCACAGTCAAGTTATTGGCAGAGCCGACACCCATCTCCACAACCTTGTTTTTGTCAGCCAACACGAGTGTGTAAGAAGCAGTTTGGGCGTTTGTTGAAACGTCAGCCAACTTACCAAGTTCAATTGCAGCAGATGCACTGATGTCAGCGTTCACAATCACACCAGAAGCAATTGCGGTTACGCCAGTATCCGAGATAGTTACATCTCCAGTTTCAGTAACTGCCGTTGGTACGCCAGATGAGTTGTAAACAATGATGTTTCCAGCAGTACTTGTTGCCAATTTGCTGAGTGCAATTCCAGCAGATGCGCTGATGTCACCATTGACAATGGTTGCATCGGCAATCATTGTGCTTGTGACAGTCCCACTATCACTAGTAGTTACAACACCACTTGCGTTAACCCAAGCAGAGCCGTTCCATTTAAGGAAATCACCTGAAGTAGGGGCTGAAGCAGAAACATACTTAAGGAAGTTTCCGTCTGATGGTGCTGATGCAGAAACATCGGATAAAAAGTCAAGGGTAGGAGTTGTTGGACCCCATGTTCCGCTAGAACCAAAACCACCATCATGAGTAAACGCTAAGACTTGACCACTAGTCCCCCAATAAGGGTCAATTATGAAATTATCAGTGCCGTTGCTGAATGTTATGTTGTTAGGATTTAAGTTTAAATAAGTACCACTATCAGATGTAGTAACAAGTCCGTCTGTTGTTAGTTGGATGTTTCCATCTGCTGCTGTGCTCGTAACGTATCCAAGAGGGCTTATAAACGCATAATTGGTAGTACCAGGTTCACCTAGGGTGAGGTCTTGACTGTTTGCAATCCATGCACTTGCAGAACTGCTCCAAACAAGAGGACTAGCATCTACGGGTGCTGATGCAGTTACGTTTCCAATGTCATCAAGTGCGTTGATTGTTGGAATTGAATCTGGAACCCATGCAGTACCGTTGTACTTAAGGAATTGACCATTTGAAGGTGCTGAAGCACTGACATTTGAAATGTCATCTAATACAGAAGTAGTTCCGTTAAGAAAGTATGTAGCATCCTGACCATCAAGTTTGTCTGCATTGAGGTTTGTAACAACCGTAGACGATGAAACAGACATTGGAGCAGTGCCAGTTGCAATTGTGCTTTCAAGGGTCTTTACAACAAGAGGTGCGGCTGAGTAACTTGCATGAGCAGTATTGATTGGGTCAGTTGGTTCTGGCGTATAACTGTCAAAGAACTTCCACTTACCGTCAGTAGCATCACGGAATACTCCAGCATGCCTGTAAGTCCCATCGTTGTAGTTTCCAGCAATACCGAGGTCTGGGTTTGAAATGGTGTTTCCATCATTCAAGTAGATAAATGAGTCTTCAATTGCAAGGTTTGTCTCTGTTGTTGTGTAGTAGACACCACCAACATGCAAGTCAGTACCTACATACATAGCACCAGTTGTTGACAACGAGCCAAATGTTGGTGAAGCAGATGTAGCAACTGATTGACCAATTGCAATTGTTGGAGTTGTACCCTCACCAGAGTTGTTGGTGATTGTTAAACCAGTACCAGCAACAAGCGATGCAACATAGTCACCAGTAGTCTTTGTTCCAAGAGCCACTGTGTTGTCTGGGAGTGTTACAACTCCAGTAAAAGTAGGCGAGGCGCTTGGGGCCTTAGAATCAATCTGTGTTTGGATAGCAGACGTAACCCCATCAACGTAGTTAAGTTCAGTTGTTGAAAGCGTAGCCCCATCAAGAATATTTAGTTCTGCGGCTGTTGAAGTAACACCAGTTAAATCCGTTGGAGCGATAGAAATATTTGTAGAACCATCAAATGATTGACCAGCGATATTTCTTGCTGTTTGTAAGACCGTTGCAGTAGATGCGTTACCAATGAGTGGCGCAGTAACAGCAGCAAATTGTACTGATGCAGAAGTACCTACAGCCTGTCCAATTGCAATCGTAGCATTTGAACCTTCGCCTGGGGTATGCGTGATTGATACACCAGTACCTTGCGTAAGGTCTGACATGTAGTTGCCAGTCGTGTCTGTGCCAAGCGCTACAGAGTTTGGCTCAATTGTTGCTGTGAGAGTTGCATTCCCAAGATTGGTAAATGTTGCTGAACCACTAAGGTCACCACCAAGTGTGATTACTGGGGATGCAGTAGCACTTGCTTTATTATTTAACTGGGTTTGAATAGACGAAGTTACGCCACTCACATAGTTAAGTTCTGTGGCAGTAGCGGTTACACCAGTAAGGTCAGTTGGAGCAATAGATATATCAGCAGAACCGTTAAATGCTTGTCCAGCAATATTCCTAGAAGTTTGTAATGTGGTCGCTGAAGTAGCGTTTCCAAGCAACGGTGCTGATACTTGACCAAATGTTACGCTTGCGCTAGTACCTACATCTTGCCCAATTGCGATTGTTGCATTGGAACCCTCACCTGGAGTATGTGTGATTGTTACACCAGTTCCTTGGGTTAGGTCTACCATGTAGTTACCAGTGGTGTCGGTTCCCAAATCAATAACTTCAGGAACCCACCCAGTTGATACCCACTTAAGGAAGGTGTTTTCACCAGGGGCAGAAGCAGATACGTCTGTTAATGAATCCAATGTTGAATTCATAGTTGCAAGAATCTCTACGTTGGAACTTCCATTAAAAGGCACTGTTCCAGTTACTGCCCCAGTTAACTGAATGTTTCTTGGGGTAGCAAGTGTTGTGGCTGTATCAGCATTACCTGTAAACTCTCCGTAAACCCTAGCAAAGGTAACAGAAGCACTAGTTGCTACGTCTTGCCCAATGGACAGAGTGTTTCCAGTTTTTGTAATGCCCGTACCAGCAATAATGTTTGCTGTACCTGTAAATTGAGTAAAAACGATATCATCAGTACCAATTTCATGGTGTTGTTCTGTTCCACTACCTGTACCAGTTGAACTAACAAGAAATCCTTGGTTACCGTTCACAGAACCTGAACCAATGTAACAAGCATCTCCACGAACAACATTGTCTTCAAAACCATCAAAGTCTATTGCTCTTGTAAGAATGTACACAGCACTAGCAGAACCCTGGTCTGAAACAAGGTAGATACCGTTTTGTTTTGCGTCAGCCTGATTCTTAATCAGAACTCTGTCATTTGTTGTTGCGTTTACACCATCAATAGACAAACGACCATTTTGAGTAGCGGTGAGTGTTGCACCAACGCCATCTGTTCCGTTATCGTAATCTGGTAGATTAGACAAAATTGTTGCTGTTGCAAGTTTTACAGACAAATGCCAGTTGATACCTGCGGCAATAGCATCAACATACTGTTTTGTTACAGCATGATTTGATGAAACTGGGCTGTTACTAAGTGATACTTGGGCAAAAGTTACAGAGGCAGATGTACCTACCGCTTGACCAATTGCGAGTGTTGGGGTAGAACCTTCACCTGAATTGTTTGTAATGGTCAGACCAGTTCCTGCTACAAGCGATTGAACGTAATCACCAACAGTGTCTGTAGCAAGGTTTACAGGGTCGTTAATCCAAACAGAAGCGGAGTTGTTGTAACGAAGGAAATCGCCATTCTGAACATTGGTTATGGTTACATCGGTTAGGTCGTTTAGTGACGCTGCAAAAGGGTTATAGGCAAGTTCATCCCAAGAGTCAACACCATTACCTAATTTCATTCTGCCAGTGTCAGTTTCTACACCAAGTTCACCTTGTGCGAGAATAGGGTTAACACTTAGCCAATTAGCAGCCGTATCCCGTCTAAGTTGAATCTGTGATGCCATTACGCTGAACCTCCGTCAATTGTAGGTACGCCACCATATACTGATGATGCAATACCCCCGTCAATGTTAACACTTGCTGAAATTAGGGTCCATTTTTCTCCGTCATAGCGCCATGAGCGCCCAGCAGATGAATAAGACTGATAAAGAGTTGGGGAATCTGGAAAATTAATAGCCATTATGCAGCCTCGTAACTTCCTGTAATCGTGATGTTGTCAGCAGCACCCCAACTGAATGGGCCACCATTCCCAACTGTTGCCCATGTTGTAGTTGCTGCACTAGTACCAGGAATAATTACTGCAAAACTTGATGTTGAGCCAGTGTAGTTACCGTTGCCAATTCCTCCATACCATGCAATGCCGCTATCAAGGATTGCTGCTGAGAATGTGAAGTCAGAATCGTATGCAGTAACTGGCAAACTAAAGTTCCAGTGACCAGTACCTGCTGCTGTTGTTGAACCAAAAACAAACTTCAATTTGAAGAATACTGTTTTCCCTACTTGCTTATAGCGACCAGTAAGTGTTCCGTTGTTCAGCGCAAAGCCTCCAGCATCAGCAGTAATAGTTGGCGTGTATGCTGTCCATGCAGTTGATTCAATTGAGATTGTTGCAGTAGAGCCTTCGCCTGGTGTATGTGAAACAGCAATTCCTGTTCCAGCAGAGACATCAGACATGTAGTTTCCGACAGTGTCAGTGCCGAGATTGATTGGGTCGTTCACCCACAATGTTCCATTGTACTTAAGGAAGTCTCCTGATGTCTTGTCAACAATAGAAACATCATGCAGTTCGTCTAACTCGTAACCATTTTGAGTGGCTACATAGATTATTCCGTTGTTTGTTGCTCGGACTACAACGCCAACAAATACAAGGTGTTCTGGGGCGGTTGGTTTTGTTTTTGTAAACGCACCATCTTCGCCAAGCCATAAAATATCACCAGAGGCATAGCCAACACTTAGGTTAATACCGTCAACATAACCCCTTGTGACTACTGGACCGTTTGCTGCTGACGCAATGCTTGCCGCCACAAGACCAACCGTCTTGGAAGAAGTCGCATCAGAGTCGTTGTCTGCTCGCTTTACTGTTGCATGGTCGCCAGTTGCGCCAAACAAATAAACAACGGTCCCAGTGGTAAGAGTTGTTGCTTCTGCGTTACGGACATAGGTAACAACAGAAGGATAAGAATTAACCCAGTTGGTTCCGTTATATGCAAGCCCTTGAAACTCTTCAGGGCTAGTAACAACAACATCGCTTAAACCGTCAAGGGTGGTTGCACCTACCGTTGAAGCGGCGACATTGACCCATGCTGTCCCATTCCACTGAAGCACATCATTAGTGGTAGGAGAAGGGACAGTTACATTAGAGAGATTATCTAAAGTTGCATCAAGGGAAACAGTCGCCGTTGAACCCTCTGAAGGCGTATGACTAACAGAGATACCTGTACCAGATGAAACACCCGAAACATAGTTTCCAGTTGTGTCTGTGCCTAGGTTGATTGGGTCGTTTGTCCACACTGAACCAGAACTGTTGTATCTAAGAACATCACCATTTGCAAGTCCTGAAAAAGCAACATCTGATAGACCACTTAGCGTTTCTGGATTACTTGTTGAACCACCTGCACCGAGTTCAACCCAAAATGAATCGTAGTAAACAAATGTCTTGCCAGTATCAGACTCAAACCAAAGGTCGCCTTCGGTGATGTCTACCGTTGGGAGCGTGTCTGAAACTGTAAGAGTCGCTCCACCACCCCCTGCAACCGAGGCGGAAACAAATTTAACGCCGTTAAAGACAAGTGCGTCATTTGTTACAGCACCCGTAGGGTCTATTTCAATATTGTCTACAAAAAGAGAAGGGGCTTTAAAAGTGTCGTCTGTTTTTAAAACATCAGCAGAATCACGGTAGAGGTTTACATCCCCAACGGCTGCGCCAGAACCCCAGGTAAGACGACCACCTGCTTCAATTTTTAAGCGAGAATATGTGTCTTGGTCAACATAAACGGTTACAGCATCAGAACCAGCAGATGATAACTGCTTAACAGTGATAGGTACTGTAAATTTCTGTGCCACGACCTCAATCGCTTTCTATGTTGTGACTCCTCAGAGTCTATTTAGGTACTAACCTACTACAACGATGGTGTAATCGTTAGCGGAGATAGTTCCGTAAAGAACAACTGACACAGTATCTGCGTTAGCACGGGTCACATCTCCAATTACCGTAGCACCAGTTGCTACTTCATAAATCTGCACGTTTACATCTGTTGTATTAAAGTTGTGAGTAACTGTGGTGGTTGATACACCTGTGCTACTTGCGGCACAACCCTGCTTGGCAATACGAGCAAGTGTTGAGGTTGATGTTGTGACTGCACCAGCACTGGTTTTAATACCAAGGTTTGTACGAGCAGTTGCCGCATCACTTGCGCCAGTACCACCGTCTGTAACAGCAACGTCTGTACCGTTCCATACACCCGTGGTGATGGTTCCCAAAGTGGTGATGCTGGACTGACCAACATAGGTTGATGCGATATCTACAGAGTCAGCGTTAACCGTAATTCGGTCTGTTGTACCTACTACGTTGAGGGTGTTACCAGTTTTGGTAAGACCGTCACCAGCAAGGATGGTTCCAGCAACTGAGAACAAAGCCCATGTAAGGCCCGTTACACCTACGTTGATAGTTCCATTAGTGGTGAGTACCCAACCGCTATCTGCGTTAAGTGCTCCCTCTTCAACGAAGGTAAACGCACCAGGGGTTACTTCTGCGTTAGAGTCAAAGTCAGTTGCACGAACTGCTGCACCCGAAGCCTGAACAACATAAATACCGTTTTCTGATGCAGTGCTCTGGTTCTTAACAAGAACACGGTCACCTGTTGCAAGCGTTACGTCAGTGTCAAGAGTGTCCCCGTTTTCAAGGTCTGACGCAAGGTTAATTGGTGCAGTTGTTGCGGCACGTACTGAAGCCTTAACATCAAGTCCAGAACGGGCAGCATCTACATATGCCTTAGTTGCTGCATGGTCATCGTGAGTTGGGGTTCCAAACTTAGCCTGACCGTTAGCATCACGGATAACCAATTTGTTTGCAGTTGCTTCAGAAGTTGCATCAGCCAGTTTTGAGAAGTCTGAAGCGGTCATCAAACCAGCACTTGCCGATGTAGCAAGGTTTGCTGTAATGCTAATAGCACCGTTTGATTCGCTGATGGTTAGGGCGTTGCTGTACAGGCCAGCAGAACTTACGCCAGTAATCATCTTTCGCCATGCGGCGGCGGTAATGTCGTAAACCTTAATAGTACCTTCAGTACTATTAAAAATCATCCGACCATCAAAGTTGCCCGTATTTGGGTCTGTACCAACTACCTCAAAGGTAGCGTTAAGCAGTTGGTTCTGATTGAGGTCAATATTAGTTAGAAATTTTTGAGCCATTAAAAATCCTTACGTGAGGTAGGCATAGCCTGAGAACGCTGATGAAAAGTTTACTACAACTTGTGTGGTGCTGGTATATGTGACTTCTCCGAATACAACCGTTTTTGCACTGTCAACAACAGAAACAGACGGGTAACCACCTAAAGAGTGGTTTATTGTCCATGTTGCTGACGCTGTTCCTTGAGTATGTACGTGGCGTGATGCCTTTTGGAAAACAAGGTTGAGAATTTGGTTAGGAGAAATACCAGTAATGCTGGCACTAGCAGTTTCCCCAGTAGTGACCGTTCCGATGGTTAGAGTGTTTGGTGGGCCAGCAACACCTGCATCACTGACAATAATCTCGTAAGTTGAAGAGTCGGCGCTTAAATTGCCATCAGCAGATTCGTCAATATAGACAATACTGTCGTTGTCATCAAGAATTAAGGTGTACTCAGGCATACGGATTTGTCGCTACAGAAGCATCTACAACAATGGTTCCTGAAGAGATTCTCTCCCAGTCTCCAGCGCTATCTTGGACAAAAAGGTCAAAAGTATGATTACCTGCTGGAATAGTGTTTTTATCGGAAATATGCATTTCCAAGGTAGCCCCAGCCTTCGGAGCCAGGTAGCCACGGCGATTACCTGCAAGAGCAATAATCGTTGCTTCGTTAGGTACTGTTGAGTACCAACGCAGGTCAAGAGTGGTAGTTCCATCAGAATCTACTGCTTGAAGGTAAGCGTTGGAGACAGCCTGAAGTACGCCGTTCTTGTCCTTCCACGTAAATGTCTTACGGAAGTCTTCGTGTTCGGACATACGCAGTTCCATTGCTTGCGCCTCATTTCCATCTGTTACAGTTTCGTTGGCTTCTACCGAAATAACTCCAGCACTAACTCTGTAGTACGTGTCATTAAACTTGGCTAAAACATCATACTCCAAGTCACCAATTGGTAGTTCAGAAGTCTCAGCCCCAGTAAGGGA
>Ga0181344_1001009_pt1 | contig 10633 bp, 10 predicted proteins | sample Su13VDMLBDD_FD_130098 | JGI IMG/M metagenome (GOLD analysis project Ga0181344, IMG submission 130098) | Freshwater viral communities from Lake Michigan, USA - Su13.VD.MLB.D.D | ecosystem: Environmental > Aquatic > Freshwater > Lake | place: USA: Michigan | collected 2013-07-15
ACGGTTGTGCTGTCAAACGAGCCGCCGTTGTACAAAAAAGAAAGCACGCTGCTGATCCGCATGGGTACTGCACTGCGACCGCGCTTGCCGCGAGGTTTGATGTGCGGGTTCTTCTCCAGCTCTTGGAATATCAGTGCCCTGCCCATGAAGCCGTTTGCAACCAGGTCGAAGGTCATCAGCCCATTGAATTTCTCAGGAGTGGTCAACCCAAAGATCGACAGGAAAGGAGCCTCGATGCCCATATCGATTGATGTTAGCGATTGATCTATCCTGACAACCCTGGCCGCAAAAGCACCATTTGAGTCCTCGTTGTCGTTGATGGCCTTTTGCAGCCTGACCCGCTCTGCTGCCATCATCGTCTTGATCTCGCGCTTGAGATCGCCGGTGACAGAGACAAAAGAATTGCTCTTGGAATAGATATTCATCAGCGTGCCGATAACGCCCTCCAGGTAGATAGCCCCGCCGCGTTTTTGTGCGCTGGTGATTTTGGAGAAGTGCTCGCCCAGCTCGTCAATGGAGTAGTACGCCGCTTGGTGCTGGATCAAGTTGCGGTAGATTTCTTGCTCGCTCTTGATGCCGCCCACCAAAGCGGGAGTAAGCCCAGCCGAGCGCAGCAGCTCATTGTGTGACTGCAGGATCGCCTCCTTGCCGGTAGATGAGTCTGCGACGCCGAAACAAAACAGGTTAAAAGACGAGTCATCCAAAGGATCGCGATAGCGCATGCCGGCGGCATTGCTGACCGCCATCAAGGAGGCAGCGACCGCGAGAGTCTCCCGTGGGAACAAGGAGCGCGAATTGATCCATGTGGCGACCTCGCCCACAAAGCCTGGCGGTCTAAGCAAGTCCACTGCAGAACAGTCTAAGGGATCTGCCTCAACGATCTGCGAGAAAGAACAGTCGGCGGTGAAGGTCACCGGCTCGACCCAACCGGACTCCTTTGCGTAGTGCATCAAGGTGGCAAGCGTCACCGGATTAGTGGCCTTGCCAAACGAGTGCCACCGCGATTCGATCTTTGAGCCGTTGCCAGACTTGCCGTAACGGTCAGACTGCCTGGCCCAGCGGTCCCACAAATTGAAGCCGTCCACGCCGCCGCCGGTGGCATCGTGGATGCCCATGCCAATTCGGATGTACTTCTCGTGCCCATCGTTGTTTTCGATGGCCATCACCAGCTCTTCCAGCTCGCTCAATGAGACATCGATCTGAGTGCCGTTGTACTCTCGCCTGACGCGCTCGGGTTTCTTGAGCAGATCCACCAGCGCTTGGGGGGCATCAGAGATGTCAAAGACGCTGCCGGTTAACACCTGGTAGCGATTACCGCTGGCGTGCAAAGACCCCGCGCCAACGACAAATCCGGACGACTTAAAGTCGATACCCTTGAACCGCGCAAGGTGCTGCGATAGTGCAAGCGCCTGGTCGATTTTAAAATACAAGTGCTTGCTGCCCCCGCCGCTGCCTGTGGCGACGATAAAGCCCGCCCCTGCGATCTCAGGCACAAGCTCTAGCAGAGAGCTGTAGGACGCAACGCCGCCGTTCCTGGCATCGACGTCGATGACGAGTAGCCCGTCGGACACCACAACGCCGTAGCCGGTCTCCAGCTGACCAGTAAGCTCCATGACCTCGATCTGGTCCTCCGACCAGTGAGGGCTGTGCTGCCAATTCGATGCGCACGGGTGCTTGTACAGTGCAGCGCACTTTGGATTACCGCAAGCGCAGCGACCCGCGCGGTCAGCGCCGTGGAGTCCAAATATTCGATAGCCGGACTCGATGAACTCGTTATAGAGCAGCATTTTCTCGCGCCTCTAGATAGTCGTCGAGCTTGCGCACAGTGTCGTAAGATGGGCTGTGATCTTCGTCGTCTCTGAGCTGCCGCAGGGTGTTGTAGTGCAGCCCCGTGGCATCAGCAACGACGGAGAGACGCCTATCCTTTAGTGCCTCTCTTATTTGCTGTAATGTCCGCATATGATATCCCAAGTGAGTGTTTTTAACATTCCGAGGTTGACATGCTACATCTGGCTGGATTATGTTGCAACTTCAGAAAGAGAAACGTGGCATCCAGCCACACACACAGGAGGCTCACATGAGCGCATTAAACGGGATTGAACGTCCCAAAGATCGACCAGTCATTGCCACTATCTGTGGCGACAGCGGCTTAGGTAAAACCACACTAGCTGCTACCTTCCCCAAGCCGATTGTGATCCGTGCAGAAGACGGATTGCAGGCAATTCCAGAGGGCATACGCCCAAGCGCATTTCCGCTGATCCACAAAATCGATGACCTTTGGGAGCAGATGATGGCTCTTGTGCAAGAGGATCACGGGTACGAGACGCTGATCATCGACAGCGTCACAGCGTTAGAGCGGCTGTTTATTGCGCACGTGGTAGATACCGACCCCAAGAAACCGCGCAGCCTTAACCAGGCGTTAGGCGGCTATGGGGCAGGGCTAGGCGCTGTGGCCACTATGCACCAGCGTGTGCGCAAAGCTGCCGGCGTGTTAAACGAGCGCCGTGGGATGCACGTTGTGTTTGTAGCTCACGCCGAGACTGAGACAATAGAGTTGCCGGACGAGGATGCCTACACACGTTACTCACTGCGACTGGGCAAGAAGAGCGTTGCGCCGTATGTGGACGACAGCGACGTGGTCGGCTTCTTGAAGCTGGAGACCCATACCAAAGGGGAGGGCGAGCGCAAGAAGGCTATCAGCGATGGCACGCGAGTGCTGGTCTGTTACGCCACTGCATCAAACGTCAGCAAGAACCGTTATGGGATCACTGAGCCGCTAGTCGTGGCGCAAGGATCTAACCCGCTAATCAAGTTCATACCATCACTAGGAGAAATTAAATGAGTTTTTTTAATATAAAAGAAAAAGTAACAGGATCGTTTGAATCAGGTGGCGGCAACTTTGATCCGATGCCGGACGGCACGCAGGTGTTAGCATCGTGCGATGAGGCGAAGATTGACAACTATCAAGGCGATGATTACATCTCTCTGCGCTGGTCGGTGCTTGCGCCGGTCGAGTACAAAAACCGAAAGCTGTTTCAGAAGGTAAAGGTTTTTAGCGATGATCAAACAATTGCTGAAAAGGCGAAGCGCATGCTTGCGGCGATTGATGCAAACGCTGGCGGTTTGTTGATGGCAAGCGATGATGAACCCACCGGTGAGTCGTTGACCAAGGCGCTTGTTAATAAGCCGATGATCCTGCGCCTAGCGGTGTGGGATATCGAAGGCAAGAAGGGTAACTGGGTCTCCGCAGTGGCACCAAGAAATGCAACTTCACCAGCCCCTGCAGCAGCGCCAGCAAAGGCGAAAAAACTAGAAATTGAGTTAGGCGACGTGCCTTTCTAATTTGATTTAACAACGTGCCAGGGACGGCAAATTATTTGGAATGATAAGTATGTTGTCACCTAAGAGAAAAGGAAGGATTACCGGCAGCGTTGTTGGGGCTATACTTGGCGTCAATAAATACAAAAACGCTGATGATGTCATGCGTGACATGGTTAGAACTTATCACGGCGCACCCGAAGAGTTTGAGGCCAACGTGGCTACTGACTACGGCAACTTCAATGAAGAAGGCGCTATTTTTGATTTTGTTATGGAATCTGGTTTTGAAGTTGTAAAGAACGAAAAGTTTTTTATCCATCCAGAATATGATTGGCTAGGAGCCACCCCAGACGGGCTTGTTGGAGATGACAGCGTCATCGAAGTTAAGTGTCCATTTGGAAAGCGTGATGCTACAGCTGCTGACAATTTTCTAGGAATATCTGAATTGCCGCACTATTACGCGCAAATGCAGATTGAGCTGGCCTGTACGGGCCGCAGCAATTGTTACTTCTATCAGTGGGCTGCTAAAGCCAATCAGATCGAAGTGGTAAAATTTGATCAAAATTGGTTTGATAATGCGTTGCCCAAACTAAAGGCTTTCCATAACAAGTATCTTAAAGAGATCAACAACGAAGATCATTTAAAGCCTAAGCGAAAAATTGTTAATGACGAAGAAGCGGTAAAGTTAATTAATGAGTACGAGTCTGTAAAAAATATGATTGATGAACTTACAAATCGCAGCAAGTTTATAATAGAACGACTAGTAGAAATCTCTGGCAAAAAAGATGCAGAGATAAATGGTCATAAACTAACTCTAGTTGAGCGGCAAGGTTCTGTTTCATACGCAAATGCTATTAAGCAGTACGCGCCAGATGCTGACCTTGAGCAGTTCCGTGGAGCGCCAACATCTTATTGGAGGTTAAACTAAAATTCTCAGAGACTACCAGCAAGACGCTCACGATGCCGCAATAAGTTGGGTAACCAGCTGCATAGAGCCTTGTCTTATCGATGCCCCAACCGGTGCAGGTAAAAGCCACATCATTGCGGCAATAGCGCAAACGCTGCATGCGGTTAGCGCAGGCAAGAATATTTTATGCCTTGCCCCAAGCGCGGAGCTTGTGACACAGAACAGGGAGAAGTACCTGGCAACGGGCAACCCTTGTAGCGTTTTTAGCGCATCGGCTGGGGGCACTTGCCTGAAACACCCCGTGGTGTTTGGTACACCATTGACCGTGCTCAACAGCATTGCAAAGTTTGGGAGAAAGTTCTGCGCCGTGGTTGTCGATGAGGCTCATGGGATCACTCCAACGATCAAGGAAGTGATCAGCGTAATGCAGCAGAGCAATCCCTACCTGCGCGTCATAGGACTGTCTGGAACCCCGTATAGAATGGGGACTGGCTACATATATCGGCAAGACGAGAAAAACAATGTTGTTAAAGAATCCATAGACCCCTATTTCATGCGCTTGGTGTTCAAGATCCAGGCTAGAAACTTGATCGACAGGGGATACTTAACGCCGCCAACGATAGGCGAAATACACGCCGGCAAGTACGAGACAGAGACGATTGAGCTTAACGCGATGCACAGGTATGACGCTGCCGATATAGACAGAGCGTTTGTAGGCAAGGGCAGAAAAACTGCAAGAATTGTTGCTGATGTTATAGATCAGTCGCGGGATCGCCAGGGGGTCATGTTCTTTGCGCAGACCATTGCACACGCACAAGAGATCATGGAGAGCCTACCACCGGCGCTTTCAAAGCTAGTGACAGGTAAAACCGGAAAGGTTGAGCGTAAAGCTATTATCGACGGATTCAAGGGCAAAGAGTTCAAATACCTCGTCAATGTTGATGTGCTGACCAAAGGCTTTGATGCCCCGCACGTTGATGTGATCGCGATACTGCGGCTGACAGAATCAGTGGCGCTGTTGCAGCAAATAATCGGGAGAGGGCTAAGGACAAACGCAGGGAAGTCTGACTGCCTAGTCTTGGACTACGCCGGCAACATTGATCGCCACTGCCCCGATGGTGATGTGTTCTCGCCAAATGTCTCCACAAGCAAGAAGTCATCAGAATCAACGATGGTAACGGTAGAGTGCGAGGATTGCTTGGTAGAGCAAGAGTTTTCTGCGCGCCCCAATCCAGACGCATTCCACGCTGATAAGAACGGTTATTTTGTAGACCTCTACGGGCATCGCATAGTGTCAGAAAATGGTCATATCCCAGCGCATTTCGGAAGGCGTTGCCAAGCGTATCACCTGCTGCCTAATGGCACGATGGGACAGTGCGAGTACCGGTGGACTTTTAAATCTTGCCTATCGTGCAGCGCTGATAATGACATATCTGCAAGAAGTTGCGTGGCGTGCAATGCGGAGATTGTAGATCCAAACTCAAAGTTAAAAGCTGACTTTGAAAAGCGCAAAAAAGATCCTACACAAGTGCAGACAGACAGAGTAATAAATATGCGCGTGGTCATTACAATGAGCAGGCGCGAGTTGGAGATGTATAAAATAGATTGGCTTACAGAGTACAGGTCTTTTTCAACGTGGGTATTTAAGAACCCTGAAAACACCTGGCAGGCTGCTGAGCTGTCAAAGTGCGAAGCTGCTACCAATCGTTTTACAAAGATGCCAGCTACTATCACCTATAGAAAAGATGTAGCAACCGGGTTTTATAAAATACTTTCTTACAACGGGGCACCCGATGAAGTTTCCAAGTTGGCTTAAAGTGTACGGTGATCAAAGCTATCGCGGTGAGTGTCCGATGGAGGGCGCAGAGCAAAAGACGTTTTTTAGTTACATTAGGAGGACGTACCCAGACACGCTAGGATTGATTGCGTTGCACCCACGCAACGAAGGTAAGCGCACGCATATGCAAATCGCTGTACAGCGAGCAGATGGCATGACAGCGGGAGCGCCAGACATTATTGTGCCAGGCAAGGTGAGTTTCTTGTGCGAGATAAAAAGGCGCGATCACACCGCGTCAAGTTTTGGGAAAGATCAGCTTCCATATTTGGAGGCGGCAAATAAACAAGGCGCGTTTGTATGCGTAGCACTGGGTTGTGATGCGGCTGTTGAGGCTTTAGAGGATTGGATTAAAAATGCTTGATCTAAACTGCTTGGAATTTATATTGACAGAAAAAATGAATCAACACTTGATTGCAAAAGATAGTATTTCAGAACGTCTTGCGATTGAGATAAAGTTGTTAGAGGATACCATTGAAAAATACACACATTGGTAGCGCCACCATGCAATTGTCGGCAGGGTTTAATTCAAAGGCTGCACAGAAGCGTGCTTTAAAAGATGTTAACTGCGCATTTGCATCGGCTTGCGATACCATTAAAGATTGGTGCGTAGATCAGATGGAGACTTACGTGCAATCAACGGGTGAGCGTGGCTTGCCAGAGGTCGAGGAATTGTACTTTGCGCTGCCGATGTATCCACACCAGTGGCGGGATAAGCACAAAAACATTATTCGCCTTGTGTACCCAGAATCAATTGATTTGTTTCACGAGATCATTAATCTGTATAAAACAATCAAGACCGGAGAACGATGATGGAGTTTTTTGAAGCGAAGTGCCCGTGGCACATCCAAATCGGCAGCTTGTTTATTGCGCCGGGGCGCGTACCCAACACCGGCACGGTATGGCTAGGAGAGATTAACGGAAGACAGGGCAGCGAGATTAAAACCGATGAGCTGGCCGAAGTGCTACTTGAGTTTTACAACCGAACGATTAATGCGCGAGAAAGCTAATGACACCGGCGGGGCGCATCAAAACAGGCACTGTGCGCAGCGTTTGTTTTGATGCGTCTACATGAGCATCCCCGGCCTTGCGTCTAAACAACTGGGTGGGCAGTCGCGAGGCCGGGTTACCGCCCACTCGATGCCGCACGTTGCCTTGCAATGTCGGCTTCTATGTCTGGGCCTACCATTACGTCTCCCGGCACTCGTCTAGAGTCCGCTTCAATGTCTGCCGGCGGCGAGCCGGTGTATATCGGAGACGGAGGGTACGCGGTGTTCAACCCCATAACCGCGCCTGCTTCTGCCCGATTAAACGTAGCAGCAGCGGTGGCGGCTCCAGCGCTTTCTTTCTCGAGGAACCTCACCGCTGCAGCAACCTCGTGCGGGTCGCTTGAGACCAGCAGCTTGGCGACTCGCTCGGCAACCTGGTCGCTGATACTGGCTTTAGACACCAGGTTAGCCGCCATGTTGGTCAAAGAGCCAACCCAGCCCGTAGTCATAGCGTCGCTCAGTGCCGCGCCGACCAGCCCCTCGCCTTCGTCAAACGCGGCTACTCCGGCGGTTCTACGCGCAGTGGGGGAACCGGCTAGAATCCTATTGGACTGCTGGAACAGCTGGCTTTCGCGCTCCATAGCGGCCTTGAACAAATCAAACTTAGCCGGACTACCGAACAGCGGCATCAACTTTCTTTGCATCTCTGGAGAACCGATTAAGCGTTGAGCCGCGTTGATGTTAGCGGTTGGATCCATGACCATTGAATATATATTACGGACAGCGCCGGTTCTAAAGGCGTCTTTCTCTGCAGCGCTGAACCCCTTCATCATGCTTGTAATTTGCTCTGAATCTAGGGCTTTAAAGTCGTCTCTACCTAGCCGCAGTGCATCCAACACCTCTGCGTCCCCGGCGTACTGCTGCCGCGCAGTTCTGTATGCAGACACGCCGTCTACTTCAGTTGCTCTGTCTAGCGCATCAACCATCGATCTTTTCAACCCTTTCAAACTGTTGGCTTCAGCGCTGCTCATGCCTTCGCCTTTGTAGCCTTTGTCTATTACCGCGTCCATGCCGCGCTTAATGTAGTCGAGTGTACGGACGTCTGGTTGTTTTGCAATAACCGTATTACCAGCAGAATCAGTTACAAAAAGGTCATCCAAAACATATTTTGTTGGGTCTTCGCCTCGCAGCTCAGCCGCAACTTTTTCGTTGTTAGCAATCTTTTTGGCTTCGTCAAAAAACGTCTTAAACTGCGGATTTTGCAGCACTCGGTTAATAGTTGGATCGTTAACCGTGCCGAAGCTGTACGCATCATCGTATAAAGTATCTGCATTGCTACGCAGATTCTGAACCATCTGTTGCTCTTGAGCGTAGAAGTCCCCTTGTGTTCCCGTGCCCCGCCTGGTTTGCCCCATGACTCTCTCACGCTGGCCGACCCTATTTCTCTCTAGACCGGTTTCCATTACATCTGCAGCCCCCTCACCTTTTGCCGCAACCACTTCACCCAGGCTCACGGTCGGCTTAGACACGTTGGCAAGGGTAGACGGTACACCCATACTTCTATCTGCGGCGACACGCGCTTCTGCTTCAGCAGGGGTTAGTTTTGAGCGCGTTAACGCTTGGTTAACTTTGCGCGCTGCACGCCTATTAAGGTAGGGATCCGAGCCGCTTAGACGGTCTTTCAGCCAGTTGTACCCCGCGCCCACGCCGCGCATAGCTACTGGCGTTGCCCCGCCGAGCACTGTCCCTACGACCGCGCCGGGAACCGCGCCTTCTAAGCGTTCGCCAGGGTCGCTTGAACCTGCTCCCGCGACAGCGCCAGTTGTGCCCCCGACGACCATGCTGCGCGAGTAGGGATTCTGAGCGATCTTAGCCGCTTTATTAAACATACCGCGCACGTAGGGGTTCTGGGCGAGTGTTTTTAACGCCCCTGCTGTCCTAGCTGTTGTAGCAACCGCAGCTGGAGCAGCTGCGCCTCCCGTGAAAGGGGTCGCCAGGTAAGAGGCCACCATCGGCAACACCCCGCCTGCGAACTCGGCTATCGGAGCTATGACTGGGTTTTCTTGAGAATATCTAGCGTAGTCCTGTTTAATATTCTCCATCTCTTGCTCATACGTTTCTTCTCCGGCTTTAGAGCGCAGCCACGCCTCGGCTTCGTCTCCCCAGCTAGCGCCTAAGCCCTGTCCCAGCAACGCCCTTCCAAAATTGAACGCATCATTAGCCATTATTCTATGTCTCCGTCTATTGTTGCGGGGAGAGTTGTCATACGGTAAGCCCCGGAGTTGATCTGCTCAAGCCGGTTTTGCTCTCTAGCTAAGCTCTTCTGAATTTCTTCGTAAGCTCGCATCATGATGTTTGCGCGGTCTTCTTTTGTTGCAGACCCGATACCTTGCAGTTCTAGCAATATAGCTCGCTCTCCTTCCGTCGGAGAGCCTCCGAAGGTAGCTCTTAATAGTTCTAGCGCTTGAGAGCCGAGCAAATTATTTATCTGCCTAGTGTTAACATAGATAGGGTCGTCACTGCCAGAAATCTCTCCTAAAAACTGCTGCGTTTTTCCTAACCATCCTCCAGCTAAGCTGTTTGGGTTAAGCGCATACGCTTCCTTGAGGTTGGCTAATGCGGTACTTAAATTACCAACATTGTCTTCTGTTTTTGTTTTGAGAGCAATTTCGGTAGCACTCAGCTGCTGTTGTCTCTCGGTTCGCAGGTTTAGGTTGTCAAGCTGCAGCTGGGTCATTTGTATCTGTCTGTCAATGTCGATTTGAGCTAATTCTTGAACTCGGGCAGCGAATTCGGGAGTCCCCCTCTGCAGCCCTTCATCCGCCGCTAGTTGACCGGCATTAGACAGGGGCTTACCCGACGCCACGTACTCTTTGATCATCTCTGTACCTATGGCGCGCTTGTCTCTCATCTCTTCCGCAGCTAACGAGCGTAGCGTACTCAGATCTTCCTTAGCCGCGCCCATCTTCAACTCTTGCGCTTTGAGAGCCAAGTTCAACCGGTCTTGGCTAGAGGCTCGTTTGTCTTTGGCGTACTCAGACATCTCTTTGCCGACCAGCCCAAGATTCTCACTGAACTGACCCGTTTTAGTAGGTGCGCCGAAAGCCGACGCCAGTCGGAAATACAGCTCCGCTTTTGAGCTACTGTCACTTTCCGGAGACGACATAGCGCCACTGAGCATTTCGGCAAAAGCGTCGCTCTCTTGCTGCGCTCTATCACGAGAGGTCTTAAGCTCTTCCGCGTAAATGCTTTCTGAAGGGCCATAAGCCGCTAACATGGTTTGTAGATCAGCCATACGATCATTAGGAGGCATGACAGCCGCAGTAGGCATGACAGCCGCAGTAGGCATGACAGTCGTAGGAGGTATGACAGCCGCAGGAGGCATGACAGTCGTAGGAGGCATGATATCTTCTTCCTCAACATACCCGCCTGGCAGAACAACCCGCCCAGCGGTTTGGTAATGCGTCTTCACCGCACCACCATGCGAGTACTCGTAGTATGGGTTGTTCGGATCGAAATACTGGCCGTCGTAACTTGCATCGGAAGTGTTGGCAGTTTCCGTAGTCGTTGTGACTGGCGGGGCAG
>Ga0181344_1001010_pt1 | contig 10627 bp, 23 predicted proteins | sample Su13VDMLBDD_FD_130098 | JGI IMG/M metagenome (GOLD analysis project Ga0181344, IMG submission 130098) | Freshwater viral communities from Lake Michigan, USA - Su13.VD.MLB.D.D | ecosystem: Environmental > Aquatic > Freshwater > Lake | place: USA: Michigan | collected 2013-07-15
ATAAAAGAGTAAGCGGAGTTAAACGCCGTAGAAGTTCACGCGCCGGCATGGGAGCCGTTGACGTAACAAATATTTTAAGCGTAGTAGGGGGGGCAGTTATTGCCGGTTACCTTAACAAAGTAATTCCAGCAACAGTTAACGACAAAATAGTAGCCGGCGGAAAAGTAGCGTTAGGCGTAGCACTACCAATGTTAGCTAAAAGCGGAGCAACTAAAAACATTTTAAGCGGAGTAGGTGCCGGCATGATTGCAGTAGGTAGCGTTGACTTATTAAAAAGTTTTGGAGCATTAAGCGGAGATTTCGACATACCGGTAATTAATGGCGATGTTTTAGCCGGTTTAGATATTGTTAACGGCGATGTTTTAGCCGGCGATGATATACCGGTAATTAATGGAGATGATGAATTTATGGGAGCAGACGAATTCGGAGCAGATGAATTCGGAGCAGATGAATTCGGAGCAGATGAATTCGGAGCAGATGACGAATTTTAATAAATAAATAAATAAATAAATAAATAACAAATAAAAAACAAAAAAAATGGGTAGAGTTAATTTCGCTAATATAATTAGCAAGTATAAAGGAATAGGCAAAGGTAACGTTCGTTTAACACAAAGCACGTTAATTTTAAGTAAGCCTATTGTTCCAACAGTTGCAACTTATAATTTTGATGTTTTAGAAACACAAACCGCAACTTTACAAAATGACGAAATACGTTTAAATTTAAATGACGAGTTTGTAATTACAACAATGGGTTTATATTTACAAGCCGATGTTTCAAGTACAACCGAAGCCGGAGTAAAAACAAACGGAGGTAAAACATTATTTACTTATGTACCTTTGGAAAATACCGGTAGTTTAATTTCATTAAACGACCTTTACAATGGAGCGTTACAAATTGCAGTTAATAACATTGTATACTTAGACAAATGGGATACTAAAAAACACGAATGTAGACCACGTACACAATACGGAAATTTTACAACGCCAAACAATACAACACAAGCAAGTAGCGAATTTTCAAAAAATTCAATGTTTCCAGTTGAGCCACTTTTAACATTAAGCGGAGCAAAGAAAAACAATATTCAATTAACTTTGCCTAACGCAATTTCAAGCGGAGTATTTAGATTAAAAGCAGACGATAACAGTACATTAGAATATACTTTTTCACGTATTGTTTTAATTATGCGCGGACTAAACGCACAAAATGGCGCAAGTTTCCAAAACTAATTTTAATTTTTACAAACCACGAAAGCCGGTTTATATACCGGCTTTCTTTTAATCATTTTTAAATATGTCACAAAGAATTATAAGACACGAATTGGTTAGTGTATTAATACCAAATGGCACAACCCAAACAAGATTTTTGATACCAGATCTCCCAAATTTGCGGAACGTCCACATTTTTGGCTTACAAGTTTACACAGTTGATCAAGTAGCCAAAGACATACAAACACAAAATCCCGTTTTACCACACACCGCAGTTTTACATAATAGTTTCATAACGTTAGTAAATTATGGAGGTAAAGAATTTTTAAAACAAGCGCCAAGCATAATGTTTAACACCATTAGCGCAAATTTGCAAACTTCAACGAATTGGTTTGAAAATAATAATAAATCATTTGTTGGACAAAAAGTAAATTACCCTAAATCATATATTGAATTTTCAACCTCCCCAACACCAACAGGCGATAAAGTTTTTTTATTTAGTGTTTTTTATTCGTTACCGGAGGCAGAAGAAAGAAAAGAAAGCGGATATAGTTTTAGTAAAAAAGCCTAATTAGTAACCTTTAAACCTTTTTTCAATTTATGCAAGCCGATTATTTAGGACAAGAAAACGTAAGTAGAGCAATAGAGTTAAGTAAGTTAACCAAATTTACAATTAGCAGAGCCGGAAACAACGGACTATTTACGCCTATTTTTGAATGTTTAGATAGTGATAGTAACGCCAACGCAGTAGAACAATTTAACGAAGTAGCAAAAATTTTAAATAATTCTATATGTTATAAAATTACTTTGTTTGACTTCGCGGAAATAGACACAGACGAAAACGGCACGCAAAAAATTAAAAAAAGAGGCGGAGGCAGAGACCACAAAAAAAATACCTTTACTTTTATATTAAATAATACGGCGCTAAATTACCAAGCTACCCAACAACCAACACAAACAAATTTAGGGGTTGACCTTGCAAATTTACGCGCCGATATTATAAAAGAAATAAGCAAACAACAAGAGGAAAATTTAATACTTAAAGAAATTAGCGAACTTAAGAAAAAATTTGCAGAATTGGACGAGGAGGACGAGGACGAGGAGGACGAGAAAACAGTTAACGGCATTTCGCCGGACATGGCGCAACAAATGGCGCAAATAATGGGAATAATAAATATGTTTAAAAAACCCAACACACCGCCAACAATAAACGGCGCTGAAGAAACACAAAGCAACTTTAAAGAAAATATAAATAAAGCGTTAAAAACACTTTATAAATACGATAAAAATTTAGACACCGATTTGTTAAAACTTAGCGAAATAGCAGAAAACAAACCGGACACGTTTAATATGTTAATTAACACTTTACGCCAAATGTAAAAATGGAAATAAAAAACCCTATTATAAAAAATCTATTAATTGGCTCCGGTATTTTTGCCGGTTTCAAAGTTTTAGGTACAATTTTTAAAAGCGATAGCGAAAAAGCAAGCGCGTTAATTTTAACGGAGGCAGAAAAAGAAAATAAAGCGTTAGAAAAAAAATATAAATTAAGTTACAACCCCTCACAATATCCCGCTTTCGCAAATATTATTTACGAAAGTACAAAATACGGGATTGGCGATAATTACGGCGCCGTAGTTGACACATTAAAAAAATTAAAAAACGACTTAGATGTAAACCAGCTCATAAAAGTATACGGCACAAAACAAAACTATATTTTTGGAATTCCACAAGGCGCACCGCGTGACTTATTCACAAATTTACGCGCTGAATTAGGCAACGAATACGGAGGCTTAACAAGTTACAGAATAAGCCAAATAAATAACGATTGGAGTAAAAAAGGTATTAAATACAAATTGTAAAACATGGAAACAAAAAAAACGCGCGTAGAGTATTTAAGTTATTCTACAAACCAAACGATAGTTTTAGAAGAACCGGCAGAAGTAATATTCATAAATACCGGAGCCGTAGGCGATAGAGTAGTAATAAATAATAATTTAATTTTAAGCAGTACGTTAGCAACAAATAGCGGAGTAGCACAATTTCCAAGTACATTCACAATAAAAAACAACGCCAACGAAGTAGATACAACAAACTATACTATAAGATTTGTAGGTTTGACCGACCCACGTTTATATGTAATAGTAAAATATTATCAAAAATAAATTTATGATTAAGAAAAAACCAGTTAAAAAATACTCTAAAAAAAAGGCAGTTAAAAAACGCGCCATTAAAAAAATTAGCGGAGTGCATAAAGATAATAAAAGCCACAATGTTAAAATAAACGTGTTAAGTGGTACAAACGGCAAAAAATTATTTTTAGACAATATAAAAAGTATTGAATTTGAAATAAAAGGAGCACAATTTTATATTAATTACGCTAAACGTAAATATAACAATGTAGAACAAGTAAATAACGCGTTAATGGTGGTTAAATATAAATTAAAAAAAGCAAGCGATAACGCGAACGAATTTATACAAAAATTTAATTTTAATAGATAGTAACCTTTAAACCTTAATTCAATAATGAAAACAAGCAACATAATTTTAATAGTAGTAGCCGGAGCCGGCGCCCTTTATTTAGTTAACCGCATGAAAAAAACAACGGCGGAAACAACAAGACCAACAACCAGATCACGCGCGCCACAACCAACCGACAGAGTAGACGCAACGGCGCAAAAAGTAAAAGCCGTTAGACGTGACGCGCAACGTGTAAAGGCAATAGCTAAAAAATACGTTAACCCTCAAAACGTTAAAAAGGCTTTAAACTTTATAAAAAAAGTAAAAACAACAACTAAGAAATAATGAAAGGTAAAGTATTTTTAAATAACGAGCCGGCGCCAAACGTTCAAATTTTTGAAAGTAACGCAACCGGCACGCCTCTATTTAGAAATAATAAAATAATTAGCGCCGTTACTGATGACAACGGAAATTTTAGCATAAATATACCAACCGGCGAAAATTTTTATATAACTTTTAGATATGTAGGCACCAAGCCACAAACCTATAAAACAAACAACACGCCGGCAATAATTAATTTAAAAAGTACCGGAGAATTAGAAAGCGTAGAGGTAACCGCCAAACGTACATATTATTGGTTAATACCGGTAACATTATTTTTATTAATAGCACTTAAAAAAAACAAATTATAAAATGGACACACTAACAACCGAAATAATAGAAACCGCAGTACAAACCGGAGCAATAATAAAAAACGGCGATATAATTAACGGCGTGCCAAATTCTGCATTAACTTTTTTACTAACCAGCTTAGCCGGTTTTTTTATTCGTATTATTGAAAAACGCCGGTTAAGAAAAGCCGGAAAGTTACACGATATTAATTTAACAAAAGTAGACGAATAAAATGGACTATAAAGGAGCGATTATTTATGTAGGGGCAATTTTAGCCGGTAACGTTAACGAAATTTTACAAAGTACTTTATTAATCGGTAATTTAATTTATATAACCTTTCAAATTTACACGCACCACAAAAAAAATAAAGAGGAGTGAAATTTAAGTTAATAAAAGACTTATTAAGACCGCCGTACGATAAAAACGGAAATACAACGTTTAACCAACGTTACAAGATTGGCGTTTATATGATATACGAAAACGACAAACTTCAATATGTCGGATATAGTGGACGCATGACAGAAAAACAACGCGCCGGACTAACAAAACCGGACTTATATAAAGCATTGTATAGACACTTCCAAGATTGGCGCGATAAATATCAACAACGTGTCACATTTAACCCAAACACGACAAAAGTACGCGTTATTTATTGTAATAATAGAACAACGGCAGACAAGTTAGAAAAGGCGTTAATAATTAAATTAAAACCGCCTAAAAACCCTTTACAATATAGCGTTAATTACGACATGGACAAAAAAGAGGAGGAAGTTTTAGACCTTTACAATAATACCAAAGTAACCGACATACAACAATTTGCAGACAAAAATTTACCATTTTAATGGACAAAAAAAATTTTTATATAGTAGTAACGTTAACCGGTATTGTTTTAATATCTTATTTAAGCCGTAAGCCAATAATTAAAAAAGTTAAAAACGTAATGAGTAGTTTAAAACGTAAACAATTTATTGAAAGTTTAACGCCAACAGTTAAACAGCTCGCAGATAAAATAGGCGTCCCTTATAAATTTATGTTAGCACAAATAAGTTTAGAAACCGGATACGGCGCAAGTGAGTTATTTAGTAAACATTTTAACGTAGGCGGAATAAAAGCCGTAAAAGGTCAGCCGTTCGTTAGTTACCTAACTACTGAATGTAACAAAGCCGGAGTTTGTACAAAAGTTTATCAAAATTTTGCTAAGTATAATAATTTAGCGGAGGGACTTTTAGCGCATAGTAAAATTTTAACAAACCGATATTTTAAAAAATACGCCAACAAAACAACGGACGCCAAACAATACGCCGTATTGTTACAAAGCGGAGCGCCTAAATACGCAACCGATCCCAACTATATAAAAAAAATACATAGTATAATAGACACTATTTAAGTTATAAACAACCCACGTTAGTAACTTTTAAACCTTAATTCTTTTTTAATTCAATTTATAAACTAATTTAGCCGAAGTTTAGCGACACATTAAAAAACCGCCTTTGTAAAATACAACGGCTTAATTTTCTCCGGTACAACGCTAAACGTACCGGAGTTTTTTTTTTACATGAATAAACAAATAATAATTGAAGAAGTAATAAAGGACGCCTATTTTAAGGACGAGGAAATAGAACAACCGGCGCCAATTATTACAATAGATAAAAAAGTAATAGGAAATTTAGGCAATTTTATTTGTATAAGTGGACTACCAAAAAGCAGAAAAACAACTTTCGCCAGTTACATGATAGCAAGCGCCATAAAACGCGAGCCGGTTTTTAATATGTATGTAAATTTAAACATAGACGAAAAAATTTTACTAATAGACACCGAGCAGTCAATTTACGACTTTTCAAAACAAATTAAATTTTTAAAATACACATTAAAAGTAAAAAAGTTACCGCAACAGTTCAAAGCCTATTTATTTAGAAAATACGAGCCGGACACAATTTTAAACGCTATTTATACACTTGTAAAGGAGCAACGCCCTAAGATTATTTTTATTGATAATTTAACCGAGTTAGTAATAAACCCTAATGACATGGTAGAAAGTAAAAAAGTAATACAATTTTTAAAACTTATTACGGCTGAATTTAACCTCTTAGTAGTTTGTTTATTACATTTAAGTAAATCAAATTTACAAACGTTAGGAAATTTAGGAAGTTACACCGATAGAGGAGCGCAAAGCGTTTTAAAAGTAACCTTAGACAAAGAAACCGGAACAAGCACTTTAGAGGCGCAGTTAATGAGAAGTGATAGTTTTTTTAACCCTATTTCAATAGGTTACAACGAAGACACAAAAAATTACGAGCAAGTTGAACACCAGGCGGACAAACCAAAAACAAAAAAATTTATATTAATGAATTTAACAGCAGAAGACCACAACAACCGGTTAAACGCTATATTTTTTACTCAAAAGTTATTTAGTTACGAGGAACTAATAGAGGAAATAAAAAAAATTTATGGCGTAGGGACAAACATAAGCAAACAACAAATATTACCTTATTTAAGAGGAAATAATTTTTTAAAACAAGACGCAAATAAATTTTATCATTTATAAACCCCTAAAACAAATATAAATATGAAAACAACAACACGTTACAACGTTTATTACAACGACAAAAAAGTAATTCAAAATGAAGACATTAAAACGGCGCTTTACTGGATAAAGTTATTTGATTGGAATGTAACAAAATTAGAATTTGAAGAAATTAAACAAAGCCAAACAACTAAATTTTTAACTCAAATAAACCCAAACTAATGAAAACAATTAAAAGAACAGTTAACAAAGTAAAAGCGAAATTTATGTATTATTTCATGTATGTAGCGTTAAGGCGCTCCGGAGTACATAAAGAACACGCGCAAATAATGGCTAATGAATTTATTTATTTTAAATATTTAAGCCGAGAAGATGATTAAAATATTAAGCGTTTTAGCCGGCTTAGGTTTGTACATTTTAATAGTAGACTTAATAAAAATAATAATAACAATTTATAGAAAATTTAAAAAATGATTAAAAGATTAATATATATAATTTTCTTATTTCCTTGTTTTTTTATTGATGGTATTTTATTTCCATTTTATATTATTTATTGGATAATAAAAGGAAAACATATTAAATATTTAATAATTGAAAAACTTGAAAAATTAATAAATTAAAAAATAAAATTATGAATAAAAAAATGAGTAAAGTAATAATAAGAAGTTTAGAACAAGACTTAAAAAATTTAAAAAAATATAATTATTATACACAACCGGAAAATATAGAGTATTATAATAATTTATGTAATGTAATTTTAAGCGCATTAAAAAATTTTAAAAAAACAATTTAATAAAAACCCCTAAAAAATAAAACCATGATTAAAATTAAAAACAAATTTTTAAACCTTAACAAAGTGTTGAGTTTAGAGTATGCAACAAGCGAAAAAAACGGAAAAAATTATTTAATAATTAACGTAGATAGTGTTAACGTTGAAAACGCAAAAATATTTATAGAAGTAACAAACCAAGACGAATTTAACCAGATCATTAATGAAGTTAAAAACCAAATAAATAAATAGTTATGCAAAAACCCGAAGACAAAGCGTTAGAACTTTTTAACCAAGCCTTAAAGCAGTGTATATATTTAAGTTATGACATGCAGAAACACGAGGCAAAAAATATTTGTTATAATAACCTTTACGCCGTAAAACAATGTTTAGGAGAATTAGCAACTAAAATAGGTTTCACGCGTGACGTAAAATTTATGTATAATTATTACGACCAAGTAAAAACTAACATTGATAAGTTATGAATATTAAAATAAAAATTAATAATGTTGAGTTAATAATAGAAAATTTAACAGAAACAACTTTGGGATATTCTCACAATGATATTTTAAAATTGTTAGAAAATTTTATTATAAATTATAATTTAATTAAATAACATGGAAAACAAACCAAGACGCAAATACGTTATAATTGCTAAAGCCTCCGCCGGTAATTTTGTAAAATACCAGACTAATAATATAGATAAAACAATAGAGTTTTTATTAAAAAAACATGATATTTTTTATTGTAATGTTTTTAGCAATAAAGGACAAAACAAAGGTTTAATGTTATACACATACGGACGAAAAAAAGGATTAGAGCCAGCTCACTAACTTAATTAATACAATAAAAAAACGCCGGACACAATAAACCGGCGTTTTTTTTTAAATTACAAGTATGAGAAACTTAGTAACCTTTACGGCAGTAAAATTATAAAAGTTTCATTAAAAAACAAAATTTATAAAAAAAATATTTTAACGCCATTAATTCAGTTTAATGGCGTTTAATTTTTATACATGGTTTATATTGAATAAAAGTTTAAAGGTTACTAATAAACAAGTTTAATAGGTTTAAACCTAAAAATTTAATTAAACTTGTTAAAACCCTTAGTTTATTTATATACTTTAATGAGGTTTAGGTTTAAATACATATATACCTATATGTATTTAAACCTTTAAACCTCTATATTTAGAGTATTTTTTAAAGATATAGGCTAAAAAAAACACGTTTAAACTTAAAATTTAATGTTAATAACACTAAAATAATTAACAAACAACCATAAAAACACGTTTAAACGTATTTTTGAGTAATGAATTTACAAGCCTTAAAACCAAATAATAAAAATATTTTAGTTAGTAGGTATCAAACCGCCGGAGAAATTGCCGGCAGTATTGTAAAAGCCATTGAATTGAGTAAACCATGCGCGGAAATTTTGGCGCCCTCCTTTGCAAATAAAGACAAATTAAAAACGGCTAAACTAATTTTTTTATTTTGTAAGCAAGCGATACCATACAAAAGAGAACCGGCAAGCCGACAAACCGCAAAAACATTACCGCGTATTTTAGCAGACGCAAACAAAAACGCAATAAATGGCGATATAATTGGCGGAGATTGTAAACACTACGCAACCGCAACCGCCAGATTATGCAAAGCGTTAAACATACCGGTCAAATTAAGGCTAATTAGCCAAAATTTTTACGATAGCACACCAACACATATTTACGCCGTAGCAACAATAAACGGAAAAGAGGTAATAATTGACGGCGTTTTAAAAAATTTTAATAACGAGGCACGTTACACACATAAATACGATATAAAAATATAATAATGAGTTTAGAATTTTTAAGCGGAATAGGAGCCAACAAAAAAAGGAGCCAAGCAAGACAAGAAAAGCGCCAAGCAAAAAAACAAGCGCGCGCAACTAAAAAAGCCGTAAAGGTAGAACGTAAAGCACTAAAAAAAGGAAAAGTTAACGCGCGCCAGTTAAAAGCCTTAGAAAAAAAGGCACCGGCAACGGCAAGCCGTATTAAAAAAATGGTAGTAGACCAAACAAGACGCGCAAAAATGGAAGAACAAGCCGAGCCAATAGTAAGCGAAGAACTGCCAAACGTAGACAAACAAGCAGAAAACGAAGTAATGGAAGAGGCGCAAGAAAATTTTAACGAGGGAGCGGAGGAAGTAAACGAACAAGAATTTAACACACCAAACACACCGGAAAGCGACGAGGGAGGCGCTGACATGGGCGTTATTTACCCAAATTATTACGCATTAAGCGGACGAAAAACAAAAGCACAACGACAAGCTAAAAAAACACAACGTAAAGCAACGCGCAAAGCAAAAGTAAAAAAGTTTGGTAAAAAAGCGGTTAAATTAGGCATGTCGCCAGCTCGCAAAGCCTTTTTATTTTTAATTAAAGCCGGTAAAAAAACCGAAAAATTTTTAAAATTTAATTTAGCCAAAAAATTAGCGCCTATATATAAACAAGACAATGGCGCAAATCTTTCTAATTTTTGGGCAAAGTTTGGAGGAAACCCACAAGAATTAAAAGACGCAATATTAAAAGGAGGCGCAACTTTAAACGGCGTAGCAATAAATGGAGCGTTAGCCGCCGCAGTTAGTAGCGCAACACCTATTTTAGTTGCTTTAGCAAAAGTAATAGCAGAATATAACAAAAATAGACAAGCGAAAGGCGAAGAAGTAAGCGAAGAAGAAACGCAAGCGCCGGAAATGGAAGTAAACACCGAAGTAGAAAGCGAAGAAATAAGCGGACTTAATAAATTTAGATTGCAGAAACTTAAAGCAATGAGATTAAGACAATTTAACCAAGAATAAAAACCAAAAAACAAAAAACAAATGGCAAGAAAAAGAAAACATAAAAGAGTAAGCGGAGTTAAACGCCGTAGAAGTTCACGCGCCGGCATGGGAGCCGTTGACGTAACAAATATTTTAAGCGTAGTAGGGGGGGCAGTTATTGCCGGTTACCTTAACAAAGTAA